>JAABUQ010001914.1_pt1 | contig 42927 bp, 36 predicted proteins | sample 5560001 | NCBI WGS metagenome assembly JAABUQ01 (sample SAMN10711888, study PRJNA513371) | rock metagenome | isolation source: Antarctica rocks | place: Antarctica: Victoria Land, Finger Mt nord | collected 2015-12-18 | reverse complement strand
CACGTCGTTGGCTGAGAGTGGAGCGTAGGCCTCTCGCTGAAGGCGTTCCCAGGTGATGGGCAGACGCGCCAGGCGCAGACCCTTGCTAGCGAAATAGGAGTCGCGCGAGCTATCGGCTGGATAGACGTAATCGGTTCCGATGGTGCCCACGACTGACGGCCTGAACTCCGCACCCGCGTAATTGACGCCCCACGCCCGAGCAGTCCTGGCGACGGTCGGAACGGCAGTGGCAGTGGCAGTGGCCGTGGCCGCTGCAGTCGGCGTGGCGGTGGAGGTCATGGTTGCAGTTGGCGTGGCGGCCGCCGCTGTCGAAGTCGCCGCGGGAACGGGTGTTGCCGTAGCTGCCAAAACGGTGTTGTTGGTGCCGACGTTCCAGGCCCGATCTTTGACGGTCGTGCCATTGCCACCAGTGTTGATCACGTCGACGGTGTGCGTGCCGTTCCTCAGCCCACTGGTATCCAGGTTGGCTTGCCAGACAACGGAGCCCGAGTTGCGGCTCATGGCTACACCCGCGCCACCGTCCACCGTATACGCCACGCTGGACGCACTGCCGACCATCGCCTGAACGTTGATGGTGCCGCTATAGCTCTGGTTGCTCCTCGGATTGCCAATCGCGATCGATGGTTGTGCCGAGGATGGTGGCGGCGTCGAAGACGGAACCGACGTGGGTGCGGTGCTCGTGGCGCTGGCCAGATTCTGGATACTGACACTCCAGGCACGATCCGTTACGGTCGTACCGTTCAGTCCAACGTCGATCACGTCGACGTTGTGTGTTCCATTGGTCAGGCTGGTGGTGTTCAGGTTGCCTTGCCACATACCCGAGCTGGCGTCGAAGGCCATCGAGCTGGGTGCACCAGCATCAACGGCATAGGCCACGCTGGCGGCACCTGTCGCGTGGGCGAGCACCGTGATCGTCCCGCTGTATGCCTGATTACTCAACGGAACACCGATAGTTATGCTTGGCGCCTGCCGAGTTGTCGAGGTACTCGAGGCGGTAGCCCGTGGCGAGGTGAGCGCATTCGGGAAGCTGACCCGCCAGGCGGTATCGGTACTGGAGGCACCTGAAAAATTGCCCGTCACGGTGACGTTGCGCGCGCCGGCCGGAACCGCGGCCAGGTCGATCGCCGCGTTCCACAAGCCGGTCGTCGCGTCAAATGAGAGGCTCCCGCCCGGCGCGCCGTCGATGGCGTAGGCAGCACTAGCAGCACCGTCTGCGCTGGCTGAAACGAGCAGCGCCGGTCCGCTGACAGTTTGATCGGTTAGTGGCGAGACGATCGTTGTCGTTTGCGCCGCGGACACAGGCTTCGGGTACGAAGCGGGAACGATGACGCCTGAGAAGAGTGTGAGCAGGGCGATTGCGGCGAGCCACAACGAGTGCCGGTGCCCTCTAGAGCGGCCGCGCGCACCGAAATTTAACATCTGGATGGACCTTCCTAACGGGCCCTGGGGCCAACGTCGACGGGTGGTCCTGAACATAGTCCGAACGTCTGAAGGGGTTCAGACCCGGCCGTACCGGTTGGCCTTGCCAGAGTGCCCCGCTCGAGCGGATCAGCGCTACCTGGTCGTGCTACGACCCGGTGGGTGCCTGTGCGCGCTCGACGAGCAGCGCCTCGAAGCCTGCCTCGTCGAGTGTGGGCGTGCCTAGCTTCTGCGCCCTGGCCAGCTTGGAGCCAGCATCCTCGCCGGCCACCAGATAGCTCGTTTTCTTCGACACCGAGTCGCCGATTGTCCCGCCCAGATCCTTGATCCGCTGCTCGATCTGAGCGCGGCTGTGATGCTCCAGGCGCCCCGTGACGACGATGGTCAGCCCAGCCAGCGGACCGCTGGGCGAAGCGGATTGTTCGGCCATGGTTACGCCGGCAGCCGCCAGCTTGTCGACGATCCTCAGATTCAGCTCGTCAGGCTCGTGGAACCAGGCGTAGACGCTCTCAGCGATCTTGGGTCCGATGCCTTCCACCGCGAGAATATCGTCCACACTGGCGGTGCGGATGTTGTCCATGGAACCAAGAGCGCGCGCAAGCAGCTCGGCTGTCTGGTAGCCGACGTAGCGAATGCCAAGGGCGAAGAGCACGCGCGTGAGCGGACGATTCTTGCTGGCCTCGATGTTGTCGAGCACGTTCTGGGCGCTCTTTGCGCCCATGCGTTCCAGAACGATGAGCTGGTCTTTGGTGAGTCGATACAGGTCGCTGGGATCGTAGACCAGGTTCTTGTCGATCAGCGACCAGGCTAGCTTTTCGCCGACGGTTTCGATATCCATCGACCCGCGGCCGACAAAGTGCTTCAGCAGCTCGAATCGTTGCGCCCAACACCGCGCAAAGCCGCCCGTGCAGCGCGCCATGGCTTCGCCCTCCGGTCGAACCACCGGTGAGCCGCAGATCGGGCACGTGCTAGGCAGCTCGTACGGGATCGAATCGGCAGGTCGCTTGCTTAGAATAGGTCCGAGCACCTGAGGGATCACCTCGCCCGCGCGCTGCACCAGCACCGTGTCGCCGATTCGAATGTCTTTGCGGCGGATGTCGTCTGCGTTGTGCAGGCTGGCCTGCCTGACGGTGACACCACTGACCTGGACAGGCTCGAGGATGGCAAAGGGATTCAGGCTGCCGGTACGTCCCACGTTGATGCCGATAGCGATGAGGCGAGTGGTCGCCTGCATCGGCGGGAACTTGAAGGCGATCGCCCAGCGTGGCTCGCGGCCGATGGCGCCGAGCTCGTCCTGCAGGGCGAGGTCGTTGACCTTGACCACCACTCCGTCGATCTCGTAGCCCAGAGCTTCCCGGCGGTGCCCCCACGCTGCACATGCGGCTATGACATCCTCGAGCGTGTCAACGCGGGCATTGGTCGGATTGGTCTTGAAGCCCCAGCTTGAGAACGCATCCAGCATGTCCCATTGGGTGCGCGGGTGCCAGCCTTCGGCTTCGCCGAGTGCGTAGATGAAGACGTCAAGCGGGCGTTTGGCGGTGATGCGCGAGTCGAGCTGGCGGACGGAGCCGGCGGCGCAGTTGCGCGGATTGGCAAACAGCGGCAGGCTGCTGGCGGCGCGCTCGTCGTTGATCTTCTGAAACGCCTTGGCCGAGAGGTACACCTCGCCGCGGACTTCGAGGTATCGCGGAGGTCCGTCTTTCAGGGCCAGGGGGACCGTGCGCACCGTCTTCAGGTTCGGGGTAATGTCCTCGCCCTGGGAACCGTCGCCGCGCGTGGCGCCGACGCTAAAGCGGCCCTGCTCGTACCGCAGCATGATAGCCAGGCCGTCGATCTTGGGTTCAATGGTGAAGCCGCGCACCTCGCGCCCGGCCAGCCGGGTGATCCGCTCGTGCCAGGCTCGCAGGGCATCGGTCGAGAACGCGTTGGCCAGGCTGAGCATGGGCACCCGGTGCTGCACGACGGCAAACTGCTCAGACGGTGCGGCGCCGACGCGCTGCGTAGGCGAATCAGGCGATTGGAGCTCCGGATGATCGGCCTCGAGTGTCCGCAGCTCTTGCATGAGCTGGTCGTACTCGGCGTCGGCGAGCTCGGGCGAATCCAGCACGTAGTAGCGGTAATTGGCCCGGTTGATCGCCTCGACAAGCTGGTTGTAGCGGAGGGTGAGCTCGGCCCAGTCGTTCGGCATGCGCGTTTCGGCCGGGAAGTGTAACGTGAGCGTGGCGTGACTCAGACCAGTTCGGAGGCCGACGCACTCGGCGATTTGCGCGCCCGAATCGATGCCCTCGACAGCCAGCTCGCTCAGCTGTTGCAGGAACGCGCCGCGGTTTCGCTGCGCGTGGGCCAGACAAAGGCAGGCGCCGACTCCGCCCCGATCTTCGTGCCGCATCGCGAGGCCGAGGTGCTGTCCAACGTCCAGGGCGTGCCGGGCCCACTGGATGGCCACGCGCTGGCCAGCATCTATCGAGAGATCCTGTCCACCTCGCGGGCGCTGCAGCGGCCGACGCGTGTGGCTCACCTTGGCCCAGCCGGCACGTTTGGTCATATGGCAGCGGTTGATCGCTTTGGCAGCGCCGCGCTTCTCGAGCCGTGCCACACCCACGCCGAAGTGTTCGCCATGGTCGAAAAGGGCGCCGCGGAGTACGGACTCGTGGCGTATGAGAATTCGACCGAAGGCCCGGTCAACGAGGTGCTGGATCGGCTGGTGGACACGTCGCTGCGGATCTGCGCCGAAGTGAGCTTGCCGATAGCGCACACACTGTTGTCGCGGGGGTCGACGCTCGGGTCCATTAAACGCGTGCTGTGCCACCCGCAGGCGGCCGGCCAGACGCGGACCTGGTTGGCAGAGCATCTGCCGGGGGTGGCGGTTCTGCCCTCGACGAGCAACGGCAAGGCGGCCGAGCTGGCGGCTCAGGACGCGACCGGCAGCGTGGCGGCGATCGCCCCACGTGTAGCGGGTGACGTGTACAAGCTGAACGTGTTGGCCGACAACATCCAGGACGTGGCCGGCAACGTGACCCGGTTTCTGGTGATCGCGCGGTCGGCCAGCCAGGGCGCGACAGGCCGCGACAAGACGGCGGTGGTGTTTTCCATTCGGGATCGGGTAGGGGCGCTGCGCGACCTGGCGGAGGCATTTTCGAACAACGCGGTCAATCTGTCGAGCATTCAGTCGCGGCCGTCGAAGCGGCGGGCCTGGGACTACATTTTCTTTGTCGAGCTGGACGGGCACATAGCCGAAGCGTCGGTGCGTCGGGCGCTGGACAAAGCCGAGGAGCACACCGTGTTCCTGAAGGTGCTGGGGTCGTGGCCGGTCCAGCCTGAATAGCCTTTGTGATGTTCGGATGACGCTTTCCGCCCCACGCACGACGCTTTTGCTCCAGCCGGTGACGCCCTGCGTGACGCCCCGCCGTCGAAGCTGGGGGTGTGGAATTTCTCGGAAGCACGTCCGCGACAGCGCGGACCAGATCTGCTGTGGTCGGAGGCCGAGCTAGCCGACGCCTGGGAGCAGCGCCGGTACGCGGCGCACTGGCTGGTGGACTGCTGTGGCCGCCACCTGCGGGTGGTGTTCCCTGGCCGGCGCTGGGGCGGCCCGGGCCCAGACTTTGTGGGCGCGGTGTTGGCTCAGGCAGACGGCACGCTGGTCCGCGGCGACGTGGAAGTGCATCGGCGGGCGAGCAACTGGGCCGGCCACCGCCACGCGCCGGACCCGGCCTACCAGCAGGTGGTGCTGCACGTGGTGCAGGTTGCCGACACGTTGGCCGTGGATGCGCGCGGGCAGCACCTGCCGACGGTGGCACTGGAGCCCCAGCGCGGGCCGCCGCGAGCGGTGCGGGCGCCGTGCGTGCGGGCCGCGCCGGCCGTGCAGGGTATCGTCGAGGCCGCCGGCCGCGAGCGCTTTCGCGCCCGCGCGGCGCGCTTCGAGGGTGACCTGAGCGCGGTCGAGGCGGACCAGGTGGTGTGGCGGGGCGTGTGCGAAGCGCTTGGCTTCAAGCGCAACACGCGCCCGTTCGGGCAGCTGGCTGACGCGGTGCCCTGGTCGCAGGCAGCGCTGGTTGTGCTCGACCGCGGGCCGGTCGGGCTGGCCGGACTGCTGCTGGGCGCGGCCGGGTTGCTGGCTGAGGCCACGCTGCCCGAGGCGCACGCCTGGCGGGCGCTGCAGCGCAAGCTCGGCGTTCGGGCGGCGCTGCCGGCCTCGAGCTGGGACCGACGCCAGCTGCGGGCAGCCAACGCGCCAGCGGGACGCTGCCGCGGCCTGGCCGAGGTCGCGGCGCGTTGGGCCACGGACAGCCGCAGCCTGGCTGCTGGCAGGCGCGGGCCAGCCGAGCAGCTGCTGGACGCGGTCCGAGCGGCAGCCCAGGCCCGCCGGCCGAGCCTGTGGCAACTGGTGCGCGCCTCACCCTGGATCGGCCGCGGGCGGGCCCAGGTCGTCGTCGTGAACGTCGTGCTGCCATTTGCCGCCGCGGCCGGCGTGGTCGAGGCGGCGGAGCTGTTCGAACGCTTGCCGGGCGAGCCGTCGAACCGGGTGGTGCGCTACATGGCCGAGCAGCTAGGCGGGCCGGGCGTACGTTTCCGAGGTGCCTGCCACCAGCAAGGCTTGCTGCATCTATTCAACCTGACCTGCGCCGGGCGTATCTGCGAGCGCTGTCCGGCGCGAGCCCTCCCGACCACCGGCCGGGACGCAACCTTTGCGCTCCTCGAGGCGTCCTATGACTAGACGAAGTGAACGCGTTCCCCCTGGTCGGTCGGCGAAAGACTTCCGCCGCACCGTCCGCACACGACCCGCGCTCCGTTCACGCGAACACTCTTTTCGTTCCGCGGTCGGAGCACCGTTCCAGCTTCGAGGGTGGCAGCCGCCTCGCCGCACAGCATGCACGAAAGCTCAACCCACTTTGTTCGGCGAATGCGCGCTCCACGCTCGACCAGCTTTGTCGACATTGTGGCTACCGTATAGCCCGCAACCCGGGCGTGACAGTCAGGCATCTCCCCTACTGGCACCCGGACCTTGGTACCGGGTCCAGAAAGCCGATGGGCCTGGAATATGCGAATGCCAAACGGCGTTTAATGCTTTATTGGGCTCGCCGAGCCAGCACTACCGCCACGCTACGTGCGGGGTGGGCTTGTCGAGCGCGAAAGGACCTCCGCACTCCATGACCTCCGAAACCTTCAGCAAACCCCTACGGCGTACGTTCTTCGTCGCCGATCTGAAGTGCTATATGTGCGGCAGCGTATCCGGGTCCGTCGAGAGTGAACAATCGCTCACGGCGACGCCGCACATTCCCCGCCCGGTGACGTTGCGTCAGCCAGGCCGAGAACACCCCGTCCGAGTGCCCAACTGGCGCCATCTGCGCTGCGACCGCTGCGGCGGACCGCTGTTTCTCGACGAGTCCGAGATGGTCACCCGCCGGTACGAGGAGTACAACTGGCTCGACGAGCGCCCGCGGCGCGGTCGTCCGCCGAAGCGGCTGATCGAGGAGCGCCGTCGCGAACGCGAGCTGCTCGAAGCGCAGGCCGCGTAGCAACCAGCCCGCCTACACACCACGCAACCCGACTAACGCGACGCTTCGGGGTGGCTGTTTCGCCGCCCAGAAGCGGCTTCGGTCAGAAGCGCGCGCAGGAAGAAGCCAATATTGGCCGGCCGTTCGGCCAGCCGACGCACCAGGTACGCGTACCACTGTTTGCCGTACGGCACATAGACCCGGACGCGGTAGCCCGCCTGCACGAGCTGCAGCTGCAGGTCGCGGCGAACTCCGAACAGCATCTCGAAGTCGAACCGGTCCGGACCAATACCCTCGCGGCGGGCGATGTCCCTGGCCAGCCAGATCATCTGCTGGTCATGCGTGGCGATGGCTGGGTGATGGCCATGCAGCAGCAGCTGTTCGATCAGCCGCGCGTAGTTGGCATCCACCGACGCCTTGTCCGGGTAGGCCACCCGCGCTGGTTCGAGGTAGGCGCCCTTGCAGATGCGTACCGGCACGCTCATCTCGATGGCGCGCTGCACGTCAGCCGCCGTCCTGTACAGGTACGCCTGCAGAACCGTGCCAACGTTGTGGAACCCAGCTTCCCAGAGCTCCTGCTGCACTTCGAGCGTCCGCTGCGTATACGCCGACGACTCCATATCGATCCGAACGAACGTGTCCAGCTCTCGCGCACGCTCCAGAATCTTGCGCAGGTTGCCCACGCACATCTCGCGCGACAGATCCAGTCCGAGCTGGGTGAGCTTCAGCGAAATGTTGCCGTCGACCTCCTCCCGCGCCAGGGCTTCGATCGCTTCCAGGTACGCCCGGACCGCGCGCTGTGCCTCCGCGGGATTGGTAACGCTCTCGCCCAGATGGTCCATGCTGACCAACAGGCCCTGCGTATTCAGTGTCTGGGCGACGACAATGCCGTCGGCCAGCTCTTCGCCAGCCACGTAGCGCTGCGCCAACCCCCGCAGAAGGTCATGACGCATGATCAGGCGGTACACCGGGCGCCGATTCGCCAGGTACAACAGCGTACCTTTGAGCAAGGCCTATGCTGAAGTTGTACGGCCTGATCGCGGTGTCCTGCCAGCGAAGACAAGGCCAGCCGCTACAACCAGCAGGGCGCCGAGGCTGACCAGCAGACCGAGCTTCACGCTGCCCGGCTCGAACTGGAACTCGACGTTGTGCTCGCCGGCGGGGACAGGCACGACCCTGAACAGAACGTCCCCTCGCAACACCGTGGTTGGCTGCCCGTCGACCGCGGCGACCCAGCCTGGATAGTAGGTGTCGCTCAGCACGAGCCACGCGTCCTGAGCCGCCGACGTGTGAATCCTGACGTTGTCCGAACTGTATCCAGTGATCGTGGCCGTGCGCAGGCTGCCCCGGTCGGGAGCCAGGCCGCCCCCGTCGGGAACCAGGCCGGCCGCTTGGGTGGTCGCGTCGTCGGCAACGATGACTTCCTGGTCGACACGGAATGGCTGGTGGATCATCTCGCTAAGGGCCGTGCCTAGGTTGGCCGCGACTCGCGCTTGCGGAACCAGGAATGCGCGCGGCAACGCCGCCATGTTCTCGAAGACGCGGATCTCGTCGTCCGCGTAGACCTCGCGGTACTTCGTCTTGGTGCGACCAAGAAGCTGTTGTGTGGCGCCGTCTGCGCTCACCGCCGAGGCCCCGAACAACGCGAACTCGCCGCTCGGTAACGTCGCCCGCACCGTCAGGCTGGCCGCGGGCACGCGAGTCTCGAAGGTGAAGTCGGCGAACGACAGCTGCCGCGCCCGGGGCTGCGAGCTGCCCTCGAACGTGAGGCCAGCACTCTCCACACGCTGGTGCTTGACCTTGGGCTGAACGTTCGGCAGGTCCCAGGCCCAATCCATCACGTCTCGGCCGGCGAGCAGCTCGGCGGCTCCGACGACGTGGTCATCGACATCGCGCACTTCCACTTCCGCCACCGGTGTGCCCTGAGCAACGTCGATGGCGCCGAGCATGGCCGAGACGAAGCGCAGCTCCACCAGATCGGATCCTGGCGTCAGCACAAACCTCTGCTGGCTTAGGGCGCCGCCGGCTGGCGCGTGCAGGAGCGCCTGCTGTGTCAAATACTTCACCCCCCGGTAACTCGGCAGAGCACCGTAGGTGGCAGGGTCGAGCACGTAACGCACGTTCCACAGGTCCAGCAAGCCATCGTCGACATACATCACCCGGCCGAGATAATCGCGATGCCAGATGAACTGGAGTGAGCTGTACCCGTTCGCGTCCTGGACGCCGAACGGAGCTAGTCGGTCGGCGGACAGCTGGTTGAGAACCTCGGAGGCGAGCACCCGATTCGGCGCGGCGTCGACGGCTGGCAGCTGTTCCAGCGCCCGTATCGCGGGCGGCTCGGCCGCTAGTTTGGAAAGCGGCTCGCGCGGGTGAATGGCCCAGGCGAACACGAGCAGGTCGGCCGCGGCCAGCCCAACCAGAAGCGCGGGCCAACCACGCCAGCCGCGTAGGAGTTTCGGCCGCCCCTCTAGGCGGCTCGTCTCGTGTGCAGCTGCAGACCCTGGTCGCTGCCAGAGCCAGAGCAGCGTCAGGATGAGCGCCAGGCCGGTCAGCGCGCCTGAAACGCGCGGGTTGGTCAGGTCGGTCGACCAGACAAGGCCGTCGAGGACGTCGCCTGGCCTGAGCGTGTAGCTGTCGCGGGAAAGAGACAGGTAGGCTGCCCGAATAGCGTCGAGCGCCCTTGCCGGTGCGGCCAGCAGCGCGAGATGCAGGCCGACGATGCCGAACGTCACAGCCGCCAGCGCCAGGGCCATGCCGACGAGCACGCGGCGCAGTCGGCGGCGGTCTGGCTGACTGGCACCCGACGGGCTGAGGCTCTGCAGCCAGGCCAGCCCATAGGCGGCCAGCATGCCTCCAGCCAGAACCACCACGACCGTGAAGCGGCCAGGCGCGCGCAAGCCTGACAGGCCCGGGAGCAGCCACAGCAAGTAGTGCAGATTGATCGGACTGTATTGCCCAAGACCTAGGATCAAGCCCACGCCACCCATCACACCCCACGCCAGAACCTCCCGGCGCCTGGCGCAGAGCAGGGCTACACTCGCCAGAACGAGCGGCACGAGGCCGATGTACACATACGCTTCCCAGTGCGTCCAGAGCCCCCATTGCTGATTACCCGGACCGCGAAACACGTACGGAAAGATTGCCTGAGCCAGGCCGTAGAAGGTCAACGAGTACGCCGCGGATTCTGAATATGGAATGCCGCTGCCGCGCCGGGAGAAGCCGGCGAGCTCGATCAAAGGCACCAGTTGGACCGCTGCCAGGCACAGGCCCAGCACGGCCACGGGGGCGCATACTCTGAGCACGCCCAGCAGGCGCACCAGCCAGACTCGGGCGGAGCCGCTCGGTGCCAGAGGCAGCGGCCCGACTGCCCAACGAAAACCGGCGTAACCAGCCAAAATCAGCAGATCGATCGCCAGCATCTGCGAATGCAGGCTCAGGCCGGCCAGGCCGAGCGGCAACGCTGCCAGCATCGTCCAGCGCAGCTGCGCCCGCCTATCGCCGCCGCGAAGGCCGCGTTCGACGGCGGCCAGCATGACCGGCAGCCAGCTCGCCGTGCGCACGATGTTCTCGTGGTGGATCTGAGCCTGCAGGAAATTGCCGAGCGCGAACACGAGACCGGCCAGGACCGCGCTCGAGTACGGCAGTCTCCAGGTGCGCGCGAGGGCAAACGTGCCCAGCGCGGCGATCGCCACGTGCAGCAGGCGCAGCACCACGAAGGCACGCTCGGGCGGCAGCAACAGCAGCGCGAGCAGGACGGGCGGGTAGGCCAGACCGATCTCGCCGTCGGCAAAAATCGGGTAGCCGCCGAACACCTGGGGCGTCCACAGTGGCAGCTCACCCCGCTGCAGCCGCTGTCCGAGCCAGCTCATCAGGGGGTAGTAGAAAACCGTGGTGTCGCGCTCGTAGGGGACCACGTTGAGCAGCAGCCCGTCGGCGACCGACAGGCTGACGCTGGCCAGCAGGGCAGCCACCCACAGCCACCCCCGGCCGAGACTCGGCCAACGTACCCCGGACGCGCGAACCGATGGATGGGGCAGGCGTTCGCCAGGCGCCGGGTCGGGCGCTTCGATCGCTGCGGTCACAGGCGTGCGAAATTGTAGGCTTCAGGACGATGACAGAGACGCCTGGAGCCGCCACACCGATTGACATCGAGCTCGACAGCGGCGGTCGAAGGCTGCGCTTCACGTGGGCGGACGGTCGACAGAGCGCGTACGAGTGGGAGTATTTGCGCTGGCGCTGCCCGTGCGCAGAGTGCTCTGGCGAAGGTGATTACCCCGGCCAGCTGCAGGGTCGAACTGAGCTGCGGCCAGAAGAGGTGGAAATGGTCGACGTCGACCTCGTCGGCCGCTACGCCGTCAAGCCAACCTGGCGGGACGGGCACGACACCGGCTTATACACGTTTCGGAATCTGCGTGCGCTCGCCGACAGCGAAAATCTGTTCAGCGTGTGAAACGTGATCTTCTTCTATGAGCTGCTGTTCGCGCTAGTGGCGTTGGCTGCCATTATCCTCGGCGAAGTCTGGAGCCGACTCTCCGCCTTTTTGTTTCTGGGAGCCTGGTTTCTGATCGTCGTACTGGGCTCGGCCAGCTTCGACGCTCGTCTGGCGACTCCGGACGGGTTGAGCGACGACGACCGGCGCTGGTTCCGGGACGCGAGAGACGGTCTACGCCATTTGCGGCTTCTGTTCGGCCTGGCCACGCTGGCGGCACTGGTCTGGCGACTCATCGCGGGTTAGGTCCCGATCAGGGCGGACACGTCCGAGAGGGACGGCATGGAAGGCTGCGCTCCGCGGGCAGTGGTCGCCAGTGCGCCGGCCCCACAGCCGAGCCGCAGGGCCGCGCTGACGTCGGCGGCCTGTAAGGCAATGCTGAAGCCGGCCACGAATGCGTCGCCGGCACCTGTGGAGTCGACGACCTGCACCCTGTACGACGGCTGCTCGACGGCCTCAGCGCCGGCGATGGCCAGCGCCCCGCGCTCGCCAAGGGTGACGACCACTATCTGATCGGGCGCGCTCCGCAGGGCGCGCGCGGCGACCGTCTCCTCCCCCTCCAGCACCGGACGGCCCAGCAGCATGGCTAGCTCGACCTCGTTGCAAATCACCACGTCTGCCAGATCCAGCAGTGAGCCGGGCACCATCCGCGCGGGAGCGGCGTTCAGGATCGTCCGCACACCTGAGAGCCTGGCCAGCCGAAACGCTTCCTCGATGCTCGGAAGAGGCACTTCGAGCTGGGCCACCGCCACGCTCGCTGATTCGATTGCCTTGCGCGGCACGTCTTCGGGTAGCAGGTCGGCGTTGGCGCCAGGAGCGACCGCGATAGTGTTTTCGCCGCCGTCGTCGACCTCGATCAGCGCTGCGCCCGTGGGTCGATCTGAGCCGCGCACCCAGCGCGTCGAGACGCCCTCCTCTCGCAGCCCCCGAGTCAGGTCACGGCCGAAGGAGTCGTGTCCAACCCGACCGATCATCGTGACAGACGCGCCGAGTCGGGCGGCGGCCACGGCCTGATTGGCACCCTTGCCGCCAGGCGCGCGCAGCAGGCTCTCGCCGATGACCGTCTCGCCAGGGCGAGGCAGGTGGGGAACATTCACTATCAGGTCCATGTTCAGGCTGCCAACGACCACCAGACGTACCGGCTGCACGCGCTGAATGCTAGCCTCTTGGCGAATGCAGCAGGCCGGGCCCAAACCCCCACGCCGCAAGGCGGCCGCGGCGTCGACCCGGCGGCCTTATCCCGTGCTGTCGCTTCGCGAGACCTTGATCTTTCCGCTGACGACGTATCCGCTGGCTGTTGCGCGTGAATCGTCGCTGCGCGCGGTCGAGGAGGCTTCCCGCGGCGCGCGCCAGCTCGTCCTCCTGCCGCAGAAGCAATCCGAGACGGAAGAGCCCACAGCCGCCGACCTGTATAGCGCCGGCACACTGGCGCGCGTACGCCATGTCGTGCGTACTCCCGAGGGCACGCAGCAGGTCTGGGTCCAGGGTCTGGAGCGTATCCGCGTCCTCGAGATCCACGACGCAGAGCCGTATCTGCTTGCGCGCGTAGAGCGCATCCCTGAGCGACAAGAGACGCCCACGCCCGAGGTCGAAGCGCTGGCCCGCAATTCGTTGGAGTCCTTCGCGCGGCTGGTAGCGATTTCGCCGTTTTTGCCGGACGAGCTGGTTAATCGGGCGATGAACCAAGACAACGCCTGGGGCTTGCTGTATCTGATCGCCTCCAACCTGAGAGTGAACGTGCAGGAGCGCCTGGAGGTGCTCGAGCTGGACGGATTGCGGGCCAAATACGAGCGGGTCCATCTGCTGCTCGAGCGCGAGATCGAGCTGCTCGAGCTTGGGCACAAGCTGCGCGGCCAGGTTCAGGAGCGAGTTGACAAGGGGCAACGCGAGTTTTTTCTGCGCGAGCAGCTGAAGGCAATCCAGAAGGAGCTCGGCGAGGAGGATCCGCAACAGGCCGAAGTCAACGAGCTGCGAGACAAGGTCGGGGCGGCTTCGTTGCCCGAGGAGGCCCGCACCTCAGCCGAGCGCGAGCTCCGACGGCTCGAGCGGCTGCCGACGGCTTCGCCCGAGCACTCCGTCATTCGCACCTACCTGGACTGGCTTGTTTCGGTGCCGTGGGGACGCCACAGCGGCACAGGTATCGACGTGGCCCGAGCCCGACAGGTGCTCGACGAGGATCATTTCGGCCTGGACAAGATCAAAGAGCGCGTCCTCGAGTACCTGGCGGTCAAGAAGCTCCGCCAGGACCGCAACGTCGTCGAGCGCACGCGTGAGCCGATCCTGTGCCTGGTCGGTCCACCGGGTGTCGGCAAGACCAGTCTCGGTCAATCCATTGCTCGGGCGACTGGCAGGAAATTCGTCAGACTGTCGCTGGGGGGCGTGCACGACGAAGCCGAAATTCGCGGGCATCGCCGCACCTACGTCGGCGCGCTGCCCGGCCGTATCGTCGAGTCGCTGCGGCGGGCGGAGAGTATGGACCCGGTCTTCATGCTCGACGAGATCGACAAAGTCGGCGCCGATTGGCGAGGTGATCCATCTTCGGCGCTACTGGAAGTCCTCGACCCTGAGCAGAATCGGGACTTCCGCGATCACTACCTGGATGTGTCGATCGACCTCGGGCAGGTCATGTTTATCACGACGGCGAACACGGTCGACTCCATCCAGCCAGCGTTGCGGGATCGGACGGAGGTCATCCAGCTGCCAGGCTACAGCGACGACGAAAAGGCTGGTATTGCCACGCGTTTTCTGGTCCGCAAGCAGTTGCTCGCTCACGGGCTCGACGCAACCGAGCTGAGCTTCGAAGACGCCGCCATACGAACCATCATTCAGGAACACACCCGCGAAGCCGGAGTACGCAATCTCGAGCGCGAGATCGCCAACGTCATTCGCAAAGTTGCGCGCGAGACTGCCGAGGGCACGCCAACCGGAGTCGTGATGACCGCCGAGCGGGTGCGCGGGTATCTGGGCCGGCCGAAGTTCTTCGCCGAGATTGCGGAGAGGATCGATCGCGCCGGCGTCGCCACCGGGCTGGTGTGGACTCCAGCGGGCGGAGACATCGTGTTCGTCGAAGCGTCGGTCGTGCCTGGTAAGAAAGAGCTGCGCATTACCGGTCAGCTGGGCGATGTCATGCGCGAGTCGGTTGAGGCGGCGCTCAGCCACATCCGCACCCGTTCGATGCAGCTGGCCATTCCAGACGCCTTCTTCGAGTTCCATGACATTCATGTGCATGTGCCAGGTGGAGGGGTGCCCAAGGATGGACCCAGCGCGGGTGTGACGGTGGCTGTGGCATTGGCGTCCGCGCTCACCGGTCGGCTGGTACGAGACGACGTGGCCATGACGGGTGAGATCACGCTGCGCGGCAAAGTATTACCGGTGGGTGGCGTCAAGGAAAAAGTGCTGGGTGCGCATCGAGCCGGTTTGCGGACGGTGCTGGTGCCACGCCGCAATGAAGCCGACCTCGAAGAGCTGCCGGAGCAGGTGCGGCGCGAGATGCACTTCGTGTCGCTGGACAGTCTCGACGAGGCACTCGAGGTGGTGTTGACGAGGGCGTGATTCCGGGCATCCGCGTCGGGCACTGGACGCACCTGGAGGCAGGCACCGGCTGTACCGTGGTGCTGTGCGAGCGAGGCGCACTCGCCGGCGTCGACGTGCGTGGGGCTGCGCCGGCGACACGCGAAACGGACCTCTTGCGACCCGGCAGTCTGGTAGGACGCGCCCACGCCATCCTGCTGACGGGTGGCTCAGCTTTCGGATTGGACGCGGCGACCGGAGTCATGCGCTTCCTGGAGGAGCGCGGGGCCGGCTTTCCAACCCAGGCCGGGCCGGTGCCGATCGTGCCAGCGGCGGCCCTGTTCGACCTGAGCATCGGTCGTTCGGACGTCCGTCCTGACGCCGACGCCGGCTACGCCGCGTGTCGGGCAGCCGGCGAAGCGGTCGAAGAGGGCTGCGTCGGGGCCGGCACCGGCGCGTGCGTGGCCAAGCTCGGAGGGCCCGACGGAGCCATAAAGTCAGGCATCGGTATGGCAGCTCACACCCTGGCAGACGGCACCCGCGTAGCTGCCCTGATCGCAGTCAATGCCGTTGGCGGAGTCTACGAGCCGCGCACCGGCAAACCCGTCGCCGTACCTCGCACCAGCAGCCCTGGAGCGCAGCCGCTGGGTGGAACCAATACCACCATCGGGGTCATCGTCACCACGGCCGCGCTGGACGCGGGGGCCATCAACCGGCTGGCGAGCATTGGCCACGATGGCCTGGCGATGGCCATCCGGCCGGCCCACACGGCCTACGATGGCGATACGTTGTTTGCGCTGTCCATCCCTGCTCTGGATGGCCATGGCCGGGCCACGGGACCCGATCTGCTGGCGCTCGGGCAAGCGGCCGCCGAAGTAGTTGCCGACGCTATCGTGCGGGCCGTGCGTGCAGCCACTCCGCTGCATGGCGTGCCGTCGGCTCACCCGTGAGTCCAACTGAGCTGGAGGTACTTGCTCAGGTCGAGCGCCTCGCCGACGAGATGGTCGCGTTCACCCAGGACCTGGTTCGCATTGCCACCGTCAATCCACCCGGCGACTGCTACGCACAGTGTGCTGATCTGGTCGCCTGCAAGCTCCGCGACTTCGGCTACGGGGTAGAACTCCTGCCAGCCGAGGGCTTACCCGAACATACACCAGAGTACCCGCGCATCAACGTCATCGGCACACGCGCCGAAAAGTCAGCACCCGGTGCTCGACAGAAAACGCTCCACTTCAACGGCCACTACGACGTCGTACCACCCGGCTCCGGTTGGACGGTCGACCCATTCGCGGCGGAGCTCCGGGATGGGCGAATCTATGGCCGGGGGACGTGCGACCAGAAGGCCGGCATTGCCGCTTCGGTGTACGCCATCGAAGCCATCCGGGCCGCCGGTGTCGCGCTGGCCGGCACGGTGGAGCAGAGCGCAACAGTGGATGAGGAGAGCGGCGGATTCGCCGGTGTGGGCTGGCTGTGCGACGTTGGGCGCCTGGCGGCTGGCCGCCAGGACTACGTGGTCATCACCGAGCCGCTCGGCCCGGAGCGAGTTTGCATCGGCCACCGCGGCGTGTACTGGTTCGAGCTGACGACCATCGGCCGGATCGGCCACGGCAGCATGCCGGGGCTGGCGGTCAACGCCGCGGAGCAGATGGCCCGGCTCGTCCAGACCTTTGAAGACCAGCTCAAACCCGCCCTGAGCCAGCGGCTGACCAGCCTGCCAGTCGAACCGCCTGGGGCGCGGCGGCCCAGCCTCAACCTGAATGCCATCCACGCTGGCCAACAGCTCGGTGGTTGGCAAACGCCAGCCGTCCCGGACCGGTGCACGGCGATCTTCGATCGTCGCTTCATCCACGAAGAGTCGTTCGACGAGGTCCGTGCTGAGATCATCCGACTGCTCGAAGCTCAAGACGTCGTCTACGAGCTTCGGGACCTGATGCGAGTCGATCCCCTGCTCGGCAGCGGCGACGACGTCCTGCCCGCGACGGCGGGCCGTGCCATCCGCGACGTGCTCGGGCTCGAATCGAGCGTCGTCGTCAGTCCGGGCACGTATGACCAGAAGCACATCGTCCGCCGGGCAGGCATCCAGGCGTGCATCGCCTATGGTCCTGGCCGACTGGTGCTGGCCCATCAGCCTGACGAGCACATAGCCGTAGCCGACCTCGTCGCCAGTGCAAAGGTGATGGCCCTGCTCGCGCTACGCTTGCTGCCTTAGCCGGAACACGGGTCTGCCTCATGCAGTTGTAGACTCTGGGACCACCGCACCCGTGACTGCCACTGCCGCTACCCTTCCGCACAGCCCACAGGCGCTGTTCGACGACGTCGCCAGATATTTGCCGACGCCAGACGTCGAAACGATTCGGCGCGCGTATGCGTTCGCCGCCGAAGCTCATGCCACACAGCTTCGTGAGTCGGGCGAGCCGTATATCAACCACCCCCTGGCGGTGGCGGAAACGCTGGCCAGTCTGCGCATGGACACCGCCACGATCGTTGCCGCCGTGTGCCACGACGTGTCCGAAGACTGCGACGTGCCGATGTCTGAGCTGGAGAGCCGGTTCGGACGCGAAGTGGCCCGCCTGGTGGACGGGGTCACCAAGCTCGACAAGATGCAATTCCTGCACGTCGGCAGCGACGACGGCAGACCGCTGATCCAGCTGAATGGCCAGGACCTGTGGGCCGAGAACATGCGCAAAATGTTCCTGGCTATGGCCGAGGACATCCGGGTCGTCCTCATCAAGCTGGCCGACCGGCTCCACAACATGAAGACACTCCAGTTCCGGACACCTGCCAAGCGCCGTCGAGTGGCCCAGGAGACGATGGAGATCTATGCTCCGTTGGCCAACCGATTGGGGATCTGGGAGCTGAAGTGGCAGCTGGAAGATCTGTCGTTCCGCCACCTGGAACCGGAGAAATACCACGAGATCGCCGACAAGGTGGCCAATCGCCGCGTCGCGCGCGAGAAATACATCCAGCGCGTCATCGAGAATCTGCGCGTCGAGCTGGACCGGCACGCCATCAAGGCCGATCTCTCAGGCCGGCCGAAGCACATCTACAGCATTTACCGCAAGATGGTGCGGCGCGGAGTGGACATCGACCAGATCTACGACCAGCTGGCGGTGCGCGTTCTGGTGCACTCCATTCCGGACTGCTACACGGCACTGGGCGTCATTCATTCGATCTGGCGGCCGCTACCTGGCCAGTTTGACGATTACATCGCCAATCCCAAAGAAAGCCTGTACCAGTCGCTGCACACGACCATTCTGGCCGTGGACGGTCGTCCGCTGGAAATTCAGATCCGGACGCATGAGATGCACCAGGTGGCTGAATACGGAGTCGCAGCCCACTGGCGCTACAAGGAGGGCGTGCGTCAGGATCAGAAGTTCGACGCCAAGGTGGCCTGGCTGCGCCAACTCATGGACTGGCAGAAGGATGTGGCCGGCGGAGCTCAGGAGTTTGTCGATTCGCTGAGAAGCGACATATTCCAGGACCAGGTCTACGTCTTTACGCCGAAAGGCGAGATCAAAGAGCTCCCAAGCGGCGCGACGTCGCTCGACTTTGCGTACCGGATTCACACGGACGTCGGTCACAAGTGCGTCGGAGCCAAGGTGAACGGGCGCCTGGTTTCTCTGGACACGAAGCTGCGCAACGGCGACATCGTGGAGATCATCACCGCCAAAGGTTCGCGGGGTCCGTCACGGGATTGGCTCAATCCAAATCTCGGCTTCGTTCATACTGCCCACGCCCGCGAAAAGATCCGCCAGTGGTTCCGCCGCCAGCAGCGGGACGAGAATATCATCCGCGGCCGCGAGATGGTTGAAAAAGCCCTCAAGCGGTTGAACGTGGATGGCGTCAAGCTGGACGACCTGGTCACCGACTTCAAGTTCGACAAAGCCGACGATTTCCTTGCCGCGGTCGGCTACGGCGACATCAATCCGGATGAGATCGGCCGCCACGTTCTCTCTGGGGCCGAGGAACAGCGCAAGGATTTGACCACCGCGCCCCAGTTTGCGCGGACGGCTACGCCGATGGGCGGACTGCGGGTCATGGGCGTGGGCGATCTGCTCACACGCGTGTGCCGCTCGTGCAATCCCGTTCCTGGCGACAACATTATCGGGTACATCACGCGCGGTCGCGGCGTGACCGTGCACCGCAAGGACTGCTCGTCGGTGTTGAACGAGGACGAGAAGGATCGCCTGGTGACCGTCGACTGGAGCGAATCCGATCAACACGTGTTCCCGGTTACCGTGCGGCTCGAAGCCTGGGACCGCGAGGGCCTGGTACGCGACGTGACCGCCATCCTGTCAGACGAGAAGATGAACATCATCGCGCTCAGCGCGGTCGTCCACAAGGATCAGACCGCGACGGTGTGGATGACGGTCGAGGTCCCGCGCCTGGACCGCCTGAGCCGTCTCATGAGTCGGCTCGAAGGCATCCGCGACGTGTTCAACGTCGTCCGCGAAGTCGGCTCGGGCGCTCAAGCCGCGAGGGCTTAGGATCTCGGCTGCCGACCCTGGCGCGGGCTAATCGCCGACCAGGCTGATGTTGGCGATGCGCGCGTCGTACGAGTGGCCCTGACCCATGACGGCGAACTCGAGCAGACGGTACGGGATTTTGGAGGGCTCCGTAGCCACGAGATCCACCTCGTAGCTGTGCCACTCCCCCTGGGCCACCTGCGTAGCGACGCCTACAGGCACCGGCCGGTCCGTGGCGTAGTACAGGCCGATGGACCACGGGTTACGTGAGCCGTCGACCGCCTCGTACGGCATCTGCAGCATCATCGGGTACTCGGAACCGAGCTGGCCTCCGCCCGACAGGTCGGCATAATCGACTCTCATCGAGGCGCGCAGCCAGAGATGGCGGAAGCCCGAAACGTCTCGATCGAGCTTCTGCACAAGTCCTGTCTCGCCGTGCTCACCGCTGCGCGAAACGCGCACCACGCGCAGCGCCGTGGCGTCGGGGCTGCCGTCTGGAGGGCCGCTGACCCAGAACCGCTGGCCATTCACATCGAGGCCCGGAATGTTCGGCATATCGTGCGCAGTCCAGTTCTGGTCGTGCAGAGCGAAGCCGGAATTCTCCAGCAGCGAGACCTCGCGATCGACGACCGGGTGCATCTGGGCGTGGGCATCGATCTCCGCCAGCCGGCCTTCTCCGACACTAACGGCTGAGCCGCCGGTCGAAAGGCGGGCTTCGCCGGCGTAGACGAGCACCCGAGCGGTACCGCCGTCGATCCACACGGTGTAATCACCGTGCGGCGCCAGGTGCACGCTGCCATTGGGCAGCAGCACGTCCAGTGGGCCGCCGGTGGCGTAGCGGATCGGCCCACTGGTCTGCGTAAGGACAAGCGAGTGCTGGTTGATGAACCGACCAATCTCCATCCGCGTCAACTCGAGCGATGCGCCGCCCAGCACGTTGATCTTCGAATCCTCGAACAGCTGCAGGTTCACCGCCCCAGCCGACGTGCGGTCCAGAGCAACCGTGGTGCCGACGCCAAGCTCCGAACGCGCGCCCAGCAGCGTCATGTCCGAGCTACCCGGCAGAGTGACGATGACCCGCCCGCGACTGGCCGTTATCCACGCAGACTGGTCCACTTGCGCGGTACTTACGTAGTCAACCGCGAATTTCACTACCGCGAACACAAGCGCGCAGAACGTGGCGAAGGCTAACCACAGGATCAGCCACGCTCGACGTTCAGCTCGCACAGCCGCTCGGGTGCGTGCTCCGACATTTCCCGCGGCCCGAACGGCGACCGAACCGCTGGCGGTTGGCGTCACATTCGCGGAATCCGTGGCTCTCACCTAAGCTGGGCTTTGCCGGCCATTGATCCACGTAGTGTAAACGACCATTCGTCGCAACTCGGCCGCCACGGAGCCGAGCACGGCCAGGTTGTGGATGCTGGCCAGGCGGTACGCCAGCAGTGCTCGACTCTGAAACAGCGCTGCCAGGCTGCCCAGGGACCAGTCCGAACAGGCGAGGCATGCGCAGCCGGTCATGATCGGACCAGTCCGGTCGAGCAGCGCACGACGCGACAGATCTATCCGGTTCCCCTGCAGGTCGCTCCAAACAGCTCCACTTCGGCCGAATCGAGTGGGCAGCACGCAATCGAACAGGTCGACGCCGAGTCGCGCGTAGTCCACCAGATCCTTCGGGTGTCCGACGCCCATGAGGTAGCGCGGGCGGTCCGGGGGAAGCTCCGCCACCATCGCCTGGATGAGAGCGGCGGTGACTTCTTTTGGTTCTCCCACGCTCAATCCTCCGATGGCAAACCCCGGCGCCGGTTCGGCCGCTGCCGACAGCGCTGCTTCGCGCCGCAAGTCCGAAAACAGCCCGCCCTGGATTAACGCAAACAAAGCCTGATCGTCACGTGTGCGAGCCGCCAGACTGCGCCGCCACCAGTGCCGCGTCCGGTCCAGGGCTGCCTCGGCCTCGGCGCGAGACGCATTATGTCCCAGACACTCGTCCAGCGGCATGATCAGGTCGGCGCCCAGCCGCTCCTGGGAAGCGACCACGGACTCCGGACTCAAGGATAGTTGAGTGCCGTCCACGTGTGATGCGAAGGTGACGCCAGCGTCGGTGACTTCGCGCAAGGTGTCGAGTGAGAAGACCTGGAAGCCGCCACTGTCGGTCAGCATTGGGCCGTCCCAGTGCATGAGTGCATGCAGCCCGCCGAGCCGGTGCACCGTCTCGATGCCCGGCTGCAGCGACAGGTGATAGGTATTCGACAGGACAATCTGAGCACCTGTCCCGCGCACGTCGCGCGGAGTCAGGGCTTTGACGGTGCCCAGCGTGCCGACGGGCATGAACGTGGGCGTGCGCACCGGGCCGTGGGGTGTATGCAGCAATCCTGCTCGCAAGCCGGAGCCTGGGTCGGTTGCCACCACTTCGAACTCGAATCCGCTCACGCCAGTAGAGTAGGGCCTGCTCGATGCGGCTATCGGACTTCGACTACACCTTGCCCCAGGCGCTGATCGCCCAGGAACCCGTCGAACCGCGCGACGCCGCGCGCCTGTTGTTGCTGGATCGGCGTGGCGAGCACGGCCGGCCGGCGTCGCACCTGCATGTCAGCGACCTGCCCGACTTGCTGCGGCCGGGCGATTTGCTGGTGGCAAATCGTTCGCGGGTGCTGCCGGCGCGTGTTTTTGGGCGCCTTGCGGGAGGTGGCCGAGCCGAGTTTCTGCTGCTGCGCCGACACCGGCCAGGCTACTGGGAAGCGCTGGCTCGGCCTGGCCGACGCCTGCGGCCGGGGGATGTCGTCAGCATCGGGTCCGACCTGTCCGTGCGTGTGCTCGCGGCTTACGAAGACGGACTCCGCCACATCCAGGTCGAATCCACTGCCGATGAGCCTGATGCGGCGCTGCTTGCCGCTGGCTCGGTCCCGCTGCCGCCGTACATCCACGGCTGGGTTGGCGACCCAGAGCGGTATCAGACGATCTTCGGCGATACTGAGGGCTCAGCCGCGGCGCCCACGGCGGGCCTGCATTTCACGCGCGACCTGCTCGATCGACTGGCTGCTCGCGGCGTCGGTTGGACCACGGTCGTCCTTCACGTCGGCGTGGACACCTTTCGACCCCTCGTCCACGACGATCCCAGCCAGCACCGGATGCACCGTGAGTGGTACACGGTGCCGCCGTCCGTCGCGCAGCAAGTGGCCGAAACGCGTCAGGCGGGTGGACGCGTGGTCGCCGTCGGAACGACGGTGGTGCGGACGCTGGAAAGCTGGGCAGGCACCGGCCAGACGGAAGGCTGGACCGATCTGTTCATCGTGCCAGGCCACGCCTTCCGGATCGTGGACGGGCTGCTCACGAACTTCCACTTGCCGCGGTCAACGCTGCTGATGCTGGTTAGCGCCTTCGCCGGCCGTGAGCGCACCCTGACGGCGTACGAGGCCGCAACTCGCGAGGGCTACCGGTTCTATAGCTTCGGCGACTGCATGCTGATCGTGTGACGTTGTTTGACCAGCAACCTCGAGGACTACCGGTCGAGCGGCTTGCCGCAGGTCGGGCATGCCGCCACCGCGGCAAGCGGAGGCGCGGCTTCGAACGAACCAGCAGCGCCACACTTCGGGCAGCCAGTTGGCGGGCGTCGCGCCCGAACCAGGTTGCCGCACCGCTGACAGCGCCAGCGATAGGCCAGCTCGCGCACAAGATCGGCGCGGCTGATCAAGCCAACCAGGCGCCCCTCCGAGTTGACCACCGGCACCCGCTTCAAGCGCTGGGTTACGAGCAGAGCCCGCACCTGGTCCACCGTGGCCGAGTCGGGCACCGAGATGACCTCGCGGGTCATCACGTCGCGCACGGTTGAGCCAATCCGAGCGATCAGGTCGAACTCGCTGACGATGCCGGCGATACTGCCATCGTCGGCGACGACCGGCGCTCCGCTGATGCGGTGCTCGGAGAGGGTTTGCGCGGCTTCGTGAACCGAGATATCCGGGCTGATCGTGACGGGACCAGGGGTCATGACGTCGAGCGCTGTCACTGGCAAATGACGTTCGTCGAGTGACTCGATGCGCTCGAGGAGCACCACCAGCTCGTGGTCGTCGAGCACCACCCCCAGCGTCGCCAGAGCACCCGTGGGCGCCGTCAGTACCCAGGCGCGCAACGCTGGCTCGCGGCGTAACCGCTCCAGCAGGCCGGCGATATGCTCGTGGGCCAGAAACGCATCTTCAGGATCAGTCGCGGACGGCGCTGTCGTAGTGCCTTCCTGCATGCCAGTTATGCTACATCGGATTGAGCTCGCTGCCAGCCTTCAGCTCGTCACACCCACTGCTCGGCGGCGAGTACGAAAACATGCTGGCCTGCATTCGCTGCGGGCTGTGTCTGACGTCATGCCCAACCTACGTGCTGTCGCTGGACGAGTCGGAAGGACCGCGCGGACGCGTCGGTATGGCCCGAGCGCTTGCCGAAGGCCACCTGCAAGTGACGCCGGACCTGGTCGAGCACGAGCTGAACTGTTTGGTGTGCGACGCGTGTACCGCCGTCTGCCCGGCGGGGGTGCACATGGATCCGCTGCAGGTGGCGTTGCGGTCGGCGCTCGAATCAGAGCCCCAGCGCCGTCCGCGCCTTGTTCAGCTGGTGCGCTGGCTGGTCTTCGGCTGGCTGTTCATGGACCTGGCCAGGTTTCGGCTGTTCGCCCGCCTCATGCGGCTGTACCAGCGAACGGGTATGCGCTGGCTGGTTCGGCGCCTGGGCATTCTGCGGCTGGTCAAACTCGAGAGCGCGGAACGCCTGCTGCCCGACGTACCAGCGAGGTTTGTCACCCCGCACGACGAGGTCTATCCGTCCGGCACCACCGGAGCCAGCCCGAGCGCATTTTTCGCCGGGTGCATCATGGCCACAGCACTGGCCGACGTGGATCGGGCCAGCCTGCGGGTGCTTCAGCGCGCCGGCTATGCGGTCCGCAATCCGATGGCCCAGGGCTGCTGTGGCGCGCTGCACGCCCACAGCGGTGATCTCCCCCGCGCGATGCAGCTGGCCAGAGCGAACATCGCCGCCTTCGAGCAGACGCAAGGGCCGATCGTGGTGAACTCGGCCGGCTGCGGCGCGATGCTCAAGGACTACGCGCACCACCTTCGAAATGACCCCGCCTGGTCGGCCCGGGCCAGAGCGTTCTCGGCACGCGTGCTCGACTTCAGCGAAGCCCTGACCGACCGAGCCTTGCCGATGAGGCGCGAGCTGCGCGAGAAAGTCGTGCTGCAGGACGCCTGCCACCTGCTGCATGCCCAGCGGGTGAGCCGTCAGCCGCGTGAGCTGCTGCGAAGAATCCCGGGCGTCGTGCTGGCCGAGATCGACGAAGCCGGCCTGTGCTGCGGCAGCGCGGGTATCTACAACGTCACCAATCCGGTGCAGTCCAGCCAGCTTCAGCGACGCAAGCTCGACAACGCCCTCCGGGCCGGTCCGGGCCTGATCGTGACGACCAACCCGGGCTGCCTTTTGCAGCTCAGGAGTGGCCTGCTCGAGCGCCGCTCCTCAGTCGACGTCCAGCACCTGGCGGAAGTGCTCGACGCGGCCACCTCACCGTGACGGTCGCCGCGGACCTGCGGGCCCGGCTGCGCACCAGCCGGGTACTCGACGCACCTGCCGAATTGCGCACCTACGCCTACGACGCATCGTTTCTAACCCAGCTGGCGCCCCGATCGCCTGACGTCGTCGTCATCGCGGCCACCACTGAAGACGTCAGCACCGTCCTGGCGTACGCGAACGAGCACGCAGTCTCGGTGACGCCGCGTGGCGCCGCGACCGGACAGGCCGCCGGCGCGGTTGCCCTGGGCGGCGGCATCGTGCTGGCGCTCAACGCCATGAATCGGGTCCTGGAAATCGACGTACCCAATATGCAGGTCATCTGCGAGCCGGGCGTCGTGCACGCGCAGTTGAACGCCGTCCTGGCGCCGCATGGGCTGGTGTTTCCGCCCGATCCCGGCTCCAGTCGCATGGCTACTGTCGGCGGTATGGCCTCCACCAACGCGCACGGCATGCGCGCCGTCAAGTACGGGCCAACCAGCGCCTGGGTCCTGGGCCTGGAGGTGGTCTTGGCTGACGGACAGGTGATCGAAACCGGCTCCGTCGGCTCTCGCGCCAAACAATCGTCGGCCGGCCTGGAGCTGACGAAGCTGATCGTCGGCTCGGAAGGCACGTTGGGCGTGGTCACCCGTCTGCGGCTCAAGCTCATGGCGATCCCACCGGCGCGCGCAATCGTATTGGGGCTGTTCGATGCTCTGGAGCAAGCGGGCGAGGCAGTTCAGGCAGTTTTCGGTGCCGGCGTAAGCCCTTCGGCGATCGAGATTCTGGATGAGCGCTGCATTCAGGCCATCAATCTGTACCGGCCGGCCATGGATCTGCCGCGCGTCGAGGCGCTGATCCTGTTCGAAGTAGACGGCAACCCGCCCGGCGTGCGCTGGGATGCCGAGCGCGTCTGCGAGGCCATCGCGGCATTCGCCCGGCGCGCGGAGTGGTCCGACGAGCCGGTGCGTATCAACGCCCTCTGGGAAGCTCGGTCCGTGGTCGGCGCCGCGGTAGGCATGCTGCGGCCCGGATCGAACCGGGCCTACTGTGGCGAAGACATCTGCGTACCCGTCGCAAAGATCCCCCAGACGCTGCGCGCCATCCAGGACATCAGCGCCCGCCATCGCATCCCCATCGCTACCTACGGCCACATCGGTGGCGGTGGCCTGCATCCAGGGCACCTGATCGATGGACGCGATCCAGACGAGATCCAGCGCGTGTTGCGCGTGGCCGACGATATCCACCAGCTTGCCTTGCGCATGGGCGGTACGACCACAGGCGAGCACGGCGTCGGTGCAGCGCGAGCGCCTTATATGGCTCAGGAACATGGCCCGGCGCTGGAGGTCATGCGACGTCTGAAGCGGGCGCTGGACCCGAACGGCATCTTGAACCCGGGCGTGCTCTTCGATCCGCTGCCGCTGCCGTTCGAGCTGCCGCTGGCAGGCCCAGTTGGGGAGCCCGCCGAGGCGGCGATCGACCCGGGTTAGTTCGATCCGGGTTAGTGGCTTAAACTGTCGGGCATGACGACCGCCGAGAAGGCAGAGTTCGTCCCCCAAACGGACGACCTGCTCTACGAGCGCCGCGGAGCGGTGGCGTTCCTGACCTTCAATCGCCCCCAGGCTCGCAACGCTCTGACCTGGGCGATGTACGAAGGCCTCTTCGACTGCTGCGAGCACGTCGACGCCGACGAGCGGGTGAAGGTTCTGGTGCTGCGCGGTGCGGGCGACAAAGCCTTTGTGGCTGGCACCGACATCTCCCAGTTTCGAGCTTTTTCTACGCCCGAGGATGCGCTCACCTACGAGAGCAATAACAACCGCTACGCCGCCCGCCTGGAGAGCTTGCAAAAGCCAGCCATCGCCATGATCCGCGGAGCATGCACTGGCGGTGGCGCCGCGTTCGCGCTGTGCTGCGACTTTCGGCTCGCCAGCCCAGACGTCCGCTTCGGCGTGCCCATCTCGCGCACACTCGGCAACATCCTGTCGATGCAGAACTTCGTGCGACTGGTGTCGCTGATCGGCCCCGCGCGCACCAAAGATCTGATCTTTACCGCCCGCTTGATCGGCGCCGATGAGGGTCGGGCGATGGGCGTGTTCAACGAGATCGTCGAGCCCGAACGCCTCGAAGCGCGCACCCTCGAGCTGGCCGAGCAGATCGCCGGCAATGCGCCGCTGACTATCCGCGCTGCGAAGATGGCAGTGCAGCGCATCGTGAACAAGCTTCGCCTCGAGGAGGCCGAAGACCTGGTGCTGATGTGCTACATGTCGGAGGATTTCAGAGAGGGCGTCTCCGCGTTCCTGGAAAAACGCTCGCCCAACTGGCAAGGCCGTTGAACAGTCCAGACGCGTACGTAGCCCCAAGTGCTCGGCTGACCGGCGACGTGCAGCTGGCCGGCGAGTCGAGTGTGTGGTTCGGTTCAGTCGTACGCGGCGAGGCCGCGCCCGTCGAGCTCGGGCCGCAAGCGAACGTCCAGGACAACTGCGTCGTCGAAGGCACGCCTGGCCATCCGGTACGCATTGGCGCGCGCGTCACCCTGGGCCACAACGCCCGCGTCTTCGGCGCGACGGTCGAGGAGCGCAGCATGGTGGCGATTGGAGCCACGGTTCTGCAGGGCGCCCACGTCGGTTTGAACGCGATCGTCGCCGCCAACGCCACCGTGCCCGAAGGTATGGTCGTTCCGCCCCGCACGCTGGTTATTGGCAACGGTCGTGTGTTGCGGGCGGTCACCGAAGCCGAGATCGAGCGCATCGAGCACGGCGCTACGGACTACGTGCGCCTGTGTCGGGAGTATCTCGGCTAAATCTAAATTTAGAGGCACTGAGGGCCTCGATCAGCCGCAGCCGCGTTTCCTCGCGTTCCTCGGGCGTCGTAGCGCGTATCCGGCGCCCTGGCGTACCGCTGATGAAGCTATTTTCGGGAAACTCCGCGCCTTCGGACACCAGCGCGTCCGCCGCAACGATGCTGCCCGCGCCTACGCTCGAGGTACTCAACACGAGGCCTCCGTTTTCGACTCGGACGCCGTCCCCAAGCGTGCACGCATGGACGACCACGTCCTCGCCAAGCCAGACGTCACTGCCGACCTGGGTAGAGGTAAGGAGCTCGACGTGGATCGTCGACCGAGCTCCAATATGGAAGCGCGGACCGACCACGATGCTATTCTGGTCGCCGCGCAACACGGCACTGGCCCTGAACACCGCCGGCCCGGCTACGTGTACTTTGCCGACCACGTAAGCGTCTGGCGCGAGACCAACACCCTGCCCGACTTCGGGCGCGTGCTCCAGGTACGTCAGGATTGGCACACCGCAGTGATACCATCCGCCTTCATGGCAACGACTGAATCAGCCGCCGGCGTGGCCAGCACGGGCGGCCACATTGACGCTCTGCTTCAGGAGGATCGCCGGTACCCGCCGTCTGACGCCTTCAAAGCCGACGCCAACTGGAACGATCCGGGCGTATATCAGCGTGCCGAGGCCGATCCGGAGGCGTTCTGGGGCGAGCAGGCTCAGGCGATCGACTGGTTCAAACCCTGGGACAAGATCCTGGAGTGGAATCCTCCGTCGGCCAAATGGTTCGTCGGCGCACAGGTCAACGCTAGCTACAACTGCGCCGATCGGCACCTGAAGACCTGGCGCCGCAACAAGGCTGCCATCATCTTCGAAGGTGAGCCGGGCGACTCACGCGTGCTCACCTATCGCGACCTGTACCGCGAGGTGAACCGCGCCGCCGCGGCGCTCAAACGGCTCGGGGTGAAAAAAGGCGATCGAGTCGCTATCTACCTGGGCATGATCCCCGAGCTGCCTATCGCCATGCTGGCGTGTGCCCGACTCGGTGCGCCGCACACGGTGATTTTCGCCGGCTTCAGCGCAGACAGCATTGCCGATCGCGCAAATGACTGCGGTGCAACGTTTGCCATCACCGCCGACGGCGGCTGGCGGCGCGGCAACAAGATTCCGCTCAAAGACACCATGGACAAGGCGCTGGAAAAGTGCCCGTCCATCAAGAACGTCCTGGTGGTCAATCGCACCGACGATCCCCGGGCAGTGCCGATGAAGTCTGGCCGAGACATCTGGTGGCACCGCGCTCTCGAGGCGTCCGGCGCGGAGATCGTCGAACCCGAGCACCTGGATGCAGAACACCCGCTGTACATCCTGTACACGTCAGGCACGACGGGTAAGCCGAAGGGCATGCTCCATACCACTGGCGGCTACCTGGTCGGCACAGCCAGCACGCACAACTACGTCTTCGACCTCAAAGAGCAGGACGTCTACTTCTGCACAGCCGACGTGGGCTGGGTGACGGGGCATTCCTACATCGTCTACGGACCCCTGGCCAACGGAGCGACGTGCGTCATGTACGAGGGCTCGCCCGACTACCCCGACAAGGACCGGTTCTGGTCAATCGTCGAAAAATATGGCGTCACCATCCTGTACACGGCACCGACTGCGATTCGCACCTTCATGCGGTGGGGCAAGGAGTACCCGGCCCGGCACGACCTGTCCAGCCTGCGTGTCCTCGGCTCAGTCGGCGAGCCGATCAATCCTGAGGCGTGGGTCTGGTACCGCGAGGTCATCGGATCAGACCGCTGCCCGGTCGTGGACACGTGGTGGATGACCGAGACCGGTCAGATCTTGATCACGCCGCTGCCTGGCATCACCGTGCTCAAGCCTGGCTCGGCAACTATTCCGTTTCCGGCGATCAAGGCCGACGTCCTGGATGAACAGGGCAACAGCGTGCCGCTGGGCAAGGGCGGGTACCTTGTGCTGCAGCGGCCCTGGCCGGCCATGGCGCGCACCATCTGGGGTGACGCCGAGCGGTTCCAGACGCAGTACTGGAGCAGGTTCCCCGGCAATTATTTTGCTGGTGATGGGGCCAGGCGCGACGAAGAGGGCTACTACTGGCTGCTTGGCCGCGTGGACGACGTACTCAACGTTGCCGGCCATCGCATCGGGACGATGGAGGTGGAATCGGCGTTGGTTTCGCATCCCGCCGTGGCCGAAGCCGCGGTGATCGGGATCACGCATGAGATCAAGGGTCAGGGCATCGCCGCGTTCGTGACTCTGCGCGGCGGTTTCGAGGGGGGCTCCGACATGATCGACGCACTACGTAATCAGGTCGGCGAAAAGATCGGCGCCATTGCCAAGCCCGACAAGATCTTCTTCACGGCCGAGCTACCCAAGACCCGCAGCGCCAAGATCATGCGCCGCCTTCTACGCGACGTAGCCGAAGGCAAAGTCCTCGGCGACACCACCACCCTGGCCGACCCCACCGTCCTGGCGTCGATCAAAGCCCAATACGAAGGCACCGAATAGCCAGCCCGAGCTCGGCGGGGCTCAGGGACGGTCGCCGCGGGCGCTTTCGGGCTGAGTCGTCGTGGTCGGCAACGTAGGCGAGGTCGGGCTCAGGGCAGTCGTCGGCGCGGGCCGCTCCGCTTCGAGCTCGCTGATGCGGCCCTGGGCGGCTTTGAGCTGCTGGCTCACGGCGCGGTTGCGCCAGCGCAGGTTCACCTCCCGCGATAGCCCCAGCAAGAGCATCACCGCCGCTCCGCAAGCGGCCGAGATCAGAACCAGCACCGACACCGCGACCGCGTCCCCGCGGAAGGCCAGGAACGTGACCGCGACCGGCGTCGTGTTCTGAACCGCGAAGATCGCGATGACGATCGAAAATGCCAGCGCCAGGAACACGATGACCTGCGACACAACGGCCTCAGCTGTGGGTTAGGCTAGCGCCTCAGGTTGCGGAGGCCCAACTGGGCGGCGCACCGCCGCGCGGTCCCGCGGAAGCTCCTGGGTCTGCCGCTCGTGTGGCGGGCGTGGATCGTGAATGCCGCACAAGATGCGGCCGTTCACCAGATGCCGTGAAGGTTGTTCTACTTTACGATTACATTCTTCGCAGCGCGCCATTCGGTCGCTTCCTCCCAGGAATTGGGGCTCATGTAGTTCAGAATGAGTAGTGTTGAAGTCCGCGTGTTAGTCTAACGTAGCGCGTGCACCTCACCCAGACTGATACCTGAGCCTCGTATGCGCCTCGTGCACAACTCTGCACCTCCCGCGGCGCCGCGCACGAGTCCGCGCCCGCGGGTTGCGCTCGCAGCGGCAGTCGGCGCGGCCACCGCGGTGTTGCTGACCATCGTCCTCAGCGTGGACCTGCTCCCGCGAGTCTTCGAAGTCAAAGAGGGCGACGTTGCGGCCGTAGCAGTCAAGGCGCCGAGCAGACGCAGCTACGTCAGTCAGATCCGCACTCGCGAGGCCCGCGAAGCCGCCGCGGCCCAGGTGCCGCCCGTCGTCGAGCTGGATCGGGATCTGATCGTTCAGCAGACGCGTGCCCTGGCCGATCTGATTCAGGCAGTCAACGGCGTTCGCGGAGATCCCACCCGGCGGACCCCGGACGACCGCGCGCAGGCCATAGCCAGGCTCAGCTCGCCACCCCTGACCGATACGACCGCCCGCCAACTCGCATTGCTCGACGACTTCCACTGGTCGATCATCGGCAACGAAGCCCAGCGCGTCCTCCAGGACATCTTGAAGGATCGCATTCCCGACGACCGCGTCGACGAGGTCCGTGGCGGGGTGCAGCTTCGCGTGAGTCCGTTCTTCAACGACGCAGACCGGACGGTCGTGGTCGAGCTGGTTCAACGCTTCGTGCGCGGAAACCAGGTGTTGAACCAGGACGCCACGCTTCGCGCTCGGCAGGACGCGCGAGAGGCGGTCGCACCGGTCCTGCAGACCTACGAACGCGGTCAGACGGTCATCCGTGACGGACAACTGGTCGGCCCGCTCGATGTCGAAGCGCTCGAAGCGCTCGGGCTGCGCAACCCGGAGCTTGATTGGCGCTCAGTCGCTGCCACCGCCCTGTTGTCCGTCAGCCTGATCGGCGTACTGGCGGGCTTCATCTGGCAATTCGACCGACTCCTCCTGTACCGCGATCGGCGCATGATGCTGCTGGTCGGTTTGATCCTGGTGTCCACGATCGCCGCTCGGATGGTGATTCCGGGCCGACCGCTGTGGGCGTTCATTTTCCCGCTGCCAGCGGTCAGCATGCTCCTGGCGATCCTGATAGACGCTCAGCTGGCGCTGTCCGTGGGCGTGATGCTCTCGATCCTGGTGGCCTGGATTGCTGGGGGTAGTCTCGAAGTCGGGGTCATTGGGCTCGTCGGCACCATGGTCGGCGGCCTGGCGGTCTGGCGCAGGGAGCGCATGTTTGCCTACTTCGTAGCGGGCTGCGAAGTAGCCCTGGCGATGATCGCGACGTACGCGGCGTTCTTCCTGGCCAGTCGGTCCGACGACCTGGGGCTGCTGTCCATCGTCAGCTTCGAGCTGTTGGTGAACGGCATCCTGTCTTCGCTTCTGGCGGTGGGGAGCTTCGCGCTGCTCGGCCGGCTGTTCGGCATCCTGACGACGATGCACCTGCTCGAGATGGCCAATCCCACCCAGCCACTACTGAGACGCCTGTTGATGGAGGCGCCGGGCACCTATCACCACAGCATCATGGTTGGCAATCTGGCCGAACGGGCTGCAGAAGTGATCGGCGCCGACTCGCTCCTGGTGCGCGTCGCAGCGTATTACCACGACATCGGTAAGCTCGAGCGGCCCTGGGCATTCATCGAGAATCAGACCGACTCGATCACCAACGTCCACGACTCGCTGGATCCTGTCGCTTCGGCCCAGCTCATCGCTGCCCACGTCACGGATGGGGTGAAGCTGGCGGAAAAGGCCGGCTTGCCGCTCCGCATCCGTGAGATGATCCCGCAGCATCATGGCACCCGCACCATCAGCTTTTTTTACCAGCAGGCATCCGAACGTACCTCTGAGACGGTCGACGCAGCACTGTTCACCTACCCAGGCCCCCGCCCACAGACGCGTGAGGCAGCCATTCTGATGCTGTCGGACAGTACCGAGGCAGCCGCCCGCGCGTCGCGTGACCACTCCCGCAAGGGCATCGAAGACCTGGTCGAGCTCATCGTTCGGCAGCGTCTCGAAGAGGGGCAGTTCGACGACTGCAATCTCACCCTGCGCGATCTCACCCGCGTCAAGCAGTCGTTCGTTACGCTGTTGACTGGCATTTACCATCCACGTATCCCGTACCCGCCATCGGGCGGCGCAGGCCGACCTCCGATCGAGCAGCCGCGATCTGACGTGGGTGTTGATGTCGCTGCCTCGGCCTGATGCCTCGGAGTCGAACAATCTCGAAGTGAGCGTCGAATACGTCGTCGAAGAAGGCCTGGCCGCCACGTGGGACGAGCCACGCATCGGCGGGCTCGTGCGCGTCATCGCCGACCGCGAGTTTCCTGACGGCGGCGACTATGCCGTCAGCCTGCACCTGGTCGGAGACGAGACGATTCGCCATCTCAACACCGAGCACCGCGGAGTAGACGCGCATACCGACGTGCTGTCGTTTCCGCTGCACGATCCGAATGGGATGCGGTTCGTTCTGCCTCCGGGCCAGCCTGCCAGTCTAGGCGACGTGGTCGTCTCCCACCCCAGGGCACTGGCTCAGGCCACGTCGTTCGGCCACTCCGTGGACCGCGAGATCGGCTATCTCGTGGCGCACGGCGTACTGCATCTGCTCGGCTATGACCATGAAGAGGTCGAAGACCGCCGGCGTATGCGTTGGCGCGAGGAAGAGGCCCTTCGACCCCTTGGCTTCACCCGGTAGCGAAGCAGCGCCGCCCTCTGGAACGCCAGCCGACGCGCCGCGTCGCCGCCTGCGCCGGATCGTGCGCTCCTTTGGCTACGCGTTCGAAGGTCTGGAAACTATTGTCCGGACCCAGCCCAACTTCTGGATCCACGCCTTCGCGGCCTGTGTCGCACTCGTACTCGGAGTGGTGCTGCGCCTGAGCCGCGTCGAGATGGCAATCATTGTGCTGTGCATCGCCCTGGTGCTGGTCGTCGAAAGCGTCAATACCGGCATCGAGACGATGTGTGACGTGATCTCGCCCGGCCACCACCCGTTGGTCAAGCGCGCCAAGGACGTCTCGGCCGCGGCCGTGCTCATTTCTGCGCTGGCGACGGTCGTGGTGGCGCTCCTGCTCTTCGGACCGCGGCTGGCCAGCTTGCTGCGCTAATCCGGGCTGCTTACGGCTCCTGCCATTTCCACACGGCTGTGCCCCAGCTCAGACCGGCCCCGAACCCGCTCAGCACTACGGTCGAGCCAACCTGGACTCGCTGTGCATCGATGGCTTCGCATAGCGCGACCGGGATGCTTGCCGCTGACGTATTCCCATAGCGCTCGACGTTCGAAAAGACCACTGACGGCGCGAGCTTCAGCCGCCGCGCGGTGGCGTCGATGATCCGCGTATTGGCCTGGTGGGGGATAAACAGGTCGACGTCTGCGGTGGTGAGGCCGGCCTGCTCGAGGGCCTGGACAACCGACTCGGGTACGACCCGAGTGGCGAAGCGGAACACGTCGCGGCCTTGCATCTTGACGTAATGCGCGCGCTCGGCCACGGTTTCGGCTGACGCAGGCATCCGGCTTCCGCCAGCTGGCACGTACAGGCTGCACGCCCCAGCGCCGTCGCTGCCCAGCACGAACGACAACAGCCCGCCTGGCTGTTGGCTCGGCTGCAGCACGACCGCCCCGGCTCCATCCCCGAAGAGCACGCAGGTGGATCTGTCTTGCCAGTCCAGGATGCGGGTGAACACGTCGGCGCCGATGACCAACACGGATTTGTGCACGCCGCTGAGGATGAACTGGCTCCCCGTTGCCAGACCGTACAGGAACCCGCTGCACACGGCATTCAGGTCGAAGGCGCCAGCATGCGAGGCGCCCAGCGCGTGCTGTACCAGCGACGCGGTCGCGGGCATGCTCGCGTAGTCGGGAGTGCACGTGGCGACGATGATCAAGTCGAGGTCCTCGGGTCGGACCTGGGCACGCTCGAGGGCTGCCTGGGCGGCGCGGACGGACAGCGTGCAGGTTGTCTCATCAGGCGCAGCAATGCGGCGCTCTCTGATGCCTGTGCGCGAGCGGATCCACTCGTCCGAGGTGTCGACGAGCTCGGCGAGCTCCGAATTCGGCATGATCCGCTCGGGCAGATACTTGCCCCAGCCGCCGATCCGGACGTAGCGCTCGGTCACAGGTGGAGCTCCGATTCGGCTGGGGCACGCTCGCCTGGCTCGATGAGCACGAGTGCATCGCCGGCGTGCACCAGGCCGCCCTTTTCGGCGGTGAACCTGACGATGCGTCCCGAGCAGTCGGTCGTGACCTCATTGAAGATCTTCATCGTCTCGACCAGCCCGATGACTGCGTCGGCGTCCACCCAGTCGCCTTCGCTGACGTACGCGCGGGCCGAGGGTGTTGGGGACCGATAGAACACACCTGTAAATGGCGCTACGACGCGATGCAAGCGGGCGTCTTCGTCTTCTGCCGATACGCCTGGCGCCGCGACCGGCCGCGATGCTGTCATAGGCGCCGCGTCGGGATCGCGCCGCACCCGCACGCTGAAGTCGGTATGCGCGATCTCCAGCTCGGTCACGTCGCTGGCCCGCACTGCGGCTACGACCTGTCGCACGGCCGCCAGCCAGTCCATCGTGGACGCTTCAGCCAACGCCCGACGTCCTATGCCTCGAAGCGCTGCAAAACGAGCGCGGTGTTGTGGCCGCCAAACCCGAAGGAATTCGAGAGTGCGGCGTCGACGCGGGCAGAGCGCGCCACGTTGGGCACGTAGTCGAGGTCGCAGTCTGCGTCCGGACACTCGTAGTTGATCGTCGGCGGCAGACAGCCGTCCAGAATGGTCTTGATGCAAATAATCGCTTCGACCGCGCCGCTGGCACCAATAAGGTGGCCGGTCATGCTCTTGGTCGATGATACGGGCGGCGCTTGCTCTCCAAAGACAGACCTGATCGCCTTGGACTCGGTACGGTCGTTGTGCTGCGTTGAGGTGCCGTGGGCGTTGATGTAGTCGATCTCTGACGGCTCGAGGCCGGCCCGGCGTAGGGCTAGCTTCATCGCCCGCGCGGCGCCTTCGCCGTTTTCGCTTGGCGCAGTGATGTGATAGGCGTCGGCGGTGGCCCCGTAGCCGGTCAGCTCCGCGTAGATGTGGGCGTTTCTCTTCGAGGCGTGGTCGAGCGATTCCAACACCAGGATGCCGGCTGCTTCGCCCAGGATGAATCCGTCTCGCCCAGCATCGAAAGGCCGACTTGCGCGCTCTGGCTCGTCGTTGCGGCGTGAAACCGCGCGCATCGAGTCGAACGCGGCCAGGCCAATACGCGTGATCGGCGCCTCCGATCCTCCCGCGATCACGACCTCAGCGTCCCCGCGACGAATGAGCTCTGCGCCTTCGCCGAGCGCATGCCCGGCGGTTGAACACGCGCTCGAGACGGCAAAGTTTGGGCCTTTGGCGCCAGTCTGGATGGCGATCATGCCGGCGAGCATGTCGGGCAGCATCATCGGGATAACGAACGGGCTGACTCGATCCGGACCCCGCGTGTGCAGCACGATGGCCGCGTCGACGATGGTGCCGATGCCGCCGATACCACTGCCCACGATGACCGCGACCCGCTCGGCGTCTTCACTGCGCACGTCGAGCGCCGCATCGCGCATGGCTTCCTGGGCCGCGACGATGCCGAGATGGAGGAAACGGTCCATGCGCCGTGCCTCTTTGCGATCCATGTACTGGGTTGGATCCAGGCCCTTGACCTCGCCGGCGATCCGCACGTTCAGGTCGCTGGTGTCGCATGCCTGCACGGGTCCCACGCCCGATCGGCCATGCACGATGCCCTCCCAGGTCGACAGCACGTCGAGCCCGAGCGGGGTCACTGCCCCCATGCCAGTGATCACCACGCGGCGCTGCCCTTCGCGTTCGGACGGGGACATTCGCGGCAGTATAGCGCCGCCTCGGACCTAGGCCAGTCTATCGAACGGAGTTCGGCGGCTATACGCTTCCGGCAGTGCACTTTTCGGCCGAACTCCTACCCGGAGGCCGCGACGTCCAAGCCTGAGCAGTCGAGGCCGTGTCGGGTATCATTCGCCCACTCTGACCTGGCACTCCGGCATGGAGAGTGCTAACCAGGCGATTGCCAACACCGTGACCGAGCTGACACCCCGCCGAGAACGCATTCTCCGTCACGTCGTGCAGGAATACGTCGCCATGGCCCAGCCGGTGCCGTCAGATCTGATCGCTCGCAAGTACGAGGCCGAGCTCTCAGCCGCGACGGTGCGGAGTGAGCTCGTGGCGCTCGAAGAAGCCGGCTTGATCGCTCACCCGCACACCTCGGCCGGGCGTGTGCCAACCGACCGCGGCTACCGCTACTTCGTCGAGCTGTTGATGCAAGAGGAGCGCGACCTGGCGCCCGCCGAGCGGCGCACGCTGCGCCAGCAATTCAACCAGCTCTCGGCCAGCGGCACGGACTCGACGGTGCTCGGTCCGACCCTTCTGGCGCGCGCGCTGCAAAGCGCCGCGGTCGCCACGCGCCCGGCCGCCTCGCATGCCCGGGTGCGACGCATCGAGCTGGTGCCTCTCGAAGACGGGCAGGTTCTGGTCACGCTGCTCATGCAGTCTGGCGGCGTGCGCCAGGTTGTGCACCACGGCGACGCAGGCACGCTGTCGCGGGAGGATCTCACTCGGCTCAGCAACGAGCTCTCGGAAAAACTCGCCGACAAGACCGCCGGGCAGGTGCGGCGGGCGATGAAGGTGCTGAGCGAGCCGTCAAAGATTTTCGCCAGTGCTGCTGCCCGACTGCTGCAGCAGGCCCAGGAGCAAGCCTTGGCCGCCGTGTCGCTGGAAGGTCTGGCTCAGCTCCTGAACCAGCCCGAGTTTGCCCAGAGTCAGAAGCTGCGGCCGATCCTGGAGGTTCTCGAGCAGCAGCCGCTGCTGGCTCGCTTCCTGGCCGAGTCGTTGGCGCGGCCGGGGGTGCAGGTCATCATCGGCGCCGAAAACCGTCTCGAGCAAATGCGCGAGGCGTCGCTGGTGCTGACCCGGTATGGTTCCGACGATGAAGCGTGGGGCGTGCTCGGCGTGCTCGGGCCGACGCGTCTGCCTTACTGGCGTGCCGTGCCGATGGTGCGCTTCATGGCCGAGCTGATGGACGTGGTCAACAATCGGCCAGGTCTGTGATCCAAGTACGCTAAGGTTCCGAGGAAGCCCAAAAAGCCGTACCCATGGCCCGTTCATCCACCAAACGCGACTACTACGAAGTGTTGACTGTCACGCGGACTGCCTCTGATGACGACATCAAGAAGGCGTATCGCAAGCTCGCGCTGCAGTACCACCCTGACCGTAACAACGCCCCCGAGGCAACCGAGATGTTCAAAGAGGCGACGGAGGCGTATCAGGTGCTCTCGGATGCCGAGAAGCGCACCATGTACGACCGCTTCGGGCACTCGGCGTTCGAGCGTGGCGCGGGCGGCGGCAGCGTTGACTTCAGTAATTTCGTCGGGCTGTCCATCGAGGACCTGTTCGAGTCGTTCTTCGGCAATGCCGGTGGGCGGGGCGCGCGTCAGCGTGTCCAGCGCGGCCAGGACCTGCGCTACGACCTGCACCTCACCCTTGAAGAGGCTGTCTTCGGTACGACCAAAGAGATCAGCCTGACCAAGCACGCCACCTGCGCGCGGTGTACCGGCGATGGCATGGAGCCAGGCAGCCAGCGCACGAAGTGCACCCGCTGCGAGGGCAGCGGCGAGATCAGGCGGATGCAGCAGTCGATCTTCGGGCAGTTCGTCAACGTCACGCTGTGCGACCGCTGCAACGGTGAAGGCCAGATCATCTCGAACCCGTGTACCGAGTGTCAGGGTCGCGGGGTGGTGCGCGCCAAGCAGAGTGTCTCGGTCGACGTCCCGCCTGGCGCCGACGAAGGCATTCAGCTGCGTATGAACGGCCAGGGTGAGCCCGCGCCACGGGGTGGTGTGGCCGGGCATCTGTACGTGGTGCTGCACGTGCAGCCGCACCGCTTCTTCAAGCGCCAGGGCAATGACCTGCTTCTCGAGATGCCCATCAACATGGCCCAGGCCGCGCTTGGCGACGAGTTTTCGGTGCCGACTCTCGACGCAAAAGAAGTCAGCCTGAAGGTAGCCGCCGGCACCCAGAGCGGGCGTATCATCCGCGTCCGCGGCGAAGGCGTGCCCTTCCTGCGCGAGCACGGCCGCGGCGACCTGCAGATCCACATCAAGGTTCGCACTCCAACCGAGCTCAACGAAGAACAGAAGAAGCTCTTCCGCCAGCTCAGCGCCACCTTCGACTCCACCAATAACGTCCCGTCCGAAAACAAAAGCTTCTTCGACAAAGTCAAAGACGTCTTCGGCGGCAGCTAATTTTAATCTCCACGCTCAGTCTGTGGGCGTAGTTTCGACCCTCGCGGACCAAATGCAGCGACGGATGTAGCAACCGGCGCCGGTCATCCCAGCATGGCCCGCGGCGCCCCCGGCCCGGGTCAATGCGAATGATGACGCCGAATGCGCCTGCCAGCGCCTCACCGCCGTGTGACCATCGATCAGAGCTGGCACTGGGCGTCAGCGCAATCCAACGCTGAGGTTGAGCCGATCATGGAACTGCAACGAAGTCGAAGGGGAAATCCCACTTTGCGCGAAGGCTCGGCACGGGCAACACTAACCCGCACGAGGAGGCGCACCAGCGCAGCCGGCGACAGATCATGCTCAGCGTGGTCACAGATGCCGACCTGGAGGACATCGCCCGCGCGTTCGTCCGTAACGCCAAGCTCGGGGAGCACAAGGCCCTCCGCGCCTTGCCGGCCTACGTCCTCGGCAACCCAGGCTCTGTGATCGGACTACAACGTAGTCGGCTGTGGAGTACAGAACATGAGGACGTCAACGCCTGACGGGGGGAAGCGAAGGCGCGCCCGTCGGGAGCTAATGGTCCCCGCTGAATCCGAGCCGTACTGCGACTGGCGAGGCGACCCAGCACAAGGCCGTCATTCCTCGCTTTCCTGCGCGGGCACAGTTTGCTCGCTGTTGCCGGCGAAAGGGCCGGCAGCAATGGGGTCGCTGTGGTATCCGGAAGGCACAGTGCGCCACGAGCAGTCATCGTGATAACGCCCCTGCTGCTGATGCGCGTTCCCGACTGGGCTGCTTGACATTCTTGCTAAACCACCAATCTGTGAGGAGCGTCGTCTGGCCGATCGAGAAGAGCGGTACCTGGCTGACATGTCGGACCGGAACCTGTGCGCGTTTTGCGGGCAGCCCCTACCTGCTACCGGCGCGTACGGCAGCGGTAGTAGGTCGGATGGCAGGTTCTGCAGTCTCGTCTGCTTCGGCAGGTACCCACCGGATGACCTTGTCGGAGAAGGCGCGCTTGTTCAGAGGCTCGGCTGGGAGCGGCAATGGTGCTCACTGATCGTCACCTCTTTCCAGAATTGGCCCGCGACAATCCCGCCGTCGAAGGACATACGACAGGCATCCTGCCGTCACAGCGCATACGCCAGCTCATTGATGCGGAATATCTAATCGCGACCCCGCCGATCACTGATGACCAGATCCAGCCCGCAAGCGTCGACCTTCGGCTCGGACAGGTCGCCTACCGAGTCAGGGCCAGCTTCCTCCCTGCGCGGACATCGGTACGAAAACGTCTCGAACAACTCTGCTTGCACGAGATCGATTTGCGGGCTCCAACGATTCTGGAGCGCGGGTGCGTCTATCTCGTCCCTGTAATTGAAGAACTCGATCTTCCGAATGACCTATGGGCAGAAGCCAATCCCAAGAGCACCACAGGACGGCTGGACGTGTTCACGCGCCTCATCACTGACTTCGGCGTAAGGTTCGATAATGTGCCGGCGGGTTACAGGGGGAAGCTCTATCTCGAGATCGTTCCGCAAACCTTCAGCATCATCGTCTCCGCCGGAGCGCGCCTCAGCCAACTCCGCTTTTCGCGCGGCACGCCTGTCCCTTCGGATGCGAAGCTCGTTGAGCTTCACGAGAACGAGGTCGTTGTCTACGACGACGATGGCCCGAGCACTGCGGACATTTCGAAGGGTGGCATTTGGCTCTCAGTGGATCTGGCCGGGGCAAATACGTCCGGCCTCGTTGGCTATCGAGCGAAGCAACACGCCCCAGCCGTCGACCTATCGCGGGTCGACTACTACGACCCGACAGAGTTCTGGGAACCACTGCACGCAGGATCGCGAGGCTACGTGATCTTGGAGCCCGACGAGTTCTACATTCTGGCATCCCGACAACGGATTAGCGTTCCGCCCGCGTTTGCCGCCACGATGTCAGGCTATGAGCCCGCGTTGGGTGAGTTCCGCGTGCACTATGCAGGATTCTTCGACCCCGGCTTCGGCTACGGGCTCCAAGAGCTGCAGGGGGCCTGCGCGGTGCTCGAAGTGCGATCCCATCTGATTCCATATGTACTTGAAGATGGCCAGCGGGTCGCCCACCTCATATTTGAGCGGCTGCAATGCCGGCCTGACCGCATCTATGGGCCAAGTATCGGCTCCTCCTATCAGGCCCAAGGATTGGCACTGAGTAAGCAATTCCGTCGGCCAAGCAACAACTGCCCAGGTCCGTCCCGCGAATAACCGCGGTGGCGGTGCAGTACTCGCGGGTGCTGCGCTCAATGCATCAGGCTCTGTTGACGAGTAGGGTCAATCGTCCGTTCAGCAGGCGCGTCGTGGGCTGGGCACTCGCCGATCACCTGCGCACTGAGCTCGCGACCGACGCGCTGCAGATGGCGCTGACCGGCCGACGACCAGGACCCGGGCTGATTCATCACTCCGACCGCGGCGGTCAATAGCTGAGCGCCGCCTACATCGGTCAGCTCGCCGCGTACGGGGTCCGCTCGAGCGTCGGTCGTCCGGGCACCTGCTTCGACAACGCCGCGGCCGCCGAAAATTCGTCCACGACAACCAGGCTTGGACCTGGCCTCAGCGCCGAGACCGTGCCCAGGTCAAGCAGAACCCATGCACCAAGCTTGGTCGCCAACTCGGGATAGGTTGCGGCGTCGAGGCTGAACAGCACAGGCCGACGCGCCCGGACGGCGTCCTCCAGCGCCAACCCGGACCCGAGGCTTTTCGCCGCCACACCCTCGAGCACCAACCCGAACCTTGCTCGAAAGCCGGCGATGCCCTCGTGCTCGGTTGTGCCGAGTCGACTTACTTGGACTGCAAGTCGTTCCGCGTCGGGCACACGGCCGAGACCGCGAAGCAGTTTGAGGAGGACCTGATGATCCAGGTGCCGAAGCACCATTTTCGGTGTGCGCTCTACGGCTGCGAGGTCCAGAGCCTGGAGTACCCACAGCAGATAGCGCTCCGCCGAGGCGCGATATACGTCTGCGTCGCGCGAATACCACTCGCCCTGGACCAAACGATTGGCAACGCTGGTTGGATCGCCGCGTAGTGGATCCCATCGTAACGATCCTCCAATTGCCCACACGTAGGCTCGGGAACCGCCGCGAAGTGCGCTTGCAGGGTGCTCGATGCCTTGCAGTCCACCACGACGATCGGAAGTTGATCCGCAAAGGCGTCCGCCAGCGACTGGAGCGCGCTCGTCTTGCCCGAGCCAGTTGCGCCGCATACGAGCGTGTGGTGCCTTAGCTCGTCCAATCCCAGACTTGTGGCGCGTGTCCTGGAGCCACTCTGACAGGAATTGCCCCGTTGTCAGTCGCTGGCCTGGAAATGGCAGCCCCTGTCGGACGTCCCGCAGCGGTCGCGCGAGCTTTCGGCGACCTCCTTGCGGGTTTTGCCACAAAGGACTCGCCGTTTGCCGCCTTTGAGCCAAACCGAGGCTGCCCAGCACTGGCGTGACTCCTGGTAGTAGATCGATCCTTCGCCGTGTCCGCGGGCGACCGCGCCGGCCACCCGCTGACGCCGATTTCGGCCGGCGGGCTGTACCCGTTTCGATTCCCGCAGAGGTCATAACCACTCCGCGCTGATCGCCTTCGGCGGTAGTGCAAGATAAGGCACCGTTAATGCCCGAACCTTTGCCGCGCAACACGGCGCGACCCCGCTGCGCGGCGTAGTGGAAGCTTAGTACTGAATTCCGAAAATCCGAGGCCCTATAAGGATGGCGAGGGCCAGGGGGCGGCCCAAGCGGCCAGGTCGTTGTTTATGACGTCAACCAACTCGCTGAGCGTCCCCTCATACGGCAG
>JAABUQ010001913.1_pt1 | contig 42937 bp, 49 predicted proteins | sample 5560001 | NCBI WGS metagenome assembly JAABUQ01 (sample SAMN10711888, study PRJNA513371) | rock metagenome | isolation source: Antarctica rocks | place: Antarctica: Victoria Land, Finger Mt nord | collected 2015-12-18 | reverse complement strand
ATAAATATTAAACTTTATTAACCGATTTATTTTTAAATTATTTATATATTTTAAATATATTAATATATATTAATATTAATTTTATTAAATCTTTTTTTTATTAAAAATATAAATAATTTATTGATATATTATAATTTATTAATTTAAATAATTTTATAATTTAAATAATTTTATAATTTTATTTATTAATTAAATAAAATTATTATTATTTTAAAAAAATATATTAATTATTTTTATTTTTATTTTCTTTTATTAATTTATTTTTCTTATTCTATTTTTTTTAAAGTTATTTAGATTTTTAATTATATTATTAAAATATTATTATTATATTATTTATTCTCTACTTTATTAAACAAAGTAATTAATATAAAATAAAATTAAGAATATTTATTTGCCCTTATTTAAGGCCTTATTATTATATATATTAGGGTACTATATACTATTATTTATCAATTAGACGATTTAGCTTTGAATACATTTGATAGAAACGCATTACTACCTTAGGGGGCTTGGTAGTATGCTTGGAACCGTATAGATACTATTACTTCTTAAAAAACCTTATAGAAACTATTATTCAAAAGTAATGTTTATTAATATTAACGTTATATATTAATTATTATTTATTTATTTTTATAGTTTTAAAACGGAAATATATTATAAACGGTGATTTTTTTTAACGTTTAATTTTTTGAACGTTTTTTTTTGAAAGTATTATATTTTATTTAATTATATATATTAATATAAATAGTAAATCTTTATATTTTAATTAAAAAAATAGAATTTTATAACTATAAGCCGCAAATTGACTAGAAAATAAAAAGGTTAGGGACAAAAAAATTAATTAATTAATTAATAAATAAACAAATAAATTAAAAAAAAGAAGAAAAAGTAAATATTAAAATCGACAATAGATAAAAAAATATCCGAAAAAGGAAATGCTAATATTAATAATAAATAAACAAAAACGTTTAAAAAAGGAAATTTTTTTTACAAAATTTACAAATTATCGTAATAATATCGTAAAGATACAATATAATATAATTGTTATATTAAAAATTTTAATATTAAAATTATTTATATAATATTTGATTTTTACGTTAAAATTTATTTACGATAAACTTTTCTTTTTTAGTAATATTATTACTACGTTTAGAATTTTTAAACGAAAATTAATAGTATCGGAGCTAGAACAGCCGTTTTTAACATAACCAAATAATAACGGTTTCTATACGGTAATAGCCTATTGCCAAGCCCTGTTAAGTATAGTGCCATATCAAAAGTCTATACCAAGCTAAAAACAACTTTGTATTACTATTTCCCTTATTATATTTAATTTGTTAATTATTTATAAAAGAACTTTATATCTTTATATAATAATTAATTAATAATAATATATTAATTTCTTAAAAATATTTTATATTTAATATTTAATATATTATCTTTTAATTTATATTATTATATTTACTTTTTTTTTTATATTTTTAATTAATAATATTAATAAATTTTTAAAGAATAATATTTAAATTTATTTTAAAGTTTATTTTATAATTTTTTATATTTTCTTATTAATTTTATATACTTCTTCGATATTAAAATATATTTTATAAATAAACTTTTTAAATTTTTTTTAAAAGTATTTAATTAAATTAAAATTAAAAAAAAAGTTATTTTAATATTTTAATATTATATTTTTGGAATTATATTTATATTTTATATATTATATATATTAAAATATTATTTTATATAAAAAATATATTTAATTTATAAATTATAAAAATTATATTTTCTAAAATTTTAATATAATTATTAATTAAATATTTTTCTTATTTTATAATTTTATTTTTATTTATAATAATAAAATTATATTATTTTAAATTATAAAACCCTTTTTATATTATTATAAATATATTTTTTTTTTGAAATATTCGTTTAAGAAATAGAATATTTATTTATATTTTTTATCTTTCTTTTATTTTATAAAATATTTATTAAATTATATTATTTTTTATTATTATTTTAAAATCTAATTTTTATATATTTTATATTAAATTAATTATTTAATTATTATAATATTTAAAAGTAATAATTTCTTTTAAGCGAATTAATTAACAAAATTATATTCTTTAAAAATATAATAAATAATAATTTTTGAATATTTAAGTTTATATTATAATATAAATTCTTTATATTTGATTATAAGCTCCCTTTTAATAATATATATAATAGATTTTCTATTTCGATCGGATAATTTTAAAAGATATTCAAATTTAACTTTAAAAACCTTTTAAGGGCGAATAAAATAATAACGAATAATAAATATAACAGAGGATATTTTAAGCTTTTTATATTATATAATAATAATAAATTTCTCTTTAAAATAAAAAGTTTTAAAAATAATAAATTTTTTAAATAGATTAAACTCTTTTCCAGGAGTCTTGTTATCAGAAATTGGAGCTAACGGAGTATATAGTATAGTAGTAAATATAATAAAGGATGGTGGAGTTGATAAAGTAGAAACGCAAAATATACGTTTTTGGCTTTTTGGTACAGACTTTTGACGCGTTAGTATATTCAGATCTTGAATGGACGCCCCATACGTAGCGAAAAAAAAATATGAGACTATATCCAAAGTAAGTGAATCAGAAGCCACCAGAGCTCAGGGAAACCATCACCATCCTCTATCGACTTCACACCCCTTAGCCGAATTACGACCATGTATCGCACTTCAAGGCTTTGCTCATCCAAGTCCCAGGTGCCGTTGGACTGCAACATGGCCGCCGTTCTCCGCTAGTTGTCGCACTGTCAATGCTCTTTGCACTTCCAGCTCGAGATGCGTGACGACCGATTGCTCAAGAAGCAATTGGTAAAGGTGATCGCTGAAGGACTCCGTTCCATTTGTCTCTGCCAGATCATCTTCTTTCTTGTCTCTGTTATCAGCCCCAGGCCATTGAGCCTCTGCCTCAACGTTAGCTCCACTACCCAACAACACCTGGACCACTTCCTCGCACCCCATGAAAGCCGCTATATGTAGTGGGGTGAAATTGTCTCTAGACTTGGCTTCAATACTAGCCCCTCTCTTGAGCAGCTGCTGCGCTATTGCTGCCTCCCCCTTGAAGGCAGCTAGATGGAGGGCAGTTGACCCATCTCAGGCCCTTGCTTCAGCGTCCGCCCCAATATCTAGCAGCAAAAACGCTTCCGCCTGCATGTTCCCAACTGCCCACATCAGTGCCGTCCTTCCCCAACGGTCCACCGCATTGAGGTCGGCTTTCTTCTCCGCTAGCAACCACACCATGTTTCTGTGACCAGCTCCAGCAGCCCAATGTAGTGCTCTTCGACCATGATAATCCTGCGCGTTGATGTTAGCCCCGTTCTCGAGCAGGGACTGCACAGTCGGTAAGCACTCTGTTTTGGCCGCCAGGAGCATCGCTGTCCATCCATTCTTGTTAGCATTCACATCCGCGCCATTCTCAATCAGTAGCTGTACTACCGCTGTTTCTTTCTGCTCACACGCCCAGTGCAGCGGTGGCCATTCCCTACTTCCACACATGTTAACATCAGCCCCATTCCGCAAGAGCAGCACCACGGCGTCCCCGTATCCGTAGTAGGCTGCCAGAGTCAGCGCCGTGTACCCTCCAACATCCATCGAATCGATGTCTGCTCCCTTGTCCAGTAACGCTTGGAGCCTCGTCAAGTGCCTCTCTGAGACAGCCACCCGTAGGCCTGTCAGCACAGTGCTCCCCTCTGCCTTCTTCTCTAAGATCTCCCCTATCATATAGCGCTTTTCTTGATGCTGTCGTTGTGAGGCTACCCACTCTAGTATCGCTCCTCCATCATCAAGTCTCTCTGATAACACTTTCACTATGGCCTCGTATCCTTTTAATGTTGCTACATGCAGTGATGTCCATCCATCCTTGTCTTTAATATTTGGGTTCGCCCCTTGCTTCAATAAAAGTCTTAGCATTTCTTCACGCCCTCTGAGTGCTGCTCCGTGTAGTGCTGTGCATCCGTGATTGTCCTGTATGTCGACGTCGGCAGAGTAATCAACGAGCAAGATTTGGGCAACTACAAGCGGCCCGTCTCGCGCGACCCAACAAAGTGCCGTTTGTCCGCAGTCGTTCTTGGCATTGACGTCCGCTCCCTTTTCCAGTAGTAGTTGTACTACTGACTTGTGCTGAATTGCCCAGTGCAATGGCGAATTATCGTACCTATCCCTCGAGTTCAAGTCACACCCATTCCGTAGAAGGACCCGTACTGTCATCTCATGGCCTCCCGGCGCTGCCCAGTCTAGTGCCGTACTTCCCATCCAATCCTTTTCATTGACGTTGGCTCCGTCGTCCAGTAGCATCTGTACCGTTCCGTCATGCCCTTCTCCAGCCGCTAGATAAAGTGCCCCATATTTCTCATCGCTTTCGGCGTCGAAGCCTTGTTCCAACAGCACCTTCACCACGTCATTCTTTTCCCCAATGACCGCCCAGTCGAGTGCACTCCATCCTTCGTTGTCTTTCGTCATGACGTTAGCTTTCTTCGTTACGAGCAGCTCCACAACACTGGTGTGCCCATTTCTAGCTGCCCAGTACAAAGCTGTTTCTCCATTCTCATTCTCTGCATTGATGGTAGCCTCATTTTGGAGTAGTAGTCGGACTACTGACTCATAGCCATGCTTGGCAGCTACATGCAGTGCCGTCGCTCCGTAACTGTCTTTGGTGTCGATATCCATTCCTTTTGCGAGCAGGCGGCTAAGGACTTTGTCCATTCCCCAGTACGCTGCGACATGCAGAGGACCATAATGCTTAGGGAAACGGTTGTAAGAGTCGTTTGTCCGATTCGGAATAAGGTACAAGACCTGAACAAAACAAGAAAGCTTTTGATCATTCCCCAGATATTTCAAGACCGACTCCAACAAACTTCCATTTTCATCGACGTGGTGACCCCAATTGCAAGCGGCGTAATCAAGAAACCGATACACTTGCAAGCGCTGCTCTAGTGCTCGCCCATCACTATATGACCCACCGTCGAAGACGTCGAACGACAAGTAAGTGAGACATACCCTTGCTAACCGAATTTGAGGGTCTGGTAAGAGTTTCTCACAATTTCTTTCAAGGTACTGCTGTAGGGTGTAATGAACCAATCCAGTGGTATTGCTCGACTGGTCGACTCTGATAAGGCCGGCGGAAACGCTTAGCAGAATATCAGTCTCTGGAAGAGCGGTCTCGTCTAGTTCCGTATCTCCAGCTTCAACGGCCAAGGCATGACGTAATTCTTCCAAACGCAACGTCCTTCTTGCACAATAGATGAAAGAAACAGCTCTCTTCGCTAATTGACGATCTTCCTCTGGCTGCTCATCGATCCTCCTGAAGTCAACGCCATAGCTGTCATCGATTCCCGTCGGTATTTCTTCTATTGTCTTTCGAACCATCCTGAGGTTGTTCTGATCACAGAGACGACGAATCTGTGAGTACGCGAACAGGAACCTAAGGTACGTGAGTCAACCACTATACATGAGGTGCTTAGATAGGGCGCTTTTGTTCCGGCTTACATGCCATCAGCCTTCTCAATCACGCTTGTCACAATCTTCTCCTCCAGCTCTGGGTTCTTAGCAGTGAAACCGCGCAATCTCTTGTTCATGTTTATTGCCGACTTCAAGTATATCTCAAGGTCGGAGCGGTTCGCCTGAATTTCGAGTCGGCGTGTTTTGGTAAAATCATCTCGAAGATCAATGTGCAGTCGAGAGGTGAAGAATATCCGAACAAAAGGCTTCAGTTGCTTGAGAGAATGAAGTAAGTTCTCCCTGTTAGTTTCAGGGCAGATGTCCTAGATCCCTTAATTAATGCTGAAAAGGTGTGAACCTGTAAATCAGCGGAGGGTATCATACTAGGGCATCAATGCAGATGAAGGTTGTCTGGAAGACGGAACAGATGGACATGAGCAGTGAAATCCGCTCATCATTTGTTGGTCTCCTCCCTCCACGTAAGTGACCACCACGGAAGGCCTTTAATTCTTGAGGCAAGGGGCTGATTCTCTCGGCTAATTGTCGGGTAATACAAGACAGGAGCTCGACTTTGGACATTGTCTTGGCGTCTTTGTAGTGGCAATATCTGACAACCAGAGATCTAGTGTAGATCAGCAGATGCCTTGTCTCAGCCACATTGCTCGGAAACCTTACGTCAGGACAGTTTTCCCGGCGCCGGCTTATTTAGAAGTCAAAAATTGGAGGATGCAAGGGGGCGGAGGGGCCAAATTTGGACGTACGGATCCCGGCACACCAAAGATTTGAGTTCTGGTCGCTCTCAAGCCATTCCTGGAACTCACTAGTCCTCAAAAGCCATTGGCCGGTGCCCGGATGACGTTCGTTGAAGATGTCTTCTTGCTTCTCGGTGAAATTGAGCGATGACAGCCAATTCAGAATCTCGTTACGTTCGATTTCGACCTCTCGACCTGGATTTTGACTCAGAGGCCGAGAAATAAGGATTGCTGGAAATGGTCTTACGCTCTAATTGTTCATGAACGTGCCCCGAGTTAGCCACCGAAGTCTTGGTCTCTCGGTCCAAACGTTCTGTTGTAGCATCAATCTTCCCAACATATGCCAAAGTTGATCTTAAAGTTGCATCTGCTTCAAGCTTCACCTTTCTATGGAAGTCGTCGTAAGCACTGCTGAGTTCGTCATCTTCCCCGTGGAGTAGATTTTTGAAAGCTTTCACTAAAGACCGCTCATTAGCAATTGCCAGACACCCTTACGAGAAAACAATATAGAACAGGGGTGAGCAAGATCCAATCACCAGAATGAAGGCGATGTCGCAACCACTAAGACTGATTTATGCACACCAGGTAGCGTGGAGCATTCTAGTGGAAAGGTATTTCCAGGGTATGCTCGAAGATAACAGACACTAAAGGTGCAATTACCGAATCGATTCATCTTGACGTATTTCGCACATAATCCGCAAAGGACCAGCACAGATGTGAGGACTTGGGCTAGAGCTAATTTCAGCTCTGGTATAGGCGGTATATTCTTTTCTAATATCTTGAGTTGTTGGAGCCATGAATTCAATTCTTCGAAGAATCCAGCAATTCTATCGTAATCAGCTGACACTTTGTTCGGACTCTAAGATCTGTCAGAATCCTGGCGGCATCAATGTTTAGGCAACATACGCTGATGAGATAGTGTACAGCTGTGAAGATGACCGTGCTGGGAGGGAAAGACTATTGCAATGCAGACATTGGTCACCTGACTCAGTAAGCAGGCAGAGGCTTTCTCCTCACCATCGAAGCTGCCCCTGCAACCAAATTCCCTATCGCGTCGATGAGACCCAGACTCTTGCTCACGAGCGTCCTGAACTTGTCTGTTCTAGACTCGTCGTGGCGATGGGCTCTGAATTTCTTTTCTCTCTCTTGTATATGTGTCAAGATATCATTGACATTCCTGGCTCTATCCAGAGAGTATATTTTGATTTTAGTCTCCTCCTCATAGCGATCCATCGCTGCCTTCCATATTGCGCTAATGTCGTTAGACGTATCCGTGCTTGTTTCGGCAGCTGGGTCAACGGTCGCCATGTCAGTGGATGAAGCCAAGGCGACGAGTTTGATCACAACCACAAAAAGACTTGATGAAGCGACTACTCTTCGTCACGCACATTTGTTGGGATATCTGGCCACCGTGAGACATCGCCGTGGGGAGCTCGAATCTTTAGCTGCAATTTAGCCTCGACTCCCTGCGTCCTAAAAACCTCACCTGAAGGCCAGAAGACCATCGCATGCTATGACGCGCCGTGATGACCGACACACCCTCGACAACCCTCGTCACCTTCACTTCAAAAACCAAATCAGCCTTTCAGCAACACATGCGCGAGAATCCAAACAATCGTCGGGTAAGCCAAACCGACAAAGAGACCGTAGTTGAATGGTTGAAAAATCCTCACAAACGGCCGTTGTCGCAGAAGGATTTTAGCCGACGGCATTATGTCTGGAAGGCTTTCTCTTGGGATGAAAAGACGCAAGGTCTGCTCGCAGTCGCAAAGGGAGACGAAGAGAAGGGTCGCGCGGTGGTCGCGGAGGACATGATTGCCGACTTGGTGGAATCTGTGCATGAAGGGAATGGGCACGCTGGCTGGGATGCTACCTGGAACAATATCAATACCACATACCACGGCATTCCACGGTCGGATGTTATATATCTGCTCAAGCAGTGCCAGATCTGCGCTTTCAAGCCCTCGAAACGTCCCAAGGGCGCTGCAGCCACAATACCAAGTTCCCAGTCGGCCAGTCACGAACTGGGACCCCCTGAATCCTGACAGATCGCAGTAGGAGTACTCTGCAGCAGTGTAAGCCTAGGTGAAAAGTACGCGGCCCAACCGTATATATATCATTGAGCATAGATTGTCTTTTGAAGGACAGAATCCGCTTCTGGAATTTGGATGAAGCGTGGTTGGTTGCATAGCAATGCCTTGACTTTGAAGTCGGCGACGTGGCTTGGACAATTTGGCATAATCCAAGATGCTCTGTATCCTTCTCCTTGCAATCGGACGCCTCTTGCATTTAAAGGCAGACATTAAAAGCGGCATTCCAGCAGAGGACGGGCCAACCAAACTTATCGAGCGTGCGTGGGGAGAACGGAGGGGGGATTCATCCGGGTTGAGGCACTCCTGTGGTATGCTGGAAGTGTAGAAAGATCATGGCAAAGACGGTAGTCGAGTTTCCAAAGTGTTAACTTCTCACATATATTCGAAATCTATTGAGATGAGCCTAACAATTACTAAGAAGGGAGGATTAGGAGATGCTGAGCAACGAAGACACTTTGACTTTGACGTCTAGGGCCAGAGTTTCCCGGAAAGGTTCTGGAAGGCAACCTAATGGGAAAAACCTTATATAAGGCGCCTGAACGCGGAACAGCCAGCGTAGGATTATAGGAATGGTCGGAATCGTCTCTTGTCTAGCCCTGCTGTCAACGTATACAATAATTTTACCAAGTTAGAGGCGTCTCCCTTGCTTTAAGCATAGCTAACTAAACCAGACAGCTATGAACGGGAATGGACAGGTCTGGTTCAAAGTGCGAGGTCCATTCCTCACCTCCTAGTTGCATCCCTCACCAACCTTCCAACCCTCCCCTGTCGAACGAGAACCCAATTAGAGCAATCGACCATGTCGCCACTGGCCAGTTCGTCTTGCTATTTCTTGGAAACTTGCAGGTCTCACACCACAAATGTGGGGGTCCGCGGACGGGACCAATCATAAAAAAAGGATCCGATTGTCTCCTTCCACGAGCCCGACATCTGAAACGGCAGGAGCAACGCTCCCGTTCGCGAAGGGACCACTCCTATCACAGTATGCGGACTCCAGGTAGGGAAAAGCACCATCGGTAGACAACTGACGTGTGGGAACACGAATTACATTCCGCAGGCCGGCAACTCGCCACGACAGCGTACCTATTCTTCCGCAAATTTTGGAAAACAACAACGGATCCCCATAGACGACCGCGAGTATGCTTCGACGAGACCAAGCAGGAACGCACGTGGCACCCCGGCACACGGTGGATCCGATGGTAAGAGATAGACAACGGGGATCCCCATACGACCAGCCGAAACGCTCAAACGGAACCCAAAGAACGGCGGGGCCGGATTGATTCATCGCCAGCGTCCCCCCGCTCGAAGTCGCCATACTGTGTGGCGTTTCGGAGGGGATGGCCGATGCGGGATTCACCGCAAATTTTGTACGGGTTGGACGTCTATAAGAGACAAAGGGTGGGAATGTTGGGCGTCTTGGAGAGTATCTGTCGCCGTCAGAGGGCTGCTCTTCGACCGTCAGGCCTACCTCGTCGAGCTAGTCTATGAAGACCTACTCTCATTCTTTCGGTGGAAGAGGGATTCGCCAGAAAATCCTGGCGGTAAAATGAGGATCCTTCTCGTTGGTTTGTGAATACCCTTTTGGTGCTAATAAAGGTAGTACATTGTATTGGGTATCAAACTATCAGAAAGCCATACTATCTCGTTGCTTGGTAGGAAATCTCATCTCCGCCCTTCTCAACTGCCATTAACGAAATAATCTGAGACGTCCTCTCTCCCTCACAAAGCCTCCCCAACACCCTGACTCCACCTGGCATGTTCATGTCCATCATAGCTATCATGCGGGTAAGCACCCGGGTAGCTGGTGTCGTTCCCACCCCCGGATTGCAAATCCTCAAACCTCAATCGCCTTGGCTGCCCGTTAATGCTTGTCGCTCCCGGACTCTGGCTGGCTCTCCGCCTCTCCACACCCGTAAAACCGTTTGAGTTATGGCTCTGGCGGGGCGAGTGGCTTTGACGACGCTGCTGCGCGTAGTCGTTGGCCTCCCATGGGATTGGAGGTGGGCTCACTGTAGTCGAAGTAGGTGGGGTATTACTGTATCGATTTTGGTGTTGTTCCCAAGGCGCCACTGATGAGGAAGTACGATTGTGGTGTGCAGGCTGGTACGGGTCTCTCTGAGGTGTGTACCCCTCGCCGCTGCTGTAGCTGGGAGTGGTGGTGTTGCTCAGGCTGGACTCGTAGCTGCTGTCTGCAAATGTAGGGTTGCTTGCGCGATTTGCACGGTTTGGCGATCGTGATGGCACTTCTGGAGGTGTGCTATATCCACGGCTGTTGCGGAATACGGGATGGTTTGGGTCATTGTAGGTAGATGATGGGAATGGGGTAACACGGTTGCGGAGCGAATGTCGTAGATCCCTCGAGGGGGCCTCAGTTTGCAGAACATGCACATGCATATCCTCGTATGGCTGGCCAATTCCGCTCAGGCCGAAGGGGGTCGGTGGGCGGTCATCAGTGTTATGGGTAGGGAGTGCGCCAGAAACGTACGCTCCTGAGCTAGGACGAGAGTGAGATCGAGAGCGAGAGCGGTCTTCACTCTTGCGTAGACGTTGTCTCTCTTCGTTCTGATGATGCTTATGCATGCCGTAGCCCGCTGCGCCAGCAACTGGACCTCCAGCGAGGCCTTCCTCCAGATCATGATGTGAGTGCATCGGTTGGGATTGGTCATTCTGCGATAAGAAAGGCTGCGATTGAAGAGGTTGGGCGTGAGTTGGCGTGTGAGAGAAGCCATCTTTCTCATGTTGATGATGCTTGTGCATTCCGTACCCAGCTGCACCGGTAGCCGCACTGCCAGCAAGGCCTTCCTCAAGACCGTGGTGGGAGTGAGGAGTCTGCGTGTAAGCAGGGGCCGCATGAGACGGTATCGACTTGTTTTGGTGTTGATGATGTTTGTGCATGCCATAGCCTGCTGCACCAGCAGCCGCACCTCCGACGAGGCCTTCCTCGAGACCTCGATGCGTGCCGTTGTGATGGGTCTTGGGGTCGGCAAATGGATTCTCGTCTCGCTCTGCACGAATAGCAGGATGCTGAGATAGACTGGGTGCTTGGCTCTGATGACCATGAGGAATGGCTCCGGCTGCCATGAGTGGGACGGTTGGGTGCTGCTCCATGCTAGGATTACGATTGTGGTGGTGGACAGGGGAGTAGTCACGGCCAGGATTGGTAGGTGAGGACCTGTACTCCTTGGGCTCTTCGGCCATGGTTGATCTGGCGTTCTTTCTGCGATGGCGTCGACGCATGCATAGACAACAGCAGATGCCTGCCACGAGGGCAATAAGAATCACGGCAGCGATGACAGCCCCAGCGATAATGCCGTTCTTTGCTGCGTCGCTCAATCCGCCTGAGGCTGCGGCAGCGGAAGAGCTCGCTGGAGGAGGCGGTGGCGTGGTTGATGTCGGCGTTTTTGATGATGTGCTCGACGAAGTAGACGAGGGAGTGGCCTCTGCCGATGCTGCAGATTTGGCAGCACCAGCACCCGCTGCAGCTCCATTGATGAAGTCGTTGAGAGGGTTGGCGGTCTGACTGGCAGCTTGCCCTAGAGCTCCCACGATGCTGGTAAGAGCCACAGCAGCTGAGAGGAAGCTTTGGCGCTGCATCGTCATTTATATTCGGCGGGTGCAGAGCGAGCGAGGAGCTCAACGAGGGTTGATAATCGTCACAGCCGAGGTAAGTGACGGAATTGAACGAGGTCAATCAATTATGATTGATGTATAGGTATCATATAGAAGGGCTGAAGGTCCCAGATAATCCTCGAGTGAGAAGAGAAAGGGTGAAAAATACAAGATACAAAAGAGCGAGCAAGATGAAGGGGAAAGATGGGCAATAGCCAGGCTTATGGCATCACTGAGGGAAATCATGCATCATCCATCCATGCCAACAATCAGACCGCACGCTAACTCTTTTCCCTGAGCGCCACGCCAGTTCAGCCACAAGCGGTCGAAATCGCAGCCTGTTGATTGGTACTCTTCCCTGATCAGCCACAGCCAGACCCGGCGATCGTCGCGACTAGAGCAAAAGGCTCTGGCGATGACGGATGTGGCCTTGAAACTGGGAAGGTGTGTGGAACAAAGGCGGAGTCTTGTCATCAGCCTGCCGTGTTGGAAGCTCGTTTTCATGGGCTTTGGCTCAGGCTCACCACACCTGTATCATCACTGTGTGCGCGCTCAGGGTATGTCGGTGAAAGCACTCTGCCATTCACCCGATACATCGTATGTTCGGTATGGCAGTCCACGCTGGGTTTCATGCGTCCTGGAAACTTGGCCATGTGGGTAGAATGTGGCTTGCACTGCCACAGCCTCGCGCGCACGCTAAAGTGCCAAGGTTTATAGCACAATGAAGTACTATTATTGACATTCGACCCCTCCAAGAGGTCGGTAGATGAACCAGGGAGCCAGGCATGCATGAAGAATAGGGATTTATGGCTATCTCGGAGGAACATCAACATCCGCACGGGTATTTGAGTAGTTCTGATCAACCCTGCCCGAGACACTACGGCGCATTCTCCCTGGCCGAAGCCGCTCCCCTTGCGATGATTCGAATCTATCATAATAATGATAGATTCCCTTGCTGAAGCTACCTTTCTTACGATTTATCCCTTAAGTTCCTCCTCCCTACGGCGACTCTTTTACTTACCCTTTTGTTCCCTGTATTAACTCCTTTCCTCCAGAATTCTCCCTCTACGGTATATGGATGATTAGATTCTTGTACTTAGTCTGCAACGAGTTCCCGTCTATAGAATAACGGTGTAAATCTGTATCATGCTGTGAGCGCCAATATAGTTTTGATTTCAACTTCTCGTTTGATAATCCTCAGATCAACACCGTAGGCAGGATAGATCCTGGTCGGAGGGCTTCTGGCAGCGAATCTTGATTCAACCAAAAATAGCCATACGAGAACTAGCCAATTTTGAAGCCAAACGAATCTGGGCCTGCCGCTTTACATAGTGAACGCAGTACGTGAGCAAGGGTGTCAAGCAAAAAGTGCACCCGACGCTGTTAATGTGACAACTACATTGGATGGTTGTTGATCTTCAACCTTACGTCTGCCGATTTCGTCATTCGAATACGCTGATGAAAGCGCCTACGGTCATGTAGCTTGACTGTTATCGTCTCTAAAAACAGATGGGATGCAGGGAGAGCTCCCCCCTTTTCGCTCTTATGTTTTTACCATTATCACTTACATATTGTAACTGTCTTCTTTATTGAGCTTGATTACTCCTGACGCTTCGGTCTTTCTCTTACTACTATGGGCTGGTGAGAAGTACTGCCGCAGGAACTACGGGAGAAAGGTGTCGTTGAAGGCTACAGGCGTGGAGCCAACTAGGTCGAGTCTACTAGTGAGGACATTACATAGTATATACCAAAGAGTGAAATAGCGTGCTCAGGGTGCTCGAAAACGTCGGCGTGGAATCGGGCAATGGAATATTAGATTGAGAAGAAATCTATGAAGATTCTCGCTCCGACGAAGCCTTTCCAGAGTTTTATCCACGACGTTCCCAATTTCCTAATATGAGACTATAACACAACGGTCCTTCCGTGCACAAATACTTCCCAACATCCTCATCAAAGTTGCCAAGCTCATAGTCAGCTACCACGCGAAGTCAGGGATCAGACTTTGTCGTCATCCCAACCTCTTAGCTTTGGTGGTGATCTTTGCATGTACAGTTGTATTTCCACTGTAGATAATATATCGTTACTTGGTATGTTATAGAAACCGACTTGCATGATGGAGAGAAAGATCAGGTGTTGGTCGACGCCTCTTGCTATGTAATCAGCCCATGCGGGCTGACGAAGAGGTTCAAGATGAGGGACGGCATAGCTCACAAGTAGTCACAAAATTGGAATGGTTTCTCTTCAAAATCTGGATGCTCTACTGCGGCAAATATATCCAGAGCTCTGAACAGCTAACATTGCGTGGGAATTTCCAACGAGGAGTGTTTGCGAGCTAAGGTTGAACTCCTCTTTTATACGATGTTCTCGAAACTTCTCAAAGGGTTTTCGAAAAATGAGAGCAAGCCTCGATTGCTGCGAACATAGTCTCTATGCCCAAGTCCAGGTATTTCATGCATGCCTGGTATGTGTGAGAAAGCCGAAGCACACAAGAAGCCGGACCGAGAAGGCACCGATTGATTCTCTGTACAATGCTTCCTTGATCATTTAGGACTATTAGTATTTCGAGATAGGTTCTCAAATCGGTCATCTCGAGCCTTAACATATCTTTGCAGCTCAACCCTCGTCAAACAGATCTTTTGCGGTATTTCTCCGTTCCATCGACGTGAGACTGCATACTCTCTCTCCTCGTCTCTGATTATGCAGCCGCGGGGCACAAGCCGCAGATCATTGCCTCAGTTACTTAGACTCTATATACTAACACCCTTCGGGGTTAGCCGCTGCTGACTACGTACGTAATAATTATAGAGTCTGAGCTTAAGAATATATAATTTTCTTAAATATAGCTTAATCCTTTCTTTATTTTTATATTTTAATTTCTATTATATAATATTTATATATTTTTTATATAAAGATTATTCTCCTTCTCGAGCGTATTCAAACGGCGTTTTAATTAACTGATTTTATTAAGCCAAAAAAAAGTTATCTTAATATAAAAGAAAAGTTAAAATTTTACGCCCGGGAGCCTAAGCTCTCCCTTTTTTATTTTTTTATTTATACTTTAATATCTTTATATTTATTATATAATATTTATATATTTTCTATATAAAGATTATTCTCCTTCTCGAGCGTATTCAAACGATATTTTAGTTAATTAATTTTATTAAGCCAAAAAAAAGTTATTTAGGTACAAAAGAAAAGTTGAAACTTTATACCTTAAGTAATCCGCTTTACAAATTCTTACTTTTACTTCAAGATTTCAATATTAAATATATATTATTATATATCTTTCTCTATCGGAGAGTTTTCTATATTAAGGTAAATACCGAAAGATATAACAAAGCTTTTTAATATTCTCGTTATTATTAGAGAAAGGTTGGATTTTGGACTTTGTTAATAAAAATTTTTTTTAAATTATTCTAACTTTTCTTCTAATAGGAATTTCGAGATTCTAAGCTTATTAAATAAAAATATATATCTTATTATATAAATTGAATTATTATTATATTAAAATAATATAATATTGTTGTTATTATAACTTTGTAAAGGGTAAATTTTGGAATTGAAAAAATTAAGCAGGAAAATTTAAAGGTTTATTATTAAAATTAAACTATATTTAAGAAAATTATATATTTTTGAGCTCAGACTCTATAATTATTGTATACGTAGTCAGCAGCGGCTAACCCCGAAGGGTGTTAGTATATAGAGTCTGAGTAACTGAGGCAAGCAGATCAAATCCTTCTGACGTACCAGCGCTTCTCATTGGCTCGGCAAAGGGTCGAATCCCCTTCAGAACACGATGGTGTGTTGGAAGAAGAAGACTTTCACTTATTCGAGTTAGCTGCGTCGCTCGGCAGCGTGCTGTTGCAGGATGAAATGGCAGGCTGCCAGGCCTTTGGCTACAACAACCTTTCGATCTAAGTCACCATAGTCCTCACAGCTCGTTCCTAAAAAGCCATGCCTACACTGGGTGATACTAAGGTTCCTGGACCAGTGATAGAGCCTTGTAAGGATGAGTCTTCTGGGCAAACGGCTGAGCAGTTGAGGGCCAGACTGAATCCAAAGCTTCTGGGCGAATACAACGTCGCTTTCGACGCCAAGATCTGGAACGAGAACCCCAAGTTGCCAGACAATGTTGCTCACCTAACCGGAACCCTTTTAGATTTTCAGGGGATTATTCCTCTCGAAAGGAAGGCAAGACGCCACTTCGTGACGCAAATGCGAAAGTCAATTGACAACCAGTAGATCACTCCTAAGGAAAATTCAACGATGCTGTGTGATCTTCCAGAAGCGGACAATGATCAAATATACTTTAATGTTAAAGAAAAGGCAAATGTCGCAAGCTTAGAAGGAAACGTACTGCAAAAGATGCAACGACATGGAGAAAATTTTGACGCTGCGGTCAAATTAGTTGAAGAGGCAAGACTATACCAGGGAAGAGTCGAAGTCAACGAAGCCCCATTCCAGAGGCTTATTGACTCGGTATTCTCGCAGTGGCGAGAGTACACATATAACAAGTTAGTAGCTACGTCGCCTAGAGATCTTGTCGTCCCTCTGATCCTAGATAGTGAGACTCGAAAAGCAAAGGACAAGATTGATTGGCTTTCACGGTAAGTCGCTGCACATGCACTCGATTCTACAGGCTTTCTTTGACACAAGGGTCACAGTGGTGGACAAAGTCATCTTTTCGCAGCTGGTGACCAAGCTCGTAAAAAAACACGGCGCTTGACCTCCAGGTTCTCGGATATTCCTACTCAGCCTAAACCTGATACTTGGTTCGCATTCCCCATTGACGAGACAACAGAGGTAGTGAGAGACTCGGATCTTTCATTCAAAGTTCTCCTACAGCTCGAGAAGAAGATTGATCTGTATCCTTGCCCCTTGATGTCGCTCCGGTGCCATACGCCAACGGAGTTAGGGCCCCATGATAAACTTGTCTGTTATCCATGGCTGCTGGTCGAAGTCAAAAAGCAGAAAGAGTTGGAGGCTAGCTTTTGCTATTGCCAAGCGGCAAACGCTTGCTCTGCATGCTTATCTATGCTCGAACATCTGACCAAACACTGGGGTGCAATGCATGGCCCGGAACGAGTACGTCCAGTCGTCGCGTTCACTTCGGTCGGAGTGGATATCAAGCTTTGGCTTGCATACACGAAGTCAATACAGGTCACAGACGCATGGCATGAAGGCTGGTCTTCGGAACATGTAAAGTTGCCTAGGACGCTTCCTCGAAAAAGCTGATCTGGTGAATAGCATATGCAATGCATCTGGGAAGGCAAGATGGACAATTTACTGGATGCTATTAAGCTTTTTCGTATACTAGACTCTATTCTCTTCTGGGCCCGGAGAGATTTTCGTCCTTGGGTCATTGCCCAAGTCAACCAATGTCAAGCACGGATTGCACGTGAAGAGCTAGGAGGCCCACTTCAGCGGGCTGATTCTTCGAGTGTCAGTACGCCGAATCGGATCAGTGTCCCCGAAGCCCACAATGTTCAAAGGTCTCTCTCAACACCAGAATCTGTCTTCCCAAAGGCTTCCATGGCAAAAGAAAGCAGTCCCTTGGCTGCCCAACGCACGAGTCCTTCACCGAGACCGGGAACCGCTCAGGAGAGGTCTTCTTCAACACATATAATACATCCTAAGGAATCAGCCGAAGATAGAGACCGAGAATACAACGAATTAAAAGACACAAGATTACAACCTCTTCTCTCAACGGAGTCGCCCGGGTTTATGCCCAAAACACCATTAGGAATTGCAGGTTACAGCGGACAAAATGTGCGTCGTGACAGAGACTTCCCAACCCTAGAACCATCGGCCAAGAGAACAGCTTTCCGAGCTGGACTCCCGACCTCACCAAAACAGCCGCTCGCAGATGCATCTACGAGTTCAAGCCCGTTGTTCGCCAACGATCCTAGGACGACCTTAGATGGCACCAAACCCAGTTCATTTGCCACAGTCGGGCCTGCAACTGCCTTGCAACCATCCCAGTCGGTAGTCTCCAGTCCGAGCAATCCTATACGGGATGAAGGTCTCACTACTTCCAACCCAACTGACAAGAGGGAACTTATTTTCTCTGGGCCCTTTGAGCCACACGGCAGATATGGCTTTGAGGAGGACTGGAAGAAATATATCGAAAAAAACGAATCCAAAAAGCACAATGTTTTCAACATGGAGGGGATATTGGCGAGCCCCTTGGATCTCGACGACCAAAGAAAACGTTATCGATTCACCTCCGGAACCCAGTCTTTGAACGGCACGCCTGAAACGGGGTTTATTTTCGGCCTCGCCGAAGAGAGCGATTCAAGCAACGAATCCAAAAAGGCAGCCGACGTCCCCACTTTCGAGACTCCGTTCGCAATATCCTCCAATCTCACCGACGCAATGACTCTCGAGTCAGCCTTCGCCAACTCTCTAAACCTCAACAACGAAAGCAACCCCCTCCACTTCACTCCCCCCACCCCCTCCCGTCCTCCCATGCCCGAAACATTGTTCGCCCCCACCAACTCCCAAGCTCGCAACCCGAGCAACCCCCCCCCCAAACCCGCCTATTTCGGCAGCTGGAATGAATCCAATAGTAACGGCCGGAACGCTGCGCCTTCGCCTCTCAGCTCACGGTCGAGCAAGCAAAGCGAAACCCGCCTCGAACCGCCCGGAAACGTCACGCCCTCGTCCCGAGCAGGCGAGCCGGCTTCCCAACCCGCCGGGGAGAGACCAGTAGGGAGCGCAGCCAGTGCGGACCGAGACAAAAGCGGCGACGCTGGCGTAGAGAGCTTGGATTGGGAGCATGACTCGACTCGGAGCCGAGGAAGGTCGGAAGGGCCGGCGAACCGGCCGCGCTGCGGAATTTCTGTTGCGAGGTGGGGAAGAGTTCCCAGTCCCTGGAGCGAGAGTTCGAGCGACAGTTCCGACTACTAGAACCGAGTGGGAAGGGACATCGGCTTTCGAGGGATTGGGTCACAGTGTTTGGGAGGCTGACGGTCAGTGATGCGATGGCGGTATGTCATAACTCTAGAAATGTCATATTGGGAAATTTTCAATGAGCAGTAGAGTAGGGATTCACGGCTATCTCAGGGGGAAATCGCTATTCTTCACTACCGCCGCGCTCGCTCATGCCTCCATGCGTGTTCGTAGCCCGGACTCCCTTCAAGCGTTCCTGGTGCTCCTTTCTCGTACAATCGCAAGCCTCTGGGTATCTCGAAACGCACCAATATCCTCCGCAATGTCCTAGAATTGACTCGAGTTCTGCCGCGAGCTTTGCAAACTACTGCTCGAACTGCTGTTGTCCGTCGTAGGCGAATCGTTGAGCGGGATCACCTGCGATTTGATCCGACTGATCCAATCGCACTGAAGCAATTCCGCTGCGCTCGCCCTTTTCTTCGGGTCTCTGTCGAAACACCGTTTCAAGAACTCGATGCCTTCTTGTGACAGTTGTTCTCTTGATGGCAGCTGCGGTGGGTTGCCCTGAGCAATGTTGTACATGATGGCCCATTCGTTGTCAAGACTGGCCCATGGGCGGCGTCCGGTACACATCTCGAGTATGACGCATCCGAGAGACCAAACGTCGATGGAGCCAAGGCGGCCTTCGTTGCTGCCTTTGATGACTTCCGGCGACATATACATTGGTGTGCCGGTCATGGACTTCTGCTTAGCGGGGACTTTGGCCGTCGGACCCGCGACGGGGACATGGTCTGGTTGAAGGGTTTTGTTCTGTCGGGCGATGACTTTGGCGGCTCCAAAATCGACGTACTTGATGACACCGTTGTGGTCGAGAAGAATGTCTAGTAGCCGGCGTGGTCAGTAGAAAGAATGAATAGTCTGATGCAGTCGTTGACTTACTTTCGGGCTTGATATCTCGATGAGCGATGCCCGCTTGATGGAGATATGCGAGTCCTTCCAACATCTGTAGTGCATAAACTTGAACCACAGTCTCGTCTTCGATCCGTCCGTGCTCGAGTAGATTGGCCAGAGAACCACCAGAACAATATTCCATGAAGATGTAGACCTTGTCCCTGTGAACCTCGATACCGTAATAAGAGACGATGTTCGGATGGTCAAGGACTTCGAGGACGGCCTGCTCGTCACGAATTTGACCAGCCACGGTTGGGATCAATTGTGGATCTTGCAGTCGAATTTCCTTGACAGCCATCAAAGACCCAGAATCGATGTTGATGGCTGCGTAGACAGAACCAAAAGTGCCGCCACCAACGAATTGCCCCTGTTGCCATCGCATGCTGACATTCGTTGCAGAAGAAGAAAGGTAGGTCAGCGAGCGATCGGCGTCGTTAGAATCCTCCATGACACGACCCAAAGCTTGTCGTTCTGCCACCTTCTGCTTTCGAGCCTCCTCGATTTCATTCAGTTGTGCCAGCCACTGCTCCCGTACAAATTCGAATGCCTCCTGATCGTCCTTCATTCCGCTGATATCCATCTTCTGAATCTTCCCCAAAGCCTCGGTTCTTTGTTTCTCGGCCTGTGCAGCCAAGGTTGACTTTGCCCCCATGATGTCAAAATGCGAGATCAGGAGTGACATACACCCAGCCACTTTAATTCGTAATCGCGTGAACTCTTCCTCTGTGATAGATAGAATACTGTGGCCGTTTGTCATGACCATGACAAACTCGAGAGCAACCACAGTCCATCTAAAGGTCTTTCGATCGGATGCAATGCAGTCATCACAAATAAAACTCACCCAATCCAGGGCAAGCCTGGTGAGCTTCAAGTTGTTCATCATTCGCCGATTGACGTCCATGTAAGTTACTGATCGTTTTCCAAACTCCGTGGCAAATGCGAAACATGTTTGGATCAATTCTTGATTCTCCCAGCCCTTGGTCTGCTTCCTGATAATCTCGACGCTCTCCATGATAGTGTTCGAGAGCTTGTAAGCAGTCTTCTTGATCCTACCTAGCTCCATGTTCACTTTGGGCAGATTCGCTCGCATTTCTGTTAGGATATCAAGCTTTGCTCCAGTAGACTGCAAGAACGTCGACCGCGCATTCTGCAATCGCAACAATGAGCCATCTGCGACGAGGCGAAGTCGGCCAGGGCGAATGTCCATTGACGGCGCTCGCATTGTCACATCTAGCTTCTTGCCCTCCCAATGTGAAGGCTCGTCTGGTCTGAGGATCAGGATATAAGGATTTGAAGAGTCCCCAAGAACGAGTTCGTCAGGGTGAAAAGATGTCCCAAGTATTGACTGAATTTCTCTTGCATTCTCGAACAGCGAGGGAGATGCAATGATGTATATGCTTTCATGTTGAAAGGTTGCACTCGACACGAGGAAGTGGCCAGAATCGATGAGAGCGTCGTGGAGTTCCTGCATCCGTCGGTTACCAAGACTAATGTTGAACTCTGTAGCATTCTCAAATCGTTGACTTAATAGTCTTGAGAATCGAAACAACTTCCTCTGTCGTACTCGGACGGAGTCCAGAATCTGCTTGTACCGCTTATGCATATCGACGGCGCTTTGTTCGGGCTTTCGAGTCAATTCCCGTTCAAAGTGCGTTGTCAGGCGTTGCAATGCTTTGGCAGTCAGCCCACTGAACTGTTCTGCCACCTCCACGTCGCCACCATCAAGAAAACGCCCAATCTCGTTGGAGAAGTCCCATTCTTGTTCCAGTATCTCCGCCTCTTTGAAAGTATTCCGGTTTCCGACGAGCTTGCCGTTAAGCATCTTGAAGTAAAACTTGAGCGCATCAAGGACTACCAAATCAAAGTTATCGTCAATGCAGGGTGGAAGCTCCCAGCCAGGCTCTGATTGAGATATCACAGTGTATTCTTGCTTGATCCGAACAGCCATCTTTAGTAATATCTGGAACTGAGAGATCATACGGGTTTGCATCATCGATGAAAGCTGGGCTGGGTCTTTCATCTTCGTTGCATAGTTCAAGCGCATACGAATGATCTCTTGAATCAAACGTGATGGGAAGTTGATCAAGGTCAGAAGCTCTTCAATGTATGGTGGTAGATGACGTTTGGCGAACTGTTGGGCATTCTTGATGAGGGTAGCTTTGGCCTTCTTGATGACCTCCGTCACAGGCAGAAGCATACTGTGCTTCCCCTTACCGTCGCCTTGTAAGGATGTCAGAGCATCGTCCTTGTGTATGCGCTCAAGGAAGGTGGACTCGTCGCTCAAGGTAGCACCGCCCTCTGGTTGCGTAGGCGCCTTTGCAAAGTCAAGCTCTTCATTGCCAACCCAGCCTCTCAAGACTGCAAGCTCCGTGTTGATCAACTCTGTAGTGTTATGCCATGAAATGACGGCTTCAGAGCTCTCAATGAACGCCTCTGACGCAGCTCGCTCGATGGCTTCTCCGAGGGCGTGTCTCGTGGGGAACAGGCTTTCGCATTTCTCGATCTTCTGCACAACCTCGAGTACTTGTGCTGCGGCTGGCTTGCCGACCTCCGTCTCGCCCTTGACCTGGAAAGCGATGATAGCTTCAATCGCAGGTATACTGCTCGAGCGTTCCTCCTCAATCATTCGGCGCTGGGCGGGGATCGTACGCCCGCATACCCGCGATCTTATTCCTAGCCATAACTCGTTGCATAGTTGCTTAGCACTCTTCTGCTCTGTAGTCCCTATTAGTCGTTGCTTTTCCTGCTTGACCACGTCGCCCTTCAAGACGGAAGCAAGCATGACATGCCATTCTAATCTTTCCCGGTTCTCAGGTATTTGCAACTCTTCTAGTGAAGGCTGTGGGTTATCGGTGTTGATAAAGAGCTGCGTATCTTGGTCGTAAATTTCGGAATCAATCTGCACATCGGAAGAAGGCGAATCTGCTTCGGTTTCGGAGTCGGTACTGTAGCTGATGCTTGGGGTATAGGGCTCGTCGTCTGGATGGTCCTGAAAATTGTCTTGCCGTAACAGTAGGTTCTTGTAGGCTTGCTCTTGGGCTTGGTATTGTTTGTTAGGATCTCGCCGCCCTCGTGTCTCGCGTGAGGCTGAGAAGGAGCGATGCCGGCTCCCAGAGTTTGACAACATATGTGGCATCTTTTGTATTGGATTCCGGTCGGGTCGATATGTGCTGGATACTGTCCTGGCCGGAGCTGAAGGCCTCTGGGGTTTGGAACTGGTGAAGCCATTCGGGGGAGACATGGGGAGCTCGTGTGACAATTCTGGAGCACCGTCGCCTCTTGGCCTCTGCTGAGTCTGCGAGTTCCATAATGGCTGGGATGAGGAAGTATAATTTGTCAGGGGAGTAATGCCGTCAACAGTCGAGCCCGGGGGGTATTGAACGGAGCCGTCGGAAAAATCCCCGTCGAAGCCAGCCTCGTGGCCTTGGTGGATGAGAGCGACAGAGAAGTCGTCTGAAGAGGACGAGGAGCCCCCACTGTCACTCCTGGTGCTGTCTGGCCGCTCTTCCATCACAGCATGGAGTCGGGGTTTCTGTGTTGACTTGTCGGCAGCTCCTGTTGTACGCGCGGAGCTATCCGCCATTTTGTTTGAGACAGCAGATGTGGCTCAGGTGGGCTCTTCGCCACAGCGCTTTCTTGGCCGAATCTTCATCTATGGCGATATGGAGAGCAATGAAGACGCCTCTTTTCATGCATGGTCGGTCGGAGTATAAAAATAATAGTAACAAGGACAACAGGGATGAACGCAAAATGTGATGACCTAGTGAGTACGTGTCGTAAGGCTTTTACACCAAATTACTACAGGCTACGAGTACGACTTAAAAACAGGATTGTGCGGTCACCGTCGGAGTAGTGGCGGGCATGCTTTTCATAAAACACCATGTTATCCATGTCGAAAACCCATCAAATGTTTACAATTGTTTGCGAAAAACAACTCTGAACCATCTTCTCCATGCTTTCCCTTTCTGTATCTGAGCCTTTGGAATGACACTGCCCTCCGAATATCCATTCTCTCGCGATAAGGACTGTGTCGCTGAGGCCGCCCCCTGTTTTGCCCGATTGACCATCAGTATTTCAAAAATAACACACCCGAATCTGATCAAGAAAGCAGGGTACACGATCCAAGATCATTCGACATCATGAATGTCCGGTTCGGACAATTTGATCTCTTGCGTAAGCCATCGTTTGGTCATAGACCCATTCCTGCTTCAGCAACCTAATTCTTGCCCCGCGAGCCAGTCAGGATGCTGGATATATCTCCTAGTACATTGATAAAGCTTTCTATCACTGCGAGGAAACGAAGGTTTCGTTCCTACCCCAGGACAATATCTCACCTCGTCTGTCCTTATACAACTGCTCAACCTACTCTCATCGACTGGGCCATTTTTTTTGTCTCACTCTCTTCTCCATAGCATGCTTACAGTACTATGAAAGTATTTTCCAGAGCACGAAGCGGCAAGATACTGGTATTCCTCTCTGTGTTTTACTGTTTTCCGCTGCCAGTCGAGCAATGTTTTGATATCAACGTATCCATCTTTGGGCACATTTGTTATCCTGTCATCTAAATAAGAGACCAACGACTCTGGCTGGATCACCCCCAGTGCTAGTGGCAAAACATCATTTACGGCTAACGGACTTCCCGCCACAAGGTGTTGAAAGCGCTCTGGCTCTTCTGAGTCCATGACAAAAGAGGTTCCTTAGAAGAGCCAAGCGCATTAAGCAGCTGAAAGTCAGAAAGAGCACTCATCGCTGTTTCCTGTGGACCTGAAATTCTCCACTCGTGACTGACGGGAAGATCCTCCAGAGAGGACGTCTTCTGATCTGCACCCTGAATGCTGACCATGATTTTATTGAAAGCAATATATTTAATGGTCTTTTGAGCTGGCCAACTCCCTTTGTGAATGGCACAGACGCAAGAGTACATTTGAAGGTCGACCATATGACGAAGAGTACGAGAGGATAGAATCAATGCTGGCAAGGGATATTGCGATACCCATTGGACGATATCGAGTAAGGTGTCTTCAGGCGGTGTATCGAGCTGAGCCATAGTTGGGGCAGAAACACACATCGAGATCGATGACACGAACACTTGACAGACGAGCCAAACAAAATTCTCACCGAATGCTGCCTCCTTGGTCGTAGAGTGGCAGCAGCGCCTGTACGGGGAATAAAATGAATACATAATACGTGATGACCAATATAGATGAGTTTGAGGTGGGCAATTGGCGCGACTGGGAGGCGATGCAGGGCCGAAAGGCAAGGGGCGGACGTTGCCGTAAAATCGACGAAAGCGGCTCTCTTCTCTGAGTCAAGGAGTCTTACATTTTCATCAGGTATCAGGTCCAGCGAAAGTGAGGATAGTTCCAAAAATATATGGTGAATTATCTTTTGATATGTCGGACATGTTTCCTCTATTCGGGCGTTGCTTTGGCGGAATGGATAGCTCCCGAGGACCCCCCAATGGACCGAAAAGTGAGACGGGCTAAGACGGCTCGTGGTGTCGCAAGGGTCAAAAGTCAGCAAGCATTTCATTCGTGCTTATTCTCAAAAGGATTGCATGACGCTATAGGAAGAGGTGGGAGAGGGGAAAGAGGGGCACGATAAACTTTGAAAAGGCAGGAATCGGCATAGCGCATTGTTTGGTGCTAAGCCTAAGATAGTCATTCGTAATTGCATTCAACAATCGAATTGGAAAAGAGGTGAGATGCGTTTGATGCAGGTTGTGAAAGGCAGCAATGGCTATGGTGTTGATGGGAGTATTACCTCAAAAGAATGCTCAAGCAAATCTTATGCGGTGATGCTAGATCTTTTTCTTTCCGCCCTGAATAAATCTTCCAGGTTCCAACATGAAAAGGAAATGGAAAATGAAGGTTCGATGGTTCAATACCCACTAAACCCCGTGCCTCGCACTCGCAGCCCAGACCCCACAAACTCCCAGTCTCCCACGCCATTCGATTAACCCACTATACCCCTTTGCCTTTAGCATGAAAGATCACCGACCAGGATTAGACAATACCAACGTCCAGGCGCTCCAAGCACATCTCGTCGCAACTCTACGCTCCCTTATCCTCTCCTCACCGGTGCCGAGGACGACCAGTCTACCGGGACCATCGCTCAACTATCATTACCATCCTGTGACTGACCCTCTCGTCGTCAACGTGCAGTAGGACCAGTTGACCTGTTACACCACCAGTGTTGAGGCCCTCCTTATCAATATGGCTGACCCTGTGGTCGAAGGCATTGATTTGAACCAACTTAATTACACACAGCATGTTCCCTACAATGAGACCATACCGACAGGCGGCGATTCGCTGCTCATGGATCTCAATGTCCACTACGAGGTACAGTGGTCCTAGAAAAGAGCCAGGTGCAGACTCGGCTGACCAGTATATCCACAGGCCGGTGATATCGCTTGGATGCTCGCATCCACCGCCCTCGTCCTGCTCATGATTCCCGGTGTGGGGTGCGTTTCCTAAGCTCAAAAAATATACAGCTGCTGTAACCTCTCTAACACCCATCCAGGTTCTTCTACTCGGGCCTCGCTCGCCGGAAATCCGCATTGTCACTGATCTGGTTGTCGATGATGGCCACAGGCGTAACATCCTTCCAATGGTTCTTCTGGGGCTTCTCGCTCTCCTTTTCCCACACCGCTGGCAAGTTCATCGGAAACCTCGACAACATTGGATTCAGAAATGTCCTTGCGGCGCCTTCGGTTGGTAGCCATAAGATTCCTGATTTGCTCTTCGCGGTCTACCAGGGCATGTTTGCTGCTATCACGTACGTTCCCTTCCACTCTAGACCCTCAATTATACATACCCATACTGATTTCTCGCAGGGTCGCCCTCGCAGTAGGCGCAGTTGCCGAACGCGGCCGCATGCTCCCCTGCGTGATTTTCATGCTCGTCTGGTCCACGCTCATCTACGACGCCATTGCCTGCTGGACCTGGAACCCCGCAGGCTGGGTTGCCCAAATGGGAGGTCTCGACTTTGCTGGCGGGACACCCGTGCACATATCCTCCGGCTCTGCCGCACTTGCTTACTCCCTCATGCTGGGAAAGAGACGCGGACACGGAACACACGAGTTGAACTTCCGCCCACACAACGTAACCCAGGTCATTATTGGAACCGTTTTCTTGTGGGTAGGTTGGTTCGGCTTCAACGCCGGGTCCGCCCTATCCGCCAGCATGCGCGCCGTCATGGCCGCTGTTGTCACGAATCTCGCAGCCAGCGTCGGCGGCGTGACCTGGTGCCTCCTCGACTACCGTCTCGAGAAGAAATGGTCGGCCGTTGGTTTCTGCTCCGGCGTCGTCGCTGGTCTCGTGGCCATCACGCCAGGATCTGGGTACGTGCCTGCCTGGTCCGCTGTCGTCTACGGTGTCGCAGCGGGATCGGCATGCAATTATGCTACGAAGCTTAAGTTCCTGCTGGGGATCGACGACGCGTTGGATATCTTCGCCGTGCACGCCATCGGTGGCCTCGTAGGCAACCTGTGCACAGGATTTTTCGCTGCGTAAGTACCACCAAAACACCCATCCGCAAATTATCGAGAAACTAACGCATTTGATTCCGCAGGGACTACATCGCCCACCTCGATGGCTTCACCGTCATCCCTGGCGGCTGGCTCAACCACCACTGGATCCAACTCGCCTACCAACTCGCGGACTCGGTCTCAGGCTTCGCTTACAGCTTCGGTGGCTCCTGCCTCATCCTCTTCATCATGAACCTGATTCCCGGGCTCAAGCTGCGCGCCTCGGAGGAAGCGGAGGTGCTGGGCATGGACGACGCGGAGATTGGCGAGTTCGCCTACGATTACGTGGAGCTGACGCGGGATGTTATCAATGGGGATGCGTTGGGCGATGATGAGAGCAAGTATAGTGCTGGCAGCCCTGTTGGGGTGCATGAGAAACATTTCTCGGCGGGGAGCGAGGAGGTAGCGTTGAATGATCCTGAGATGTCGTCGGCGATGGGTGGGAGGCATCGGTGATTTATTTTAAGAAAGGGGTACGGGGGGTGGGGGGGGATTGCACATGTATAATGAATGTGAGAGGGGGGTGTTGGGATGTATTCTCTCTCTCTCGAGCGAAGAGGCTTGTTACGATGTGAAGTCGATATGCGGTGCCTGGAGCTTCTACAACCGGTGGCCGGTTCGTTTTTCGTGGGGTGATATTACTAGCTGCGCTGGGCTGGGATGTTCTGGATACGGTGCTGTGCATGTATGTATGTATATGTGTGTACTGTATAGGCGTCTTCACCTCACGTACCGGAAACTTTACCAGGGATGTAGATACTACGGGGGGTAGAGATGGGTTTGGAACTTTTGAGATGTGCGATGCGGACATAGGTTGCAGTGAGAGCTATGGGGGTGATGGGGTCTGCATGGATCCTCTGTACGTACGGCAGTGTCGGGAACCCTCGGTGTCAGCTCAGGAGCACTTCTCTTCTTTCTTACCTTAGCTTTGATGTCCTAGGTAATAGACCTCCATGATACGGAGTATCGACCACAATCACCTTCTGTACTGGTATGAACACTTTCGTTGCGGAATCGTATTCATTCGCCCACGACTGGATTCGACGAAAGATGTGGAAGGGGTTCAGAGTGAAGAGGATATGAGGAAGAAGGGAGAGGGGAAAAGCGAGAAGAGCAGGTACAAAGAACTCGGATACTATTGTCTACTTAATATTGCCTCATCTCGCGTCATTTTTGCTCATGATATGTCTCTATTTACGTCGACGTGCCTATCCAATCTTCGACATGGCGCTCTGGTCTTCAAACCGGGCGAGGCGGGTCCCCCACATAAACACTCCACCCATAAATCGCACAGTTGACATAAAGTCTCCCCCCCCTCTTATCCAGCCCAGCAGCCGCATCGCACTCATTCGTCACCCTATCCATCTGCGCCAAGCAGAACGGATCCGGCGAGCCATCGCTCTGCTCTAGGATCCGCGGCTTGGCGTACTGCTGGCATTCGGGGCGGGTGTCCCACTCGAAGCTGTAGAGCACGCGGATGTGGCGCTTGGCGTCGTCTTTGTACAACACGACGTGGACGAATGGTGTGCCGTATAAGAGGACAAGCGATCCTTGGATGTGGTTGCGGGAGGAGGTGCAGAAATATTTGATGTTGTCGAGGATAGAGGGGGTGTCGTGGCGGGGAATGGAGGTCTGCTGGCCTCCGAGACCGTCGGCGGCTACTTCGGCCCCGCAGAGTAGGGAGGTCATTGTGGGGTTAGATGGGGTTGGGGCGGGTGGTGGTGCGGATACAGTTACGTCAATTGTCCGCACGCTCGGTGGTGCTTCGGGTGGGGGAACTGAGGACGATGGGGCCGGCGAGGAGGTAATCGCATGGGGAAAAGATGTCATCGTTGTCATAAGGGGGTTCCAAGTCGGACCGTCGTCCTTCAACGAGTCGTCTGGGAGGTTGAATGTGGGCCGCATTATACAGGCGTTTGATGACGCAGTCAGTGTCGAGGTGATTTTCGCCCGCGTGGAAGAGAATGATCGGAAGATGGTCGTGGAGAAAGCCCATTGCGGTCCATCGTCGAGCAGGGAGTCCACTGGTACAACGAAGGTTGGTAGCATGGTACATAAATTTGATGACGCGGTCAACCCGGAGGTGGTTGTTACCGGTGTGGAAGAGCATGATCGAAAGATGGTTGTCGAAAAAGCCCATTGCGGTCCGTCGTCGCGCAGGGAGTCTGCCGGTACAATGAAGGTTGGCAGCATTGTGTATAAACCTGATACCAATGACGACGAAGCTGACCTTGATGACGTAAAGTTAGAGGACGACGAAGGTTTGCTTGATGAAACGATTGTGGAGGACGGTGGAGGTCCTGTTGTTGAATTAAGTACTGAGGAAGACATAGTTCTGCTCGAGGTCGATAGATTTATAGAAGGACGAGATGGTGAGCCCCTAGGGGTAATTGGCGTAGACTGTTTGCTCTCTAGTGAAGATGTCGCAGAGGAAAGTGGAATTTCCGACGTCGACTGAGTTATAGAAGGGCGAGATTGTGAGCTCTTCAATATAGTTTGTGTAGACTGGCTGCTTTGTAATGGGAATGCGGTGGATGTCAGAGACACTTGCGTATTTGTCGATGGCGTTTCGAGTTGGCTTGTGGTCCTCTCGTTATTGCCGTCGCTTGACGGTTTATCATTGTTGCTCGGATCGTTGCCATTGGTGCTGCAATCACTTCCTGGGCAATTTTGTCCCCCGTCTCCATTCCCCCCCCCACCTCCTCCTCCCCCGCCGCCTCCTCCACCACGACCACAGAATGGCCACACACAAAACTTTCCTCCACCCCCACCACTACAAAATGGCCAGATACAGAAGCCGCCAGAGCCTCTTTTGATCCACCACGAGCAGCTAGGAACCCCCAGAAGGCTCCTTCGGCTCCTATAATTACCGGGCCAGATATCCAACCTACTGCGCCCGCAGCATCGGTCGTTTGAACAGAAGTAGTCACAGTCGATACTCCAGTAAATCCAGCGAAGCCAGGCATGAATTGCTTCTGTAATTCGGCGGATGCATTGCCCATTTTAAGAGTAATTATTGAGGGTCCATTGGTTGCAAAGGCTTCAAGGTCTGAGGATATTGGAGGCGGAAGAGCGGTAGAGTTAGCAATTGGCTGTAGGGACGAAAAGGTGCTCGAAATATCGGGTGGAGAACCGCCCAGAGTAGGCATCAATGTGCTAGAAGGTCCACTTGTAGCGCTGGCGCTCACTGAGGCAGGGCTTGGTAGGCGCGACTTAAACGTTTCTGAAGCTGTTGAAAGTGATGATTTTTCTAGAGTTTGGCTTCTATTATATGCAGACTGAGAAATGTCAAAAGACAAGGTAGAGGTTGTTTGCACTGACTTAGTGTGACGAATTTCTGATATATTTGTAGATACTGATTGCCACGTTTTTGTGCTGATTAAGGGGATATTCACAAGAGATGAAGGAACATAGCCAGAAGAGTCAGTGCTTGACATAGAATTCTGTGCTGAAAATGTGGAAGAATCCAATCTCTCATGGGTAGAATCACTGCTGATATTAGAGCTCTTAGGCCGGCCAAGTTTTGAGGAAGCTGAAGTCAATTCAAGCCGCGAGCTTTGAGATTTCGATGGGGACTTAGTTACGCGTAAAGTTGTACAATTCGTACCCTGGGTGCCTGATCCCGTCGAACCTATCGTAGCAGAAGCTGACAGGGATAAGACAAAGCTAGAAAGACCTGGACTAGCAGTGAACGAGCTGTTCCGAGTCGAAAACGTATTGTACGCAGAGTACGAATTATCTGTGGTACTGAAAAGGACTGATGATGTACTGGAATGGTTTTGCGTTTTGTCCGTAGATGTAAATTGGGATTAAAATGATCCAGACATAGTGTAAGGCTGGTCTGAAGAAGTGTAACGGGTTGATCGGGTAGTTGATGTGTAGTTACCTAAGCCCGTAGGCTTAGACGACATTGTGGAGCTTTCAAGAAAGGGTTTGGAAATAATACCAGGGCTTTCGGTTAGAGCGATGAACGAGTCGACTGTACTCCCTCTCTTAACAAGATTTCAGTGAGACTTGCCGCACGTAATCTGTGGTTCCATGGGACAGGTACGTGAACCATTTGGGAGCCTATAATTGGAGTAGATTTTGAACAAGCGGAAGCTATGCCTGGCGGTACTTTCAGAAGTGCAGTGTAATAAGGCCCTTCCTGGGCCTGGACCTGAAGGTGCATAAAAGCAAGAAGTAGAGCGAAGTGGCAAAGGTCCATGGCGTAAAGCATGAGTAAACATCGATCCTGACGAGTATGCCCAACCGTATGATTTCAACAAAATGCGGTAGAAAGACCTTGCTTAAGTGATACCAATGACTTGGATAAGGTCTATGGTTAGCCGCGCAGAGAAGGGCCATATTCGATAGCATCCACCGAAATGTGCACGTGGAATGTTTTTGAAAATGGTACATTTTGCAAATTTGCTAGTTGAAGGAATATTGTTGATCATCAGCCTCACAACAATGTGTTGGTATCACAGTATGTTGGATTATGAAATTGTTGTAAAGAACTTCAGAGAGTAGAAAAGGCAAAATTTAAGGGGTTGATTGATAATTAGGATCTGAACAGTAGTATGAGCCATTTGGAAAGCTTTAATGTTTGCCATCGCGATGACTATGTGGGAAATGGCTGCCAGGAATTGGTGGTCTGGGTGTATACGCGAAAAGATAGCACCTTGCGGGGTAAAAATCACCCTATGCTGCCGAAGCACACTAGGCCTGTTTTCCTCATTAAACTGCCCTTTTTCCAATCAATTGTATCAACTTCACTAAATCTTTCCCAAGTTCTACTATGACCAGGCTTAGAAGCGCGAATGCCAAGTAATCATCGAGAAGCGTGCTTCGGCAGCATAATTTTACCCTGCGACACCTCGCCAGAGTTATCCCAATGATGGTGGGGGAGCTCGCCAGAAATCGATGAGGGTGACTACTCCCGAATAACCAGACTGAGTAAGGTAAAGGAGGCGAAGCTGCGTTCGGCACATAAGAAAGAAGTTGTTACAACGAAGGTAATGGTTACAAACCCAGATTGCTTTTAGATCCTAATCCTGATTCCCTACGAAGTGCCTTTTTCTAACCCAAATCAGCCTTGTTCTCCAGCAATACAATTTTTTTGTTACCATGTATCATCGAAACTCCTATTGTTACATTTGTTGCCCCTACTGAGCTTTTCCTTACAATACATATCCAACTTCGTCAAGCCGAAACTTCTACAGGAATGAGAATGAAAGTCAATATCTGTGGAATCCCTTCCCTTTCTCGATAGCACGTGTGTTGTCTATACTCTATGCCCAAAATCCTCATGATTCGAGTTCTAGTAAGATTCTTTGCTATTCCTTGAGATTCTTTGTCGATACTCGTCACTCTGCTCTGAAGCGCCATGACTCTCTTCCGCACGATGTGGCTACCATCTGCTTTACTATTATTCTTTGTCCTGACTCGTGTTGACTCGCGTCTTCCTTCACAAAGCCTTACTCGGAGAGGTGCTCGTGGCGCCAACTTACCCATATCTGAGATCGGCGCACGAAGCAATACGGTCCACAAGAAACGAGCGCTCAACTTCCATCACGATCTTACAGTAGAAAAGAGTGCGATAACGGTGAATACGGCCGGGTTTGAGACTGCTGGTGATGATCTAAAGAAGGGGGCCTTGGACATGGAGTTGCTAGTGAACTTCCTGGTCCAAAATTGGAGAGTAATCCCTTCTTCCATCTTCAATCTGTACTTCGCTCCCACCTCCAAGGGTAAGGTGTCGCAAATATTTCAGACAGTCAACCAGATGGCAAAGTCAGGTGGCGATACCAGTGGCAATCCTCTGTTCCAACCATTCGACTTAAGCAAGATCACGCTCGCACGCCACCCTGGACTCGCACCCAACCTCTCAGAGGCAGTCAATATTACTCCCCAATCAACAAACCCTTCTATCTATATTAACGATTTCGGATGGCAGGTGCTATATAAGCGAACCCTTGAGGAGTTCACATGCAACATGCTTGGACCAAAGTTGAACTACAAATTTCAATTTCTAGGGGGAGTAATCCTTTCCGATGTTTTGTAAGTTGCATTTCACTCTTGATTATCGATTGCCAATGAAGAGATCGCGAGACTGATGAGCGCAATAGACGTTTCCACAACGTCGGTCAGCTAGCCTGGAAGGTGTAAGCAAACTCTTGCGCTCAGCATATCATCCCGAGCAATCTAGCTAATTTAAGCCAGGAACCTCCAGCCAAACCAGGTTATCGCCGACCAGACGGGTTCTTTTTGTGCAAGCCAGGATGTCCACGGGCCGCGCCAAAAGGCCGTTGGGCCATTCCAGGCGCTCAAGCTCAAGGGAAATGCACCCAACCTCGCAGAAATTAACATCTCGAACTATATTTATTTTGCATTGGTGAGTGCTGTCCCGCGTTGTAGGAGGGACAGCGGAAGATGATGCTAACCCTCGTTTTCAAAGCACGCCTTCTGGGCTATGAATTGTCCGAACTCTGTGCCCGGTGGGGGTTTCACGCTTCCCGCGAGCAACGACATCCCTCCGTCGTGTTATCGGGATTTAAAGCTGCAAACGTGGTGCTGGTCAACATGAAGGGAAACAAGGGGTTTCCAGCCAAGCGGGCATTCTACTCGTACAGGACCTCAAACGGGCCGCGCGAAAATTTCAGTGTTCGGCAGGGTCATGAACCCTGGGAAACCAATATCTATTCTCAGGTATCAAGCCGCCTCCGTGCCCAAATTATTAGGCCTAGATTATTCAATATTAGGGATGAGCTCTAAGGGTAGCTATAGGGAACCTGGGAACGTAATGGCAAAATTATTTTGCCTTTGGGTTCGCATATTTTAACCTAATACTGATAATTGAGATTAAAGGGGGCTTAGTACCGGGAACTCTTTGGCATTACTAGCCGACTAATGCCACAGGATTTTAACACCTAGACGTTGGGGGGCATTGGCCGTTGGGGAGTATTGACTGTTACTAGGCCCATTTGAGTATATCCTAGGCCAAGGCGGATTGCACAAATTCCTATGGGAAAGTACCTAGTACATATACTGTAACGTTAAGGTAACCTTCTCTTCCGTTTGTTGTATTTGGGATTGATGTCCCTTGGTGACCATTATCGTCTTTTGCTAGCTGATACTCATACTGGAACGACTAAAAATGGTTGGCGAACGTTGGGATCTTTTGTTCTTCCAACATAATGAAGGGTACTGGTGAAATTCGCTGAGGAGTACGCCTGGTCAGTCGTACAGCAGGCGATGAAGGTATAGTAATTAGACCGCGACCTGAAAATTATATACGCCTTGATCCATAATAAAATCTTCTCGTTACCACTTTTTCAAATTGGTGTTTCCAGCCATATACAGGCCGTTTTCCGTCTTTTACTACCTCTGTACTTTTCGGCGAGTCGCACCCTGCAGCGATTCGCAATGGCGAAACCATGTCTGTTATTCACTCGATTAGCCCTATCAATAGGTCTAATTTCCATCTTTTTTATCAAATTCTCTTCAGCTGGAGCTGCACCTTATGTCTCGAGTCAATTCTCTCACATGCATGGTCATACACCGGCGCATTCGCTCAGCAAACTTCGGCCCCGCGATAATGATACCACTCAAGTTCCATCAATTTCTTTCACGCCCGATTACGTACTTCACGCAACAGCGGAAATTGTTAACCTCAGCTGCGTACCACGGATGAGTGTTGTTTTTAACGGAATGGTCCCAGGGCCACTTTTGAAATTTACCGAGGGGCAGACCAAGTGGGTCCGAGTATACAATCGCATCAAAGCAAATCAAGATATACATCACGAGGGTCTTATGGTTCATTGGCATGGTCTGGATATTAAACCGCAAATGGATGGAACACCAGTTACGCAAATGCCTATCATGCCTGGTTACTTCTTTGACTATGAAATAACACCTCCTCCCGGCAGCGCGGGAACTTACCTTTATCATGAGCATGCTGGAGGTACGTAGCGGAGACCCTGTGAGATTTCCATCTGTATGGAAGATGCTAAACTTTTAGGCTTTGGGGCTGTTTCGCTAGGCGGTCCTTTACTTGTGTATGAAGCAGATCTGAAAACACGCCCTTGGAAATACGACGAGGAGAGGGTTGTTTATATTAGCGAGACATATCCTAGAAGCGACGCAGACATTGAGTCAGGACTGGTAGCAATTCCAGAGGTATGGAGCGGTGAACCGTCGAGTATCCTGCTTAATGGCAAAGGGTATACCCCGGGAAAAGGAAGTTTATTCGGCAACTGTACTATTGAAACCTTCAAATTGACACCGGGGAAGAAACATCGGTTTCGCTTTATTTCGGGAGCAACACTGAGTTATCTCTACTTCGGTCTGCAAGGACATGACATGGAAATCATCGAAGCAGATGGGGAAAATACTCATCCACTTTCTACTAAATTCCTACATATCAATACCGGACAACGCTATTCTGTCTTGATCACTGGCAAGTCTTCAGACGAGCTTGCCACTGACCGCGATAAGGGAATCAAATTCTACTGGCTCGAAGGCCATACAACCGAGCGCCCAGTGCAGACAGAAGATGTGTTCGCCGCCGTCTACTATGATAAAGTTGATACTCCGCTTCAAGCTATGCCTCAGATGAATGTGGCACAGGCCAATCAGGATCCAAAAAATCCGACGTACAAATCATCAGTATGGGGTTTTGAGTATCCAGCTTACAATCGAGAAGACTACCTGTTACAGCCCATAGACAAGTACACAGACATGCCTAGTTACCAAGACGTCAAGTACTCGGTTGTCATCAACACTCATCAGGAGGTGGCGGCTACTATTACATGGCAGCAGAATGGACGTACTTGGTTTGGGCCAAGAGATGATATTCCCACCCTAATTGCCTTGATTGACGGGGAAAACCTCCAAGAATATACTCCGCTTGCAGTGGACGATAATCACTTCGATACAAACCAAGCTAACAACCAGTACTTTGTGAATACGGGCGATGTCATCGAGATTGTCATTCAGAACATTGCCACTCAGGATCAGGGTGACGCGGGGAACATTGCTGCAGACGCTCATCCATGGCATTTGCACGGTGCTCACTATTATGATATGGGCCATGGACCCGGCGCTTACGATGCTAAAGCCAACGAACAGTTGATCAAGGACGGCAAGCGAATTCCGATCAAAAGAGACACCTCGGTTCTGTATCGATACCTCGACGCAGAGAAAGTGGGTGCTCCTGATGGCTGGAGAACCTTTAGGATTAAAGTTACAAGTGTAGGCGCTTGGATGCTTCATTGTCATAGTAAGTCTGGTTTGCTATTGTGGTGGGATAGTTCCTAACGTTTCGAATAGTTATTCAGCACATGATTATGGGAATGAATACCGCCTGGGTCTTTGGCGATGCGAAAGACATCAGAGCCCTCCCGTCGCCTCATGTACAGGGTTGGAATTTACTAAGCCCTCGGAATGTTATTGCGGACACGGATAGTTTGTCATCCCCGTTCTCGACTGTTCCCGTAGGAATTCCCTTTCGTGAAATTTCATGAGTTCTTAGATATTTTTGGGATTTTGGGCCAATTACAATTCATATTTTTACTATTCAATACGAAAATTTATTATCGTATAAACTTGCATCCTAGAAGAAAAAGCTGTATAGCTTATAAGATAGATCATGATTTCGTATACATTGCAACCTACTTCTACAGCGCCGGACTTTGCTGGTGGCATCTGTGAACGACTGCTGGCGCCATGCCATCCAGATTCATCAACACCTATCAGCTGCCAAGAAGCAGAAGAACCAACTCGCTCAATGACTGGTAAACACCGCGAGATGATGCGGGTATTCTCACAACGACGGAACGTCCGTCAGTCTTCCTCGAATATAAAGACGGCCGCAAAATGGCACGAAGCAATTCCAGCAAAAGCCAATTCAAAAGCCACCTCAAGACCAGCCAAACTCCCTTAAGTCTCTCACTTGTCGAGCTAGCTAGCGCAATCGCAATGAAAGGCGAAGATGTCGGGATACCGAAGACGATGCCACCCATGATCCGACATCATATGGTAAAGATACAACTGGACTGGACTGGAAGGGGCCCGGGAGGCGACGTTCCATTTCAGCGTCGACCTACCTTATCAAGTATATAGACCCCGTCGATCCGATCCGAACGCCAAGTAAATACAGGTAGTTAGACGAGTATATGTAGTACACTGCGACAACCTCTGCACCTCTCAACTCACTCAAGTTCAAAAGAGGGTATTTCAGAAATATAAGAAATGGTCTTGGGGCGTTGCTCCCGTGTTCTGAGTCGGCTTTCCCCCCCCCCAAATTGGGGAAAGGGGATGGTAGTGCAGGAGAGCTGGAGGGAGCGGCGCCTGAGCAGTGGGTAAGCAACGGTGAGCAGAGGGTGAAGTGAAGGTGCAGAGTGGGTAATCAAAGCGAAGGCAGCTGAGTAACCCGACTCGGTGTGGTGGGGGAACACATTGGATTCTCGTGGCCACACTACCTGAATGAGGTACATCAACGCCTCCGAGCGGGTTTCGAAGCGACCAATCGCTGCTGATTCCTCCTACCCATTTTTGAAAGCGTCCCGTCACCCTCTCAAAACACACTCATTTACCCCCCCAACCTCCCCCCCACTAAGCCCCCTCCTCCCTCTCCTTCTTCCCCTCCTCCTCAAGCCACCGTCCAAATTGATCCAACCGCTTCCCCTCGTCCTCCCCCTCCTCCCCCTCCCCATTCCCATCCACACTGTCGTGTAAACCAGGCATCTTCTTCTCGTCCGACTTCCGGAATTTCTCCCCCCCGTCCGCTATATACGCTTCGATGGCTTGGCCGGAGAAGTGCCGGTTGTGCATCATCTGGGGTGGGCTTGGGTGTTAGCTTTTGGGGATATCTGGAGGCAGAATGGGGGGGAGCCTGGAGGAGGGGGTGTAGGGAGAAGGGGGAAGGGAAGGGGACGGACCCTCACGCAGGCTCTGGCGGCTTCGGCATTTGCAAAGCGCACGCTGGCAACGCCGTCAGGCTCTTTGTCGAAGAGGACGACGTTAGTTACGTCGCCTGTTTTTGAGCATTCGTCGCGGATGTCTTCTTTTATGTCGAGGATTGCGGCGGGGTCGTCCTGGAAGGGTATTAGTTGGGGGTTGATGGATTGAGGGTTGGTTTTGTTTGTTGTGGGACAGAGGATGGGCGGAGGAAGTTTGATAGGCTTGGGGGATGGTGGGGAAAGGGGAAGAGGGCGTACCGAGAGCTCTTGTAATGTGAACATGTGTTTGAGGATTACGACTTTATCCCATTTGGAGCTGGTGTCTTGGAGGGTCTTGGGATCGTCGTCGTCCCAGTCGGCGAGTTTGCTATGCCCTCGTCAGCTCGATGGTCTCCTCGTAGAATCTCGGATTGATTAGGTATCATGTGGAGGGCGGAACACACCTATTCAACTTCTGCGTCTTCTTAATAATCTTGTTCTTATCCTTTGTATGCCCCTTTGCAGCGGGCGCCTCCTTCTGAGTCTTGTAGCTGAAATCCGCCGCTGCCACTTTCATCTTCCCTCCCGACGCCCTTTCTCCCAGTCTGAAGTCCGCATCATCTAGCATCTGGATCGCGAGCTCTACGCTCTCAGCGCGGAAGTACAGAATCAAGGCATCGCCTTTGAAATTGCCGGCATCGTCGGTGTAGAGCTTGATGCGAGGCTTGCCCCGGTCGATTTCTTCGGCGATGACGCCGCAGCGGGAGAAGACGTCGTGGACTTCTTCAATTGTAGCGTTTACAGGAAGGTTGGTCACGTAGGCTGCGGTGTTTTTGCGTTCGCGGGGTTCAGGGGTGGGTTTGGATTTCTTAGTGTTGAGGCGGCCGCCAGATTCCTAGGAAAGCGCGTCAGGTCTGTGTCATATATGACTGAGGGGCTCGGGTCGGAGAGAGAATGAGGAGAAGAACATACATCCTCTCCATTGATATATTCAGCCTTCTTCCTCTTCTTGCCCGCTTGAGCTGGCTCGGACTCATCGACGCCTTGAACAGCATACGCCGCTCTCTGTTGTTCTAACAACGCGTCGTCCAGCTGTACTCCCGCCAATCATACCACGAATTAATTAGAACACGCCATGTCCACACAGCTCGAATTGAAGAGGCCATTCATTCTTGTCCCTCATAGTACGGGTTGGGGGATGAGGGCGTACCACTGGTATCCATCTCTTGAGAGCATCATCGAATTCGAACTCTTGACCATCGGCTGTTTCGAGGATGAATTTGGAAGAGAGTTTGGAAAAGGATATGCGAGGGTCGCCGTCAAATTCCGAGGGTTCTTGAGGGAAGGTAGAAGGGCCATTAGGGGTTGAATTAGAGGGGGGTTCTATATTAGCCATTGCTTCTGGGTAGATAAAGTAGCAATATAACAATGATGAGTCGAAGGACGAGGGAGTGGAAGAAATGTCTCTCGGGGTAAATATTTTCCGGCTGAAGCGCAAACGCAACAGTAGATCCAAACCGTTCCTTGGGTTGTCGAGGTGAGCACTATATACTGGGATATTACAGGCGCAGCCTTGTGAGCAGCTGCAAGGAGGTTGTGAATGGATGATGAGATGATGTAGGAACAATTATGTACATGGTCACATCGAATCTTGCCCCAATAGCCCGGATATCTTGTGCGTTGTTCCCTCATCAATTCACTCCTCCACGTCTCAGCATGCCTTCGATCAAAGCCTCGTAGCCAAGAAATGCTGTTGATACCCGTCATCCTGCTCTCCCAATCCACCACCCCTCTGCTTCAACCCTTCATACACCATTCCCTCAAGTTTATCTCGGAGGGTAATCACATCGAGATCTACCCTTTGTTAGCAACCAAGATTCCCATCACCCCTGGGCCAAAATACTAGAGATAGACATACCACCAAACGGCAAGATCTGCGTCGCCAATATCCCCCCAACTCCACTTTCACGATCCGCCCACCAGAACAAATTCGCCAATCCAGCCCACCATGCTGTATTCCCCGCCCGCCCCGTTTTGGGGTGCTCTTCGAGTGTAAGCATGAAGGTCAGGCCCCAGCCCTGCGGTTTCTGTCCCTGCTCCCCCTCGCGAGGTTGAGGATAAAAATCTGGTATGTCGTTCGAAAACGTCGGCTTGGCAGTCTTGATCCCCTTACGACCGAAGTTGGGAAAATTTGGTATTTGATTTGTGAACATTTCGTCCACTGAGGCTTTTGAGAGAATTTGTTGGCTGGTCTTTGGCGAGGTGCCGTTGTTAAGGAGTGTGGCGATTATTTGGGCATAGTCTGTTGGGCGGGCAAAGCAGCCTGCGCCGGCAGAGTTCAACGGGAGATGTTGTTGATCTGGGGAGTTGATCAGGGGGCGACGGTAGGGGTGGTCCCTGGCGCGCAGGGGCTGACCTGGGGCTTTTTGGTGCATGTGTGCCAACTGTGCTATCATCTGCGGGGTGGGGAGCATGGAGATGTGATGCAGGCCAAGAGGAGCGAAAATGTGGGTCTGGAAGTAGGTGTTTAGTGACATGTTCGTCAAACGCTCGATGATGATCCCTGCCCAGTCGATGCCAACGCCATAGGACCAGTCGGTGCCGGGCTCATAAAGTAAAGGGTGGGATAGAACCCCGTGCAGGTTTGCATCGATCTCGTCGATACCGCCTGGTTGGCCGTAGAGGCGCACTTTTTCATTGAAGAACGTATATTCGAACCCGGCTGTGTGGTTCAAGAGCATCCTTATTGTGATACGGTTTTTCTTTTCTATGAGAGTCGCCCTGCCCTTCTCGTCAAAGCCCTTCAATATCTTGATATGCTTGAGCTCGGGCGCCACTCTTTCGACTAGATCTGCGTCATCTATGTTCACCATGCCCTTTTCCACAAGTTGCATGGCTGCAATGCCTCCAATCATCTTCGTGCAAGATGCGATCCAGAAGACCGTTTCTAAGGTCATAGGCTCAGGAGTGTCAACACCACGCGTGCCACTCGCGTGCTGAAAGAGTGTCTGGCCCATTTTGTCAACGGCAACGAAGACGCAGCCAGGTATTTTGTTTGGATCGGAAGTTACATCGTCCATAGCCTGAGCCATGGCTTTGGTGGTCCGTTCCGGGAGGACTGCCATGATGCTTACACTGTAAAGTGAGATATTTTGCGAAGCTTTTGGTATGTAGGACTGCTGTTCTCGAATGCCATGTCTCCATCATCGACTCTAAGTAGTAGGGAAGTCGGCGACCTGGAAACAGGTGTCGATCTTTGCGGGGTAGCTCATGAGGTCGAGCAAGCTCTGGTCCGACCTGCGTGCTGCATGAAGCGCAGGAACGTAGGAGCACAGCAGTAACAGAGCTTCCGCAGACCCGAAAGCCCGCTTCACTTCGTGGTGACCAAAGACATGAGTCTAGCCCGTTGGCTAAAAGGTTGACATGGTCCGAGAGCTCCACATCAGAAAGGGCTAGCCTTATAGATTGATAACAATGAAGGGGCCAGGTAAGATAATGCAGCAAGAATTATAGTATGATGATTCAAAGCATATATCGGCAGACTCGCAAAGGACGAAGTGTAGGTCACACGAATATGAATGCTGTAGACGAACGCCGTCATCACGACAGGCAACAAGATGACTTCCTACCGAGACAAATGATTCCAAGACATGATGGCCTGCTCATTCTATGAGTTCAAGGGGAGTGAAGCAAGAGCGACAAAGACCACTTCATGCGTAAGGAGGGCCAGGTACACCGCAGAGTATAATAGTTATCGGGTACGGAGTACGTCAAGATGGATCGGTATGTAGGTGGATGGGAGAACCGGCCCCCGTTTCAAGGAAATCAGTCCAGAGTAACCGAAGACATCTAGAAGAGGAGATTAGATGGTCTAGAAACGAGCAGTATCTGTAGAGAACAGTGAATTATGAGAAAAAATTTTCGGGGCCTTTCCGCCCGAGAGCTCACCTAGAGCAGCCGTCGCCGCTTAGAACCTTCTCCCTGGAACAAGGCGCGGATACAGTAGACGCAGATAACGGAGGAAGCAGGTGGATCAAAAACAAAGAAATCTCTCACAGCTCCGAGACTGTTGAGCGAGCTTCAGCATATAACCCATTTCACATCCACTCCAATCTTCTTTCAACGTCTCCACTTCATTTTCAGAACCCTCAAATCCCCATCGGTCTTTCCAAAGCTGCTCACACGACACCACAAAACACCTCCAAACCAATTCGAGCGATGGATTTCATTCAAGGTCCCCCTCCCTCCTTCCCCTTTTTCCGTACACCTTTCCCCAACTAAACGTCCTCTCAGATTACATCCCCCAAGCCTACGCCCTCTATACCACCTACTACACCCCCTACTCCCGCTACCTAACCCCCCTGTACCTCACCCTCCTCCGCCTCCACCGCTTCTTCTACACCACCATCTTCCCCGTCCTCTACCCGCTCTACACCCTCTGCAACAACGCCCTCCACTCCCTCTCCTCCGACACGCCCGACCTGCTCACGCTCCTCATCCTCGCCGCTGTGCTCGTGGTTTCTTTACGTTTGTTAGACTACATGCGGAGATGGGTCATCAGTTGGATTACGTTCGGGCTGAAGGTGCTGATGTGGGTAGGGATGGTGGGGTTGGGGTGGTACGTGTGGCAGAGGGGCGTGGAGCAGAGCTTGGAGGATGCGGGGTGGGTTTGGGGGTTGCTTGCGGGGTTAGAGGAGGAGGGG
>JAABUQ010001912.1_pt1 | contig 42939 bp, 41 predicted proteins | sample 5560001 | NCBI WGS metagenome assembly JAABUQ01 (sample SAMN10711888, study PRJNA513371) | rock metagenome | isolation source: Antarctica rocks | place: Antarctica: Victoria Land, Finger Mt nord | collected 2015-12-18 | reverse complement strand
CCCAAGGGGTAGTTGAACCAGCCGTTCCTGCCGATCAGCACATTCATCCAGAACGTGAGGGAGGCGAAGTTCACCAGCCAGAACGAGATTGGCTCATCGCCTTGTGGGCGGTTCTGGAAGATCGCAACGCCCCCTGCCGCCAGCAGGTTGACCACCGCAAGCAGGAGCAGCAGGCACGGGAGGATGCGGGCGGCGCGCAGGGTGTAGAAGGTGCGTGCGCTGACGTTGGCGAGGCCCGCCCATCGGCGTTCGGTGTTCGACGTGATGAGGTAGCCCGAGATGACGAAGAACATCGTGACGCCGTAGTTCCCGTTGCGGGCCACAGCCCGCACAGTGTCCCAGCCGAACGCCCCGACGAGGAGCGTATCGTCGAGGCGGTATGCGATGTTGAAGTGGTGCAGTAGCACCAGGAGGATCGCGACGCCGCGGATCACGTCGATTCGCAGGCTTCGTAGGCCGATGCTCATGGACGCTCCGCACAAGGTTACAGGCTGCTCCTATAGCCGAAGGCATCCCGGCGGCAATGATACTGCCGGCGCGCACCACGCTGACCCTGTGCAGGTTCTACGGTGTACCATCTTCCAACCATCCTGGTCCGGTTACAAACCATCAAACGGACCATTGGGTGCGTGACTACCTCGACACCCTGGGTCGACGATGGCAGCATCGTCGTGCGACAGCTTGACGCACTGAGATGACATCTGCTGCAGGCAGCTACTTCACCTCAATCTGAGATGCGTTCAACGCCTCCCGGCGTCGTTTCTCTGCTAGAAGCACTGTTTCCACGAAGTTCGGGACGGATCGGTTCTCGTCTTCGGCAGCATCCTTGACAAAGGCGAACAGCTCCGGCTTGAGCCGCAACGTGAAGGCATCCCGCTCGGATTTCAGCACATCAACCTCACATGAGCCTCTTGGAAGTGGATCACCCTTTCTTACAGCCATGACGCCATCGCGCACAAGGTGAGCATCACAAGGTGCAGAATGAACTATAATGAACCGGTTTACACTCAAGCAGGTCCTATGCTCGCGCCGAGCTATGGAGATTTGGTACTCTGGCACACTTACCCCTGCCCTGGTTCCTGCTTGCGACGCCAGTTGACGCTACAAACGAGCGTTTGTAATGTCTCGACCGGCCAGGACGGGCGCGCTAGGGTTGGGATTGTAGTCCAGTTTGGGAGCATGGTCCTATCGCAACAGCCGCACGGGCCTTCGTGGCTTATTACCGCGTCAGCACAGACAAGCAGGGACAGTCAGGCCTCGGGCTGGATGCGCAGCGCGCTGCCGTCGAGCTGCACGCCCGGTCTGTCGGCGCCGAGGTCATCGCCGAGTTCCAGGACGTGGAAAGCGGGCGCAAAGCCAACCGCACCGGCCTGGCCGCCGCGCTGGCGACTTGTCGCAGCAAGCGCGCGGTCCTGCTGATCGCCAAGCTTGACCGGCTCGCGCGCAGCGTGGCGTTCATCTCTAACCTAATGGAAGGCGGCGTGGACTTCGTCGCCGCCGACATGCCGAGCGTGAACCGGCTGACGGTGCATGTGCTCGCCGCTGTCGCCGAGCACGAGCGCGAGATGATCTCGCAACGGACCAAGGCGGCGCTCGCCGTGGCCAAGGTCCGCGGCACCAAGCTGGGCAACCCGCGCTTTCCAGCAACCGGCACGCTGACCGCGGCACCGCAGCCGTCCACGCCTGGAGGCAAGGCACGGATTGCCTCAGCGCAGGCCCGCGCCATCGCGGCCTACGGGCCAGCTATTCAGGCGGCGCACTCTGCTGGGGCGCTGTCGCTGGGCGACTACGCCCAGGCGCTGCAGTCAGCCCGGCTGCCGGCGCCCCGTGGCGGCGACCGCTGGTCGCGGCCGTCCGTGGCCCGCGTGCTGCGCTACTGCAAGCTGGTCGGAGGATGACCGTGGTTAAAGATGAGGCTGCAAACGGGGCGCCAGGCAAAATACTCTGCATCGCGATCCAGGGTACTTTCCCTTGTAGGCTGGGACGCCCATCTCGTGATCCTTGGCACCTTTCCTGAAGCCAGCGCCGGCAGTCTCGCGATCTAAAGCGCGCGACACATGTTGTGCCTAGTCTCGCGCCACTTAGGCCTTTGTAGCAAGAGGCCAAACGCTCGTTTGGCCTCTTGACGGTCTCCGCAGAGGCATCTTGACCCGGCGCATGCGTCGCTGACGAGCGTGCCAGCGGCGAAGTGTTTCAGAACTATCAACCTTGCGCTTGGGTTCTGCAACTGCAAAGCTGTGATTTATCAGGCTTGAAGGTCTAATTTTGCCCAAGTTATGGAACTTAGAGATATGCAACGCAGCTGGCGCACTGCTCAACATCGTTGTGGACCACGGGGCAGGCATCGAACCTGAGTTTGAAGGGGGAGGAACTCCCTTCCGTTCAGCCGAGCAGCGTGGCGGCTCCCGGATGAACCAGAGTTCGTCTGGAGGCATGGGACCGTGCTGATCGGCTACCTTCGGAACTGTCCCGGACACGAGGGTCCTGCTGCGCAACGCCGCGCGCTGGCCGAGGCGGGATGCGAGCAGATCGTGGAAGAGTGGCCCGGCGTGGAGCAGTGCGACGAGCAGCCCGCGTTGCATGATCTGCTCGCGCGCCTCCAGGCCGGCGATGTCGTGGTGGTCCCGCGGCTGGATAGCCTGGGCCGCTCCCTGCCCAAGGTGGTGCAGCATGTGCAGAGCCTCACCGAGGCCGGCATCGGGCTGCGGAGCCTGGCCGAGGCGTTCGATGCCCCACCACGTTCCCAACCTGCCGAGCCTATCGCCGTGGTTGGGCAGCATAATAGCCAGAAAGCCGGCAGCCGTCGGCCGGGCGCCGGGGGCCGCCCACCCAGACTGTCACCCGCTCAGCAGTTGGACGTCGTCGCGAAAGTGCTGTCCGGCCGACACACCGCCGCCGCCATGGCCAAGCACTACCTCGTCAGCCCCGCCACGATCAGCCGGCTGCTGGCTGCCCGCCTGGCGGATGCAGCAGCACCAGCGCCAGGCGGGCCTGCGGGGAAGGATGCGGTGGCCTCGGACCGAATCGTCGGCGTCCTGCCCCCGTCTGCCCTGGACGAGCGCCTGGCCATCGTGGGCACCTCGGGGTCGGGCAAGACCTATGCGGCCAAGGGCCTCATCGAGCGGGTGATGGCGACCGGTGGGCGGGTCTGCGTCGTGGACCCGCTCGGAGTATGGTGGGGCCTGGCCAGGGGTGTGGACAGTGCTGCCCCGCCATTCCCCGTGGCCGTGTTCGGCGGCGCCCACGCCGACGTGCCGCTCGATCCCGGCATGGGCGCCGCCCTCGGCCGCCTAGTCGGGGCTCAGCCGATGGCCTGCGTCGTGGACGTGTCCGACTTCGGCAGCGCCGCGGCCCGGCGTGCCTTCATGACGGCGTTCACCGGGGCACTCTACCAGGCCAACACGGGGCCGCTGCACCTGGTGCTGGACGAGGCGGACCTGTGGGCGCCGCAGCGCACCCAGCCGGACGGCTTGGAGCTGCTGGGCCGGATTGAGGAGATCGTGCGCCGCGGCCGGGTGCGGGGCTTCGTCCCCTGGCTCATCACCCAACGGCCGGCCGTGTTGCACAAGGACGTGCTGAGCCAGGCCGGCATTCTGGTGTCCATGAAGCTCACCTCCAGCCAAGATAGGGCTGCCGTCGGGCGCTGGATTGAGGGGCAGGCCGATCGCACCGAGGGACGGCGCATCCTGGGTGCCCTGCCGCAGCTCCGGCGTGGCGAGGGCTGGGTCTGGGCGCCCGGAGAGGGAGTGCTGGCACGGGTGGCGTTCCCGCGCATCCTGACCCTGGACAGCTCGCAAACGCCACGGCAGGAGGCGCGGCGCGGCGCGCCAGGCCTTTTTGCACCCGTGGATGCGCCCGCCCTCGGGCGGGCACTGGCCGGGCTGGCGGCGGAAGGGTCTGAAGAGCCGTCGCATCGTTGATCCATGCCCATCCACGTCGATCTTGGGCTTCCATCTCTGCTAGGCAGTCGCTGCGCACCCTGGACACACCAAGCTCAGGGATCGGGATACCAGTAGAGGCCATCCGCTACCTGCCAGCCGCATCCAGCCTTAACCACTCTTGCAGAGCGCCTGAGGCTCACCAGGACGCCGTGAGAGTTGAGCCACGGGGGGCCAAGTCGAGAGCCAGCCGCCAGCCTATTCGTCGTGTCTCGGCTACTGCACGATCTTCGCGGCTTGGCGTGTCACCTTCGCAGAAGCAGGCGAACAATCCAGCAACTTGTAAATCTCTCGTCTTCTCTCCGCCTGGCCACCCTGAAGAGTACTATCGGCCTATGCCCTGCAAGTAGTGCGCGCACGTTGCTTGAGAGCATCCCGTGTAGGTAGATCGGACCGGATGCAAACACTTCACTGTACATGACAAAACGTGACATCACGATCTCGTGATGCAACCCTCGATAATGCTCTGTAGGCCGAGCGCGGCAGTCCAGTAGGTGACAGGAATGTTGCTGTTCGACGCGGCGTGAACATCATTGATACAACTCCCTCCGGTCCTCTACATTTTTAGAACGATTGGGCATAAATCGTTCATCGGATGAACGGTTCTTCTCTCGGCCGGCATATTGTAACAGCCAAGGTCTGCGTTCAGCAGGTCTAAACTCTTTACTTTGGTGCAATGGGTAAAGTTTATCTAGCTTCACAGCCGCCGCGAGCTTGGTAGTATGCCATCCGGTCCTGGTAGGGGCGTAGAAGATGCTATGCACTGGCGTTGGTGGCTCGGCTGTCATATTTCTCGGGACTGCTTCCGAGATAGACTCCTTATTTAGACCTGTGCTCCCGCTGCTGTCTGTTGCTTATGCTGCGCATTCAATCACCCCGATGCGTGCTGTCTTCTCTTACTGAGCTTCAGGGTCTGCATCTCTGGGATGCGGTTGCAACAATAACGGGACCGAGGTGTCCGTTGTGAGGAACGATGTCAAATTACTCAGATAGCGGTGTCATGGTAACGCCTGAGCTCCACCCACCCAACGAGGCTTCGCTCGACTATTCTCGCACTCAGCTTAGCCAAGTCGAACTTGCGTGCCGCAACGTCCTTGGCACGTATGAGGCCCGTGCTGCCCTTGAGGCAGCAATCGGATCAAACCTTCAACCGCCCGATGATGTCGAGGATGCCCTATCTCACGCCATGGGAAACTTCGACTTGGCCATCGACCGTCTTCAGCACCTGCGGCCGTATATGTTACAAGATGTTTATGCAAAGGCTAGGGTAGTCTCGGTGTTAGCAAGCTCTCTTGGAACAGAAGATCTCCGTCTTCTCACGATGTCCCTTGAAGTTGCAACGGAGTTGGTCCGGTTCGAGCGCCAGAACACCGCGTCGGCCTAGCAGCGTCTCAAGGCCCTCCTGCGCCTATCGGCGGCTGCCGATCCGTTCGCAAAAGCCTAACACTACGGTGCAACCTTCCCGATGGAGGTTCCAATGCACCGTCTTGTCGCCCTTGCTCTTCTGAGCGTGTCGTCTGCCCATGCCGCACCACCACTTTGCGCCCTAGCAGCGCCAGCTAGCACTGCATCATCCGTCCAAGATGCACCTGCCCCCGTGATCCACTTGGCTGCGGACAAGGCCAGCGCGTCCTCCGATCCCGTGCAGCCTGACCAGTCCGTTCCGGACGCCCTGCTGGCACTTCCCTTCGTCAAGCACATCTCGGCCTCCGGAGCGACTATCCTGGATCTGGGAACGTCGCATGGCCTTCGTTCAATGGTGGCCCGCTCAGGGGATCAGTTCATGCTGTTCCAGGTCACGCCGGATGGCGGCGCGGCTGTCTCAGGGGCGCTGACCGAACTGACCGCGTCTCAGCTGTCGATGCTGGCCGGTGGCACCATGGTCGAACTCGGCACCCTGCACGGCCTGCGGGGCTTCTATGTCCGCAGCGGGCCGCAGTTCCAGATTTTCTACGCCACTCCTGACGAGCAGCGCTTGATCCCTGGCGTGCTGTGGGACGCCTCGGGCCAGGACCTCACAAAAGGCCAGGTCGCCAACATCCCCGGCGCGATCCCGACTGTGGTGGTCGGCGACGCCCCTCCCTCGGCCACTGGCGCCCCGGCGATCACCGCGCCTGCGCTGCCGCTGGTGCAGAAAGCAGTTTCTGGAACGGTCGGCCCAGCGAGCGCTCCCCACCTGTGGATGCTGATCGATCCCCAGTGCATCTACTCGGTCCGCGCCTACCAGGCGTTGCAGCCCTACGTGGCCAGCGGCAGGCTCCAGCTCTCCGTTATTCCCCTCTCGTTTCTCGACCACGAGGATGGCGGCCAGAGCACCCGCAGTGCCCTGGCCCTGCTCAGCAAGCCTTCGGAGAGCCTTGTGACTGCCTGGCAAGCTGGCGACGTCGCCGCCCCCCCCAACTCGGACGCCACTGTGCGCCTGCAAGTTAATATGGCGGTATCCCATGCCATCGGGCTGACGGGCACGCCCACATTCGTTTGGCGCAAGCCGGACGGCACCGAAGGCCGCCTCAATGGCATGCCGTCCAGCGTGGACTCCCTCGTGTCCTCGATTGGGGGCTGAGCATGGCGATCCCCCTCAATCTCCCCCGGCCGCCCAACCCTGATAAGCCGCCGCGCCGGCGCCGGTCCGTGATGGGCAAGGTGGCCCGCGGCGCGGGCTGGCTGGCCTCTGGGCCGCTGGACTGGGCGGGCGTCCGCCGCATCCGCCGCAGCGCCACGTTCATCGGTGATCTTGCCACCCTTCTCCGCCATGGACCCAGCCGCGACGACCGGTTCCGCACCGAGGAGGATGGCGCATTCGACCGTGCTGCGACCGCCTCCCTGTATGGACTGTCTATTGAGGAGTTCGACCAGCGGCTGCTGGCGCGCCGCCGCCAGACAGCCCGCATCGCCTATGCCTCGTTTGCGCTCGCCTGCGCCTTTTTCCTGGCCTGGCTCTGGCAGGCGCTGTCCTCCCCGTGGACCACGGCACGGCTGGTGTCCACGGTGGAGTTCCTGCCGTTCAGCGGCCTGTTCCTGCTGATCGCCTTCTACAACGCCCTGCTCAACTTCCAGATCAGGGTAGGTCGGACGGCGAGCTGGCGGGAATACCTCGGCACCTCGCTGCCCTTCCTACCAATCTGAAGGCGATCGTCCACCGCCGTCTTGCCACGGCGGTGGACTGCTTTTTGTGCCAGGTGATCTCTTACGGCCTGAGAGGCGAAGAGGTCAGGCTCACTGGTGCACCTTCAGGCTGCCGGGTGCTGTCTTGGAGATTGGGATATCATCTGGCAGCCCGAGTGCCTGCCGTGACGGCCCAGGTGGCTCGCCGCTTGACGGCCCATAAGAGACCAGCCGCACGGCAGGTGCCGGGAGACCAGGACGGACCACAGGGTGAAGCGCCAGTGCTTGCCGGCCAGAGCGCCTGTCAGTGAGCGATCCGCACGATCTCCCAGCCCGGGCGAGACTATCGCAACCCGAGGAGCCCAGCACATGCCATATCACGGAGGTTTGGACTGGGGCGGAGCCGCCCATGCCGTCTGCGTCGTCGATGCAACAGGTCGGATCGTCGCCCGCATCGAGGCCTGCCACGATGCGGCCGGTCTCGCCGACATGCTGGCCCGGCTCAAGCGTGTGGCGCCGCCGGCCGAACTGCCGGTCGCCATCGAGCGTCCGTCCGGCCTGATCGTCGATGCCCTCGTCGAAGCCGGGCATCCGGTGATCCCGATCCACCCCAACGTGGTCAAGGCCTGCCGTCCTCGCTACCGCGCCGCCGGCGGCAAGTCCGACCCGGGCGACGCCTACATGCTCGCCGACATCCTGCGCACCGACGGGCATCGCTTCCGTCCGCTCATGCCGTTGTCGGACGACATCCGCGCCTTGCGTGCCCTCGTTCGCGCCCGCGACGACCTGGTCAGCCAACGCGTGATGCTGGCCAACCAGCTTCGCAGCCTGCTCGAAGGCTTCTGGCCAGGTGCTGCCGCCGTGTTCGCCGCCATCGATAGCCCAATCGCGCTCGCCTTTGTCAGCCGCTACCCGACGCCGGACAGCGCCAGCCGCCTGGGCGAGAAGCGCATGGCGGGCTTCATGGCCCAGCACGCCTACTCCGGACGCCGGACGCCGGCCGAGCTGCTGGCCCGGCTGCGCGCTGCCCCCACGGGCCTGGCCAGCAACGCCGAGGCCAAGGCAAAAGGCGAGGTCGTCCGCGCCCTGGCCAGCCTGCTCGGGCGCCTGGTGGGCGAGATCGCCAAGCTGTCGTCGCGGGTCGAGCACGCCGTGGCCGAGTTGCCGGACGGCAAGATCGTCATGTCGTTCCCGCGCACCGGGCGCATCAATGCCGCCCAGATCCTTGCCGAGCTGGGTGACGTGCGCGAGCGCTTCCCCACCGAGGATCAGTTCGCCGCCGAAGCCGGTGTGGCTCCGGTCACGCACGCTTCGGGCAAGAGCCGCGGCGTGGTGTTCCGATGGGCGTGCAACAAGACCCTGCGCCAGGCCATCACCTGCTTTGCGGACAACTCGCGCCATGCCTCCAGCTGGGCCGCCGACATCTACGCCCGCGCCAGGCAAAGGGGGTGCAAGCACGCTCACGCCGTCCGCATCCTGGCGCGGGCCTGGGTGCGCGTGCTTTGGCGCGCCTGGCAGGACGGCACCGATTACGATCCCGCCAAGCACAAGGCCGCGGCCCGTATCGCCTGACCCAAACAGTGTTCCTTGGTTCGGCTGGAAAGGTCGTTCCTTCGTCCCGGCCACATGACCCTACGCCGGGGCGGCGCGGCCGGGGTCAAGGATCGCCAAAGGCGACCGGCGGCTTCGCCGACGCGAAGCGTCCTTGAGGCCGGGCGCGGCGACACGGCAAGCTTCAAATGCCAAGGACGTTGACACAGGGTGTCTCTTATGCTGGACCCGATCCGCGACCTGAACCGAGCTTCTAATCAGAAGGTGCCAGGTGGGGCGAAGCGGCTGCCGCTGTCTGCCCCGGTCGCCCAAGGGGCATGCTCGTAATCTGGTCGTCCAGCTTCCGTTGCGGGTTCCACCAGCTTCACGATGGTGCCATCGCGGTTGAACACCGGTGCCTGCCAGGTCGCGTTGGCCTCGCCATACGGGGCATTCGGGTTGTAAAGCGGATTGCGGACCGCCTGTGCCCGCGGGGCAGAGTAGTCCCTTGCAGACTTGACGTTGGGGCTGCTGCAGGCTGCGAGGCTTGAGGCAAGGATTAACAGGGTGTGTTTAAAGCCTATCATCATCGGCCTCCGAGTTACGTGGCCGATGATGCCTGTCGGAATTGCGAACGGTCTAATCGTCGCTGAACCGATAGAGGTCAGGGTTCTGCCTGCGATCCCGTTTCCGCAGAAGGGCCAACTCCGTCGCCGCATCGATGTAATCGAGCTGCATCTTCTCGAAATCCGCAGCACGCTGACTACTCTCCTCCAGCAATTCTTTGACGAGGCTTGCACTCTTCTTGCCTTCCGCCTCGTTTTCCAACGCCAAGCGATATAGCTTGTTGAAATCCTCCGCTAACGTGTTGTATCGCTGTACCAACTCGCCATGCTGCTGACGGATCAATGCATAGTCTGCCGCCAGGAGTGATGCCTCCCGGTTATCACGCCACCGGTCAGCCCAGCGATAGAAGCTGAGTTGCTGGGAGATAAGCATTGCCCCTGCAAACGAACTGTCCGACACTTATGCCTCCTCGCCTCCACCGGGCGAATGATCCGTTGCAGCACGTAGGCTACTATCCATCCCCTCGGAAGTGCCCTCGCCTCCCGCCGGTTGCGAGTTACCAATACGGCGCACATCGCTTCGCTGCAACTGCTTCTGTCCTGCGCCAAGCCGTCCTGCGCCCTCAGTAACGCCCTCTGCCGAGAGCCGTGCTGCAGAGTTCCCAGGGTTCAAAGCGGCGCGGCTCGCGAAGTCTTCCGTGTCCACCCGGCCGGCCGAGGAGAACCCGATCAACCGCGGGAGGTGGTGCGGAAGCAGCGCCACCATGCGGAAGGACACCGTGGCGGCTGTGACCTGCATCGTCACAAAGATCGTCAGCAGCGTAGCGAGGCCGATAAAGTTCGAGACGATCCATCCGTTGGCCAGCACGAAGCCGGCGGCGATGCCGAAGGTCGTGCGGATCAGCCAGCTCATGCAGTCGAACACGAAGTAGCCCATGAACAGCCCGAGGATCATCAGCGTGGGGCGGAACACGACGTTGAACAGCAAGGCCCAGCCTTCGGTGGCCCTCCCATGCAGGCCGTCGCCGCCGAACGTCATGTGCGCCAGCATCCACAGCGGCACAGCGATCATCGCCTCGCAGACCAGGATGATCCAACCCATCACGCCCGCCATCCACATCACCCAGGGGATCATCGGTAGCACGTAGGCGATGGTGATGCCCGGCACGAGGATGGCAAGCAGCCCGAGCAAGATCGGCGTGCCCAGGAACTCCATGATGGCGTGTCCCGCGACCGTCGCTGCCGCTGCACCCCAGTTCCCCGTCAGGAACTCGAAGACCGCGCTGCCGGCAGAGGTGACGGTACTGGACAGCAGCGCCGCGGCACCCATGGCGACGAGGGCAGTGTTGATCAGCATCTGGCCGAGCTTGATCAATCCGCCGAACGGATCGGTCCAAACCTGGTCGGCTGGCATCAGGGTGTTGGCAATCGATTTCAATGCGAAGTTCGACAGGTGCAGGCTGCAGAACGTCTTGGTCAGCACCGTCGTGCCTTCGCTGGTGTCCTTGCCATCGGCCATGGTCGCCGGCACGCCGCAGGCCACATTCGAGGTGTCAGTGGTCTGTACAATGGTGTCCAGGGTCTTCATGAAGTCCTTCTGCGCTGCCGCAAGCGGCGCCAAGTCGATCGACATGGCACGCCCCAGCCCCTGGTAGGTCGGCGCCGTGACGACGGGTGTGTCTTGCAGCAGAGACAACGTGGCGCCGTTCAGCTCGGCGATCTTGAGGTAGTAGGCGCCCGCGCCGGTCCACCCCAGGGCGCTCTGCTGCGCCTGCCCTGTCGTCGCCAGGTCATTCACACCGGCACGGTTCTGCTGGGTGTTGGTCTGCACCGAGCTGTTGATGGCACTCTGGACGCTGGTCGCAGCCGAGGTCAGCTCGCTGGTGTAGGTGCTGTTGGCGCTGGTGAAGATGGTCTGCAGCGGCGTCAGCGCCGATGCCTTCTTGGTCTTCCACAAGGCCTGTGCGACCTGGGCGACCGGGTTGCGGATGGCCCCGACCACCACGTCATTGAGGATTGCGCCCTGGACCGCGGCCATGTCGATGGTGACGCCGCCGATCGTCTGCTGGTTCGTGTTGGGCGTTCGGATCGTCACGGTGCCGCAGGCGGGGTTGCCCCAACCGTTGTTGACCGACAGCTGGTATCGCCAAGTGGTGTAGCCGCCGCCAGCAGGTTCAGGGCCATTCATTCCGCCCGGGATTGGCACCAGGGGACCCCCGTTGTTGCTGCCGGTGTTGGAAGCGAGGTTCACCAGGTCCATGCAGAGTTCGCTGTCGATCAGCCCGGCGACGATCTGCTTGGTGCCGGGGATCATCGGCTGGGCGATGACGATGGCATCAGGGCCAACCGCCTTGATCGCGTTGGCATAGACGGCCTTGGCCATCCCAACGCCGACCATTGCGCCCTGCATCACCATGGCCTGCCCGGCGGAGAAGCCGCCGCCGAGCGGGAACATCATGATGCCTGCGAAGCCGACGCGGACGACGAACATCCAGCTCTGGCCGGTGCCGAGGATACGCGAGCTTTCGGCAGCACGGTGGATGTTCATGATGACGGTGTAGGCGACGAAGGCGCAGGCGATGGCGCCGACGAAGCCGGTGAACTGGCCGACCAGCTGCTGGATGACGGTGGACTCGGCACCGATGGTGCTGCCAGGCGTGCCACCCGGGATCGGGAAGATGCTGCGGATGACCTGCGCGGCCCAGTCGTTGCCCGGGTCCAGTGCAGCCCAGCTGACATTGTAGGGGGTGTTCGTGCCCTGTGCGTGCGACGTGCTGTCGGCGCCGAGCAGGGCCAGGGCAGCTAGGGTGAGGCGGGCGGGAAAGGTCCGGGGTGTTCGCATGACGGCCTCCAAGGGTTCGCCCCGGAGGCTGCCAAACCCTCTTGCGAACGGGTTGCCGGATCAACCGGGCGAGGGCGAGGACGGGCGTGCGCTGGCGTCCCCCGACGGTCCCTTGCGGAAGACGGACTTCACCGCCTCGACGGCGCGCTGGACCAGCTCGGCGGCGGTCTTGGCAAGGTCGTCCACCATGCTGCGGCCGTCCTTGCGGCTGGGGGTTGCTCCGGCGGCCTCGCCGATTGCGGCATCTAGGCTCTCGAACTTGGCCGCGATGTTAGCGGCATCGGGCCGGCGGGCGATGACCTGCTCGATCCCGGGCCGGTCCTTTGCGTACTGGGCTAGGCCGAACGCTGCACTGTCGTAAGCCTTGCTCATGCCGCGTTCTTCTAGGAGGGCATTGTTGAATTGGCCTCGCAGGTCGGCGTAACGTCCGCCCTCGCGCATCTCGGACATGACAGCGGCCATGCCGCCGGGATCGGCCTTGGCGGCTTGCTGGATGCGTCCCATCACCTCGGCGCCCTCGCCGGCGCTGAAGCCTCGCAGGGCTTCCAAGGCGGCGCGTCCGGTCTTTTCGGCGCTCTCGATCAGGCGCGCATCCTTGCCACTTTGCATCACGGTCTCGAAGGCGCTCAGGCGGTCTTTCATGGGAGTGGGTGGCGGGTCCCACGGTGCGCCTTCTTCCTTGCCTCCGCCCTGCCGCATGCGCGAGAAGATCGTGTCGATCGGTGCCCGAGCGGCCAGGACCTGCTGCGGCTGGCCAGCTGCCTGTTGAGCCTGGCCGTTGAGGGAGGCTCCATTTGGTGACTGGGCCGTTGCGGTGTTCGCATCTTGCGGCTGCTGACGTTCCACTGACGGTGAACCCTGTTCCGGCTTCGCCGAGGTGTTCGCAGCGACACTCCCCAGCGTTTCTGTGGACCGCTGCGAGAGCCGAACGCGGTTCTCAATAGCTTCGATACGACTGGTGTTCTCAGGACCTGATTGTTCAACTTCTTGGCCAATCTCTCGCCCAGCATCTCGAACAGCCTTTATCAAGGGCCTATCTTGCAACGTCCCCGTTGACTGCATCAGTGCTAACATACGGCTGTTCTCTAGCCCCGGCGCGCTGCCGGCCAACTGGGTCATCTCGCTCCGTAGTTCCTGGGAGATCTCGATGCGGCCGATAGCGGTCTTCTCTAAATCCTGTAGGCGGTAGGCCACCTCGTGCCGGAAGCCCGGCTGACCCCGGCTCTCAGAGTCTGATCCTTGTTGGACAAGGCGCTCGATAGCCCGTCCCAGGGCGGGATCGAGCTGCCTGATCAGCGGCGTGGCTCGCTCCATGCGATCCAGCAAGACCTGCATCGGGTCCTTGGTCAACCCATCCGGTCCCCTCTCTACCGCTTCGCTCCTCCCGGCCGCCCTCACCGCCGCTAGCGAAGACGTCGCAGAATCGGGCGGCATCCGTGGCGTAGGACTGATGGTGCTCGGGACGCTTTGTTGTTCGGACATGGCGGGCGCTCCTCCCTGTTACAGCTTCATGGTCCGCTGGATGCTGCCACCATCGAGGGCGTCGGCATCCGGACGGTCGGCATGAACTCGCGTTCGGTGTCCTCGGCGAGGTGTGCCGCGTCGATGGTCGCGTGCATCATCTGCATCTTGTAGGTCTGGAACATCAGGTAGTTGTTCATCGCCATCTCGCTGGCGATCTCGCGCTGCACCGAGGCCGGCGGCATGCTCTGCAGGTTGGCGTTCCAGGTCACGTCGCTGATCCGCCGCTCCGCCTCGATCTGCAGCACCTGCAGCCAGGACCCGTTGGCCTGGGCTGGCAGGCCCATGTTCTTCAGGAACTGGGCCTGGATCGGGGTCAGCGGCACCGAGGGGGTCTGCATGCCGATGGCCGTGTCCACGAAGCTCTGGGCGAGCGACATGCGCGCGTTGTAGCTGTGCCGGCGTACTGCGGCGTCCTGGCCTGCGGTCGAGGCAAGCTGATCGCCGCGGAGCGCCGGCGGGGCAAGCGGCTGGATCAGGTTGATGGCGTAGTCCTTGGCGGTGTTGACCGCGGCCTGGTCCTTGTAGGTGCCGGAGCCGAACAGGCTCAGCATCTGCTGGTCGGCGTCCTGGATGTTGCTCATGCCGTTCGGGCAGACCCCGGCCGCGTCGTCGTCCGCATTGCAGTAGAGGCCGTTGTGTTCGGCTGACATGGACGCGACCGCTTGGGCTTGGCCGAAGTGGCTGGGCATGCCGACGCTGGCGGCGCCCCGGAGGTCGTGGATGTGGGCAATGGTAGCCGCGACCGTGAAGGCTTGCATGCCGGCGGACTGGGTGCTCACGCCGCCATCGAGCGAGGAGCAGGCCAGCGGAGATGGGGTATGCTCGTCACGGATCTGCGCGTTGCGCATGTCGCGCTGGAAGCGTGCGTTGGCGGTATTGGAGGCGTCGAACAGCTGCGTGAGCGCGCCGACCTGCGCCTTGGCGTAATTGGCGGTCTGGGTGAAGCCCTGCTGCAGCAGGGTCTGTACGTCGCCGAAGGTGCCGACACCCAGGGCCTTGTTGAGGTCACTGATGCCGTTGTTGATCGTCGTCTGAACCGTATTGATCGTACTTAGGACGTCCAGAATGCCGGTCTCCTGGGCGAACGCCTTGGCTTGCTGGACAAGCGAGGCGACGTCGATTGTCGGGAGGTCGGCAAGGGCACGGGGGGCGTTGAACAGGACACCACCAACGACGATGCCAAGGGCGGTGGAGCTGGCGAGGGTGAGCCTACGCATGTCGGGGTGCTCCTACAGGCTGCCGGGGGAACGCTGGGCAGCAGGTATCCTGTTGGCGAGAGTCCGTTGCCCTGGATGTAGAAGCCGCTGCCGATTTCTGATCCCGTGCGGATGCCGGTGGAGCCCGCCTTGGGTGTTTTCGGCGAGGCGCGCCCCTTCGATGGACGCGAGCACCGTCTGCATCTTGTAGGTCTGAAACATCAGGTAGTTGTTCATCGCCATCTCGCTGGCGATCTCGCGCTGCACTGAGGCCGGCGCCATGTCGTGCAGGTTGGCGTTCCACGTTGGGTCACTGATCCGCCGCTCTGCCTCGATCTGCAGCACTTTCAGCCAGGAGCCGTTGGTCTGTGCCGGCCTTCCCATGTCTTGTGGAAGCTGGGTCTGGATCGTCGTCAGCGGAACCGAGGGGGTTTGCATGCCGCCTCCAGTCTCCTGGGCGAACGATCTGTTCTGCTGGGTGATCGGGGCGACGTGGATCATCGCCGTCTGCGCCGCGGCCGACGCGCCATGGAGGACGGTGGCGCCGATGACGATGCCAAGGACGGTCGAGCTGGCTAGGGTGAGCCTATGCATTGTGGGTTGCTCCTACAGGCTGCCAGGGGGGACGTTGGGCAGCGGGTATCCTGTCGGCGACAGGCCGTTGCCCTGGATGTAGAGACCGCTGCCGCTGCCGATCCCTGATCCAGTGCCGGTGCTCACGGAGCCGATGGGCGGTCCACTTCCGCCGAAGGACAGCGTGGGGCAGGACAGCCCGCCGCCGAGGCCGCCGAAACCGAGGTTGAAACCCGTGAGGGTCAGGCCGCACTGGGCGCCGCCGAGCAGCGAGTTCCACTCCGATTTCACCAGGTTGCAGATCTGCCCCTCGACGGCGGTGAGCAGGTTGGCCGGGTTGAGTAGGTTGGTGACCAGGTTCAGCCCGACGCCGTTGAAGAAGCCGTCGAGACAGGTCATCGTCTTGACGCTCTGAGGCGGGTTGATGCTCTTGTCGTCGGCCCCAATGCGAGAAGTCATGCCGTTCGTGGCAGCCTGGGTGACGGCCGTGCATCCCACGCTACCGCTGCTCGTGGCCTGCGCCCGGGCCGGGCTGGGCAGCATGAGCGCGGTCGTAAGGGCAGCCGCTCCCATCGTAAGGGGCTTCAGCATCATGCAGTCTCCTTGAGGGTTTCGGTGCAGGCGGCCTGGAGGGCAGCCAGGCGCTCGGGGGCGAAGATGCGGGTCAGCACCAGCTTGCGCCGCATGCCTTCGACGGCTGTGCGCAGTGCCGCGCCGGCTTGGTCGTCGGCCTGCAGCAGCCCGGTCAGCAGCGCACCGCCCTCCGGCAGGTCGGCCTCAGACATCCAGTGCAGCAGGCGCAGGGCGCGCGCGGCGCCCAGTTGGGCCAGGATCGCGCGGAGATCGCTGAGGGCTGGCTCTGAATGCAGACACTTGGACAGCTGCCCGATGTTGGCCCCGTGCGCCTGGTCAAGGCCTTTGCCCAGGGCAGCCAGGCGCACGGGCACACCTGCCGCGCACTCGATGGCGCGCACGGCGGGCGGCCATGCATCCTCCCCGGCCCGCCATCCAGCGAGCCACGTAGTCACATCGGCTTGGTCCAGGTTTGGCATGGTGGGTTCCCGTGCTGTCAGCGTCAGGCTGCGGTCCTGTCTTGCGAACGGGCGCTACTTCCTGATCCGTACGGCGCCTGGCGCCAGGACGACATGCAGGCCGAGGGGGCGGATCGCGGCCTGCAGCACCTGGTTCCAGGGCGCTCCGCCCCGCCAGGTGACAAGGCTGTCGCTGCTGGCGCCGGATCCATAGGACACGGCGACGGTGCGCGGCACGATCTGCCTGACCGCGAAGGCAAGCGGTACCTGGTCGCCGAAGCCAGTAGCGGCCCGCAGGCGCGGTGGTAGGGGACGCGGGATGGGAGCCGCTTCCGCCTCGGGGTTGAGCCGGATCGGCTGTCCGGGTATCGCATCGACGCTGGCTGGCCCGGATGCTCCGCCGATGACGAAGTCCGCCCTTGCCAGGCTCGGGAGGCACAGGGTGGCAGCAGTGGCAGCTACAACTACTAGCTTCATCGGGTGGTGCCTTCCAGTCACGGTCAGCACACGTATGATCCCCCGTCTTGCGAACGGGGATTGCGGCGAGTCACGGCTTTGTTGGATAAGATCACACCAATCAACCTGGCCGTCCCAGCGCCAGGAGATGGGATGGACGTGCTTGCCACTGAACAGGGGACCAGCCCTCGCGATGCCGAAGCCCCCTCCTGAGCCTGGCGATGACCCGGAACCCTATGCCGAGGTTCTAAAGACGTTCGGGAGGACGCTCAAAGCTGCCCGGCTCAGATCTGGCCTGACCCATGATCAGTTTGGGGCAAAGGCAGGACTTAAGAGATCGTTCGTTTTCGAGCTTGAGAGTGGTGGTGCCAACGTCACCCTCAAGACACTTGCGAAGGTGGCTGACGTGCTTGAGATGCACCCTCAGGACTTTCTACCAAAGTCGGGTGGCTCTCCCCTCTCTGGAACCGATACCGAGGTTCTCCTATCCCTTCTCAAGCGCATCGCCCGCACTCTGTCTGCCCGGCATATTGAGGAGCAAGCCCTCATCGGTGAGATTGCCCGGTTCGAGGTGATGATCGACCGCAAGCCTCCGAAGCCCAACGTGCCTCTTAAGGGATCATCCCACCCCACCTCAGACGAGGCAGAACCTGGAACCTAGTCAGTCCGGCTAGAAGCGTATAATTTGTGCTGGACAGTCCGGTCTTGGCCGGAGTAACGCTGCTGTGACCCCGCTCTGGAGCACAGCGTGTCGGCAGCCTTATCGAGATCACCCGAGGCAGAGGAGGCACCCGTTCCGGGGGCCAACCTGCTGCTCGTGGTGGCCGCGGCAGCCGTCCTCCCCTTCGACCGCGTGCTGGCCGGCATGGTCGCGGCAGGTCAGGGTATCGATGCGCTCTGCCTCTTCCTCAGCCTGTCGCGCGAGGCCCTCGACGACAGCCTGGTCCGCCTGGGCCTGCGCACCCCGCACGACCGGCCGCTGCGCAAGCCAGGTCACAAAGGCTGGCAGTTCGCTGATGTCATCCGCCTCATCTATTGGCGTGCGACAGGTGTCCATCCCGAGGACATAGGCGGTCGCCTCAGCCGGTCTGCCAACGCTGTCCGGTCCAAGTGCCGTCGCCTGGGCATCCCCACCCCAGACAGGAGGGCATTGCGCCGGGTTGACCCGGCCAGCCTCCGCGATCCTCCAGCCCTGGGGCTCGCCGGGGTCTGTTGGCCAGGCGTCCCCGTTCCTGCTTCCTCCCGCACGCCCACTCGTCCCTGTAGTCCAGGCCCTGCCGCACCGGCTGCCGCACCCTCAGCAACCAAGCGGTCCGGTGCGCCCACGCTTGCGCCAGCCCCCGTGCCCCCTGCCGCTGGCACGACCGCTGGCGGCGTGGTCGCGCTCCGTCCGCAGGCCGTTCCGGCGCCGGTCGGCGACCAGGTTGCGCCCACTCCCGGCAGCCAGCGGACGCTGCAACTGTTCCGGGTCGTGCCGGCCCATCCCATTACCGTGCCGCCGGCAGCGCCCGTCGCCCCCATCGAGCCGCCTGCCCCTGCCCCGCTCAGCCCGCAACCGGCTTCTCCTCGCGTCGATCCGTCTTCGGACCTTACCTGGGTCAGCAGGCTCAAGCGGATTGACCGGAACGAGGCCGCCGTGCTGGCCCTGTCCCTGCGGTATTTCGGCGGGCAGGACTACAAGAGCATCGCCCACGACGCTGGCATGACCGTGCGCGCCGTCACCTCGATCTTCACCCGGGTCAACCTGCCGCGCGATCTTTTCCGTAAGAAGTTCGGGCCTGAATGGGACGCCGAGTGCGCGCAGGCCACCCTCGACCGCTCCGGCTACATCCTGCAGCGCGACATCAGCTACGCCGACCGCGAGGAGGCCCGCCGTCCCCTGTTCTGGCGGCAGAGGCGCGACGGCATCCGCACCAGCCGGGCTACCCGGTTCCGCAATGGGCAGCTCGACGACTACGACAGGTACCAGGGCCAGCGCATCACGCTCGTCACCCGCGCCGACCTCGACGCTCCCGGGTTCAGCCTCCCCGAACCACCCGCCAAGGTGCCCGGCATGCGTGTCGGCTTCGTGCCTCCGTTCGCAGAACGCCGGCCGACGATGCATCCGTAGCTACCATCACGGGGATGCCCGCCATGAAGAACCACTCGACTGCCGTCACCCGCCGCCTGTCCGACCCGGATTTCCAGGCTTCTCTCGTCACCCGATGCATCGGCCTGGCCATCGCCATGTCCGCCATCGCCGTCGTTGCCGTCACCCATGACGCCTGGAGCTGGGCCAACCGGGTGCCGCCGCCGCTCTACATCGTGGATGGCAAGAACCTGCCGCGCCAAGTCGTTGGCCTCGACAGCCCGATCGTGGACGACACCGAGCTGCTGGAGTGGTCGGTCAAGGCGATCCTCGCGCCCTACAACGTGGACTACCTAAACTTCCCCGCGCAGCTGAACGCCGCCAGCCGGCGCTTCACGCTCAACGGCTGGAACACCTTCGCCAACAGCTACACCGGCACCGGCAACTTCGACGAAATGAGGAGGGCTCGCCTGCTCTGCCACGCGCAGTCGCAGCGCGCGGCTGTCATCCACCAGACCAGCTACAAGGAAGGCGCCCTGGCCTACGAGGTCCAGGTGCCGATCATGCAGACCTGCGAGAACGTCAACCAGACCTCGGCCAACAACCTGCTCATCACCGCCTCGGTGCTGCGCATCAACAGCGACGACCACCCGGACGGCCTGGTCGTGAACCAGCTCGTGGCCGCCCCGCATTGATGCAACTCCCGTCCCGCCCCGCCCGCCCTCGGCCGGGCGTCCTCGACGTCGCCATCCCCTGACAGGAGATACTTGTGCGCCACTCGTTCGCCTTGGCCGTCCTTCTCGCTGCGGCGCTGCTGGCCCCGTCCAGTCATGCCCAAACGGGCGGCCCGGTCTTCCCCACCCTGCCGGGCGACGGCGGCGCAGACAATTCTGCGAACGGCGACCCCGCTGCGGAGCGAGCGGCCCGCAACGCGATCCCGTTCAGCGACGACTTGATCCGCGAGCTGGCCCGGCGCTTCAGGATCACCCAGCAGGCAAAGGAAGAGGGCGCCCAAGAGACCGCTGCGCCGGCCAACCGGCGCGTCAATGTCAGCTTCGCCCCGGGCGGAGCCACCCCCATCATCGAGACGGTCAAGGGCTACCCAACGGCGGTCAGCTTCTTCGACAGCACCGGCCAGCCCTGGCCTATCGTGTGGGACACCAACTCCAACTCGGCCGCGGTTGCCAACGGCAGCGGCTGCACGGTGTCCAACGCGGCCGGTGGTGGCCAGAACGGTCCGATCAACGGCTTCCACGTCTGCACCCCCACCAAGGGCAGCAACGTGCTGGAGATCACCCCGATGTCGCTGCGCCCGCGAGGCGGCCTGGTCGTCGCGCTGGAGGGGGCGCCCAAGCCGATCGTGTTCATGATGACGGCCGGACTCGGCCGCTACGATGCCAGCCTCAGCGTTCATCTTGCAGACCGCGGCCCGCACGCCCGGGTGGAAATCATGACCCGGCCGGACACCCCCGACACCGGCGCGCCCTATCTCACGGGCATACTGGAGGGGGTGCCGCCGGCTGACGCGGTGCCGCTGTCGGTCCTGGGCGTCTCGCCCGAGGGCCTGCGGGCCTGGCGGCTGGGCCGCAACGTCTATCTCCGCACCAGCTACACCCTGCTGTCGCCGGAGTGGACTGCCTCGGAAGCCGAGGCAGGGCTGACCGTCTATGCCGTCCCGGCCACCCCCTGGGTCCTGTTGTCCGTCAATGGCCGCACCGTCTCGGCCGAGCTGAAGGAGTAGCCCCATGTCCGGAGCCTTTTCCAAGCTGGGCGCCCTGCGCGCCCTCCCCTCCAAGCTGCCGTTCAAGCGGCCGTCGCTGGGCCGGTTCAACGCCACCGGCGCCGCCGGCCCACGCCGCCTGATGGTGTTCGCCCTGGCCGGCACGAGCCTGGCTGGGCTGGTGGCGGTCGTGGCCTTCTCCGGCCGGCCACCCGAGTTCCAGTCGCGCGATGCCCGCATGAAAGAGATGGACCCCCTGCCGGGTGGGCTGCACAGCACCCCCGAGCAGGATGCGCTGGCCCGCAAGGCCGACGGCGGGCGGGCGCAGGCGGCGCTGCAGCGTGGGGTCTCCTTTACCCCACCAATGGCCCCGAGCCAGCTTGTGCTGCCTGGCCCGTTGCAGGTCGATCAGCCCGTGCTGCCTGCATCCATTCCGTCACCCGGGGAGCCCGTTGCCGTTCCCGCCCCGCGCCCCGCGCCGCCGCCGCTGCCAGCAGCGATGCAGGCGGCCTTTCCAGTGGCGCTTCCGCTTGCTCCGGCTGCTCCCTTGCCCACCGAGCTGCCACCCCGTCCAATCAAGGTCGCGGCGCCGGCGGCGGACCCGGCGGCGCAGCAGGCCTACGCCCGGGCGGTGCAGGATCTGTTCCAGCAGTGGGGCGGGCGGGCGCCACGCACGGACGTGATCCTGCCACCCGAGCGCGAGGCGCCGGCGTCCGATGACGTGCCGTCCTCGCGTCCGTCCTCCGCGCCGTCCCGGGTGCGCGATGCCGCTTCCCCTTTTCCGGTGTCGGCACGCTCCGATACGGCCAACATCCTGGTGCCGGCCGGGCGCATGATCTACGCCCACCCCGTTCTTCAAGTGAGTTCGGATGCGAGCAGCCCGGTGGTGTTGGAGGCCGATACCGGGCCGATTGCCGGCGACCGCATGATCGGCAGCTTCGGCAAGCAGAACGACCGGCTGGTGATCCACATCAACAGCGTCATCCACCACGGCGAGAGCATCGGCGCGGAGGGCCTGGTGGTCGCGCCCGACACGATGGAGGCGGGCGTCGCCTCCGGGGTGGACCAGCACTACCTGGAGCGGTTCGCCCTGCCCGCGGCGGCTGCCTTCGTGGCGGGGCTAGGCCAGGCCATCGCTCAGACGTCCAACAGCGTGGCGGTGCTGAGCCCTCTCGGTGGCGCCACCACCTCCACCAACCTCAACATCCGGCAGCAGCTTGGGGTGGGCGCTGGCGTCGCGGCTGCGCAGCTCGGCAGCGTCCTCAACCAGTCGGCGCCCAAGGGGCCGACCATCTCCCTCGACGCGAACGTCGCCGTGGGCGTCATGTTCCTGTCCAACGTCACGTCGCACGGTGCCCCATGATGCAGCCCTCTTCCGCAGACCACCACTTTCGCGATGCTGCAATCGAGGCGGCACTTGCGCTAGCTGCCATCGCATGCGCTGCAGCCCATCATCTTCGTCCGCATCGGACCTAGACGTCATCCACCCTTCGTAAGGCGGACGACGGCCTCCTCTCAGGCCAACAAGCCGACAACCGACCCGTTCGCAAACTCCTTGCCGATGCTGCCGGTTGCAAGGAGGCTTCCATGGACACGCACATCACTGCCCACCACACGGTTGAGCCAGACCAGGCCGCCCTCGACGCACCGCTCAGCGCCCGCCTCCCCGGCGAGACCTACGGCCCCCCGCTGCATGACGCTGCCCCCGGCGATCCCGTCGCCGGTGATGCCCCTGGGCCAGCCCCGCAGCCCCTGCCGCCGGAGCCGCGCAAGCGGCGGGGACACCTGCTGCTGGGAACCGCGCTGACCGTGCTTGCAGCCGGCGGGGCGGTCGCCTTCGCAGTCTCCCCCTACAATACCTTGTATCCGCTGCCGGGCCTGTCGGCGCAGGTCCACCAGCTCCTGGCCTCGGCCGGCACCATGGAGACGAAGGTTGGAGAGAAGGTCCGGACTGCCGCAGCCGCTGCCGGCCTCACCCGGCCCAAGCCCCTGGCGCCGTCGGCCGCCCTCGCCAGCGTGCAGCTTCCGCCGCCGCCGCCTCCTGCCGTCCGTGAGAAGTATGTCCCCGCACCAAGGGACCAGCAGATCCGCGACTTGCTGGCGCTGCACCCTGCTGCCGTCAGCGCTGCCGCGGCGGCCAAGCCGGCCGCTGCCGGTTCCCGCGACACCACGACGCCGGCCACCGCAGCACGCGACACATCTTCCCCTTCGGGCGCACCCATCCCGTCCGCCCCGCTCAAGACGGAAGTGCCGCTCCCGGCGCCGGTTGAGCCAGCCCTGCCATCTGACGGCCCAGCCACCGAGATGGCCATGGAGCCGGGGAGCGTGGTGCCCCGTGCGGGAGCCGCTCGCCCAGCCGCCACGCCAGTCCGCACCGCCGCGGCAGGCTCTCTCCCCCAGCCGGCAGCTGCGCCGCCTGACGTGACCAGGCAGGTGCTGGCCTCGGCCGTGCCCCTGCCCCTGCCGGTCCCGCCCCCGCCGGTGGTCGAGCCTACGTGGACTGGCGCAGGCGGCCATTACCAGAAGCTCGCCGAGCTGAATGGCGCCACGCCTCCCTCCCCGGTGGCCCCTGCTGCCGCCCCGCCAAGCCCGGTCCCTCAGCAGGGCGGTGCAGGAGCCACGCCCAGCCCCGTCCAGCCTTCGGATGTCGTGGCCCAAGCCGAGGCCGTGCGGCCTGGGCCACTGACCCCGCAGGACCAGGTGCAGGTGCTGAACATGGTTGCCGAGATGGCCCACATGGTCCACGACCTCAAAGCCCAGGATGCCCAACTCCGCGCCGACCTACGCAAGGCGTCTGCCAGTGCCACTGCACGGCTGGACGACTTCGACCGCCGGCTGTCCATGTCCGAGGCCCGCCGGGCGATGTCGGCCGCCACGGCCGCTGGCGAGGCCATGCCTTCTGCGACCGAGCCGCCCGCCCCGGCTGTCGTGCTGCCCATCGCTTCCCGTCCCGCACCTTTCACCGTGACGCCCTCCTCGCCGGGCAGCGCCGGTTCCCCGGTGTCCCGGCGCTACCGGGTGCAAGCAGCCTCCCCGGGCCTGGCGCTGCTGGCCGAGGTGGACCGCGGCGGCGGTGAGGGAGCGCAATTGCAGGTCGCGGTCGGCGACACGCTGCCCGACCTGGGCCGGGTGAAGTCCATTGCCCAGAGGGGCACCGCCTGGGTCGTCACCGCCGAGCACGGCTCCGTTCAGTAGCGGCCGGGAGAACCTGACGTGCAAGGACTGGTCAACTTCTCGACGGCGATCGCCGACGGCATCGGCGTCATGCTGCCGGCATTCTGCTACATCGCCGCCTGCTGCTGCTTCACCTTCGCCGTGTGGACGCTGTGGACCTTCGCCGAGCCACACCGGCGCCATCACCACCACTGGGTCCGCCCGTGGGTGCCCTTTATCTCGCTGGTGCTGTGCGGCGTGTTCGCCAGCTTCCCGAAGTTCCTCACCATGGCCAACGTCAGCGTCGGCACCAGCATGGCAGTCCAGCTCAGCTCCTACACCGCGACAACGCCCGGCAGCGCCGCCGGCCTGCTCGGCGCGACGCCGACCGCGACGGTGATCAACGTCGTCGCCCTGTTCCAGTACTTCTTCGAGGCGTTCGGTGCCGCCTGCGTGTTCCTGGCGATCCTGCGCTGGCGGTCGATCATCAACGGTCGCGGGGAGGGCTCGCCCACCTCCTGCGGCGTGCAGCTCACCTTCGGCGTGCTGTGCATCAACATCCTGACCGTCGCCCAGGGCGTCGTCACCCTGTTCACGACCGGCGGCTGAGTTTCTCTTCTGCCGGGCGGAACGAGCGGCCCGTTCGCAAGCCTCCCAGCGATCCTGGGGTTCGAGGGGCTGATCCCTCGACCACAGGAGTAGCAAGAGTGAACCTCACCATCCTCAACAAGCATGTCCCGGGCCGCACCGTGCCGCGCGCGCTCAGGTTCGTGCAGACGCGGGGCCGGCTGCTGGCCGGCGCCGCCGGCGTCCTCGCGGCTGGCTTCGGCTTCGCTGGACAGGCCCTGGCCCAGGCTGCCTCGCCCACGGGCGGGCTCGGCGATCAGATCAAGATCATGTCGAGCGAAGGCCTGAACGCCGGCAGCACGGTGTTCGGCGCGGTCTGCTACCTGGCCGCGGCTGTCTGCTTCTTCTTCGGGGTCTGGGCGGCCTGGCAGAGCCGCCAACCGCAGAACCGGGAGACCGGCTTCGTCGGCCGGGCAATGGCCGGGCTGGCGCTGTGCGGTCTGTTCGCCACCGGCGGCGTGTGGATCAACAAGGCGGCGATCACTGCCACCGGCGCTGCCGCCACCATCAGCACCACCCCGGGCATGGTCACCTTCGGCGGCTGACCTGTCCACTGCCGCCGGCTCCTGGCTCGCTCTGCCAGGCGCCGGCGGCAGCTTCCTTCCACTCATCGCGGAGGACACCTGCCATGCAGGCCACACCATCCATCGAGACCCCACCGGCCGACCAAACATCGGACCGCTGCCTCCGCATGGCGACAGGTGCGCTGCTCCTGGCACCCATCCTCTTCGGTGCTGCCGCGGCTGCCTCGCTTCTCCGCCATCCCACGCTCCAGGACGACCCCTGGGTGTTCCTTCTCGGCCGCCCTACGTTCGAAGATTTCGTCGGGATGTTCTGCGCCGGCGCCGTCCCCGGCCTACTCCTCAACTTGCTGCTTTGGTCCGCCCGGCCGCATCGGTTCCCGCGTCCAGCACGCCTGCTCCTCGTAGCCGCCACCCTGCTCTGCGCGGCCCTGGCCGCCGCCCTGCCGTTCGCGTTCTCCGTCACCTGCTGACATGGCCCTCCTGCCACTGACACTCGACGCACATCTGCTGGACCACCTGGGATTGGAGCCGGACATGGCACACCAGCCGGATGCCGCGCTGGCCTCCCACTCCTGCCAGTTCTGCGGCATTCGGTCGGGCGTGTGGGGTTTTCCGACCGCGGTGCCGGTCGGTGCCGCCTGCCCACTGTGCCACCTGGCGCAGCACCTGGAGCGGCCCCGCATCGACGAGGAGGCGCTCCTGGTCTGGCTGCCGGAGGTGAGCCAGCCTGCCCTGAACACCCTGATGCGGGAGGTCCACCTGGTCCGGCTCTCCGTGGGCGACAACCTGGTCCACGGCGACCCGCCCCGCCCACACAAGGCCAGCCCAGATTCCAGCGCCAGCCGGGCGGCAGCCTACCATGCCGGCACTGCCATTGCGGCCCGTGCCGCCGCTGCCGCCGAGCGCCTCGGCACCCACCTGCCGTCGCAGCTGGCGGCTACCCTGCAGCAGCTCTCCCCGGCGGCCCGGCCACGCCTGGCACCCTTGCTGGGTGGCCTGCGCGTCATGCCGCTGGGCTGCTTCTACCGCGATGGCAAGGACGTCTATCCGGCCATCGTCGCGGCCTGGCGCGGGATGTCGCGTCCCGGTGCGGCAGGAGGACCAGCTCGTCCAGCCCCGGCCGCCGCCGTCCCACTAGCCCCTTCACCCCCCAGCACTGGAACCTAGCCATGCTGTCCGCCATCGCCCGCGCCTTCGCCAGCCTGTCACTGTCCCTGAAGCAGCCGCTGACCAGCTTCTGCGACGTCGAGACCTCCCACGGTGACGCCCTAATCACCAAGGGCGGCAACTACCTGTCCTGGATCAGGGTGGACGGCATGCAGCGCATGGGCGAGGGCAAGGACTTCGCCGACATCGCCGAGGCCATGCGGCTGGACCTGTCCGGCGCGCTGGAGAGCCGCGGCCATGCCATCCAGTGCTGGTACATCTCCGATCCCGACGCCGCGCTGGTGGAGATCGAGAACCTGAACCTGCGATCCTGCCGGGAGGTCGCCCGGCAGATCGGCCTGCAGCTCGACGACATCTTCGACGAGCGCGCCCTGCTGTGGCCGAAGCTGATGCGCTGGGAGGCCTGCTACCTCATCGCCTGGACCCGGACCTCAGTTCTGTCCAAGGAGGAGCGCAAGCAGCTCAAGGCGGAGTATGCCGCCAATGCCGCTGCCGGCGCCCTCGGCGACACCCAGCGCTTCTACCTGCGCTCCGAGATCATGTCCGCCCGCCACAACGCCTTCGCCTCGCGGCTGCTGTCGGCACTGCGGGCGCACGACATCTCGGCCAAACCCGTCACCCCGCACGAGGCCCTCAAGGCCACGCGCGAGGGCATGTACCGGGAGATGTCCGGCTCCGACTGGACCGCCTCCCTGCCCGGCGACCGGGTGATGGCCCGCGCGCCGGAGGAGGGTGTCAAGCCGAAGCCCGAGTGCGTGCTGTGGCCGCCGGTGCGCGATCAGCTGTTCCATTGCGACGCCGTGACCCGCGGCGGCCAGCGCGTCGAGATGGGCGACAACGCCTACGCCTGCGTGGACATGAACCTCGGCCCCGAGCGCCCGCAGCCCTTCGTCAAGCTCGCGGCCACCCTGGGCCAGGACCGCATCCCCTGGCGCGCCTCCATCCTGGTCGAGGGCGGCGGCAGGGGGGCGATGCAGGTCAAGGATGTCGGCGCGTCCTTCCTGTCCATGTTCCCCGGCAACGACGATCTCCGCCGTGGCTTCGCCTTCCTGCGCGAGCAGGCGGAGGACAACCACACCAGCGTCAAGCTGCGCGCCAGCTTCGCCACCTGGGCCAAGGTGGAGGACCCTGCCCGGCTGCGCCGGCGCGCGTCCACCCTGTCCCAGCGCATCGAGGGCTGGGGCAACGCCAAGACCACCTCCGTCGTCGGCGACCCGCTGGACGCCGTCATGAGCAGCGCCCCGGGCCTGTCGCTGTCCTCGACTGCCAACCCTCAGCTGGCCCTGCTGGCCGACGCGCTGATGATGCTGGGCTGGAACCGCACCGCCTCGCCCTGGGAGAGCGGCAGCGTGCTGTTCCGCCGGCCCGACGGCGGCATCTGGCCCTACGACCCCAACGGCGGGCGCAAGCGGCCCCTGGTGGTGGACATCTTCGTGGCCCCTCCGGGGTCGGGCAAGTCGGTGTTGGCCAACACGATCAACATCGGCCTGTGCAACTCGACCGCGGCCATGGGCACCAACGGCGCCAAGCTGCCGCTGATCGGCAAGGTCGATATCGGCAAGTCCGTCGAGGGCTTCATCCGCCTGATGCAGGAGGCGCTGGGACCGCAGCGCCGGCACGAGGCGATCTTCGTCTCCATGCAGTTCGCGCCGGGTTACGAGTACAACATCTTCGACCTGCAGGTCGGCTGCGAGTACCCTCTGCCGCTGGAGCGGGTGTTCCTGCAGAACTTCCTGGCGTTGAGCACCACGCCGCCCGAGCGTTCCCAGCCCTTCGAGGGCATGTCGCAGCTGATCCAGGCCGTCATTGAGGAGGCCTACCGGCTGTGCGCCTCCGACGAGGGATCGAAGCACTACCGCCACGGCGCCGAGCCGGAGGTGGACCGCGCCATCGAGCGGCACGGCATCGAGCTGCACGACGGCCGGCCGTTCTGGCGCGACGTCGTGACCGCGCTGTGCGACCTGGGCGAGTACCGCCTGGCCGAGATCGCCCAGCGCCATGCCGTGCCGATCATCCAGGATCTCATCAGCGCCGTGCGGACCGACCAGGTGCGCGACGCCTTCGAGGGCGTGAAGATCCAGGAGACCTCGGAGTCCACCATCCAGATCTTCGTGCGCTACATCCAGGATCTGATCGTGCAGTTCCCGACCTTGAACGCGCCGACACGGCTCGACTTCGGGCCGGCGCGCATCATCGCGCTCGACCTGCAATCCGTGGCCCCCAAGGGATCGGCCGCGGCGCAGCGGCAGACCGAGATGATGTACCTCCTCGCCCGGCACATCCTCGCCAAGAACTTCTTCCTGCACCCTGAGTACCTGGAGTTCGTGCCCGACCGGGTGCGCGAGCACCACCGCGTGCGCTTCACCGAGGTGTACGAGACGGTCAAGCGCATCGACTACGACGAGTGGCACCGCACCGAGGGCAGTCCCCTCATCTGCGCCCAGGCCGAGCGCGACGTGCGCGAGGGACGCAAGCACAACGTGCAGCTCGGCTTCGCCAGCCAGCGCCTGTCCGACTTCAGCGACGGCATCCTGTCGCAGAGCACGGGCCGCTTCGTGCTGGGCGCCGACGACCAGATCGAGCGCGAGGCGATCATCAAGCGGTTCGGCCTGACCGAGGCCAGCGCCAAGGTGGTCCGCCACCGCCTGACCGGCCCCAACCGCGACGGTGCGCCGTTCCTGGCGATCTTCCGGGCCGAGCAGGCGCACTACGAGCAGCTGCTGATCAACTCGCTCGGCCCTGTCGAGCTGTGGGCGCTGTCCACCACGCCCAGCGACACCAGCCTGCGCAACCGGCTCTACGCCCGGGTCGGTTTCAGCGAGGGGCTGCGGCGGCTGGCGCGGGTGTTCCAGAAAGGGTCGGCGACGGAGGAGATCGAGCGCCGCACCAAGGACCGGCTGAAGCGCGGCGAGGCCGCCGACCGGGTGGAATCCGGGGTGGTCGAGGAGCTGGCCGACGAACTGGTGCGCGGCCACGGCCTCGGCCTGGTGCTGCGCCCGCACGAGGCCGTGGTGGATGGCGGCCTGCGCATGGCGGCAGAGTAATGCCGGCCAGCTCATTCCTCTGGCGCCCCCAGCCGATCCGCAATGCCATCCTGGCCTACCTGAGCGAACCCCGCTCGGCCCAGGCCATCGCAAGGCACATCAACCGCCCGGTGCCTACTGCCACTGGCCATCTGGCGGCGATGCGCCGGCTCGGTCTGGTGGTGCGGCTCGGCTACGCGGCCTACGCCCGCGCCGACTATGCCGGGCCGCCTCTCTCCTTCTACCGCAAGCCCCGCGACCGCCGGAAGCCACCGCGGGACCTCCCCGTCAGCACCGCACCCGCTCCGTTCGCAAAACCTGGCCCTAGCGTTACGGCATGATGGAGGGACCTGGCATGGCACATCTCACTTTGCAGCTTGGTGCGGCCCTGGTGGTGCCGTTCCCGGTTCCCGAGCGGCGCGGCTGGGTCGTCAACCTCCGCCAGCGCGCCCTGCGCGAGGCGGGCCTGGCCGCTCCCGCCGGCAAGCCCGGTGGCCGCTGCCAGACCAACGTGAGCGATCCGGCCAACCGGCTCCCGCCGCAAGGACGGGACGGGGACGGCCGATGATCCGCGCCCTCCTCCCGGCAGTCCTGGCGGGGCTGTTGCTCGCCGGCTGCGCCAGCACGATCCCGGTGCCGACCACGGTCGAGGCAGCTGGGATGCCGAACCCAGAGAATGCGCTGCGGCAAAGCATGCAGCATGTGGACGCCGAGATGTCCCAGTTGGGCCAATTCTCTCCGAGGGGCGAGCGGGCCGTGGGGCCGCTGGTGCCCGAGGACCTGCAGCGCACCGTGTCGTTCAACTGGTCCGGCCCGCTCGACAAGGGCGTGGCCAAGTTGGCGGCCAGCATCGGCTACACCTTCTTCACCACCGGCTCGGCCGGTGCGCAGGAGGTGCCGGTTGCGGTGCAGATCCAGTCCGTGCCGGTCCTCCAGGTGTTCCAGACCTTGGGCGAGCAGGCCGGCGCCAATGCGACCGTCGAGGTCGATCCCATCCACCACTCGGTGCAGGTGATCCATCATGTCTGACCCGATCCCGCCCTTTGATCCTGCCATCCTGGCCAGCGTTGCCGGTGCCGCGCTCTTCCGAACTGAAAGCACGCGGCCTTGGCCATATGCTCCCAGCGGTCCCATCGGCGATGATCTTGGCCTCGACCTGATCATGGCACCTCCAGGCCGCGGCAAGACGGTGTTCCTCAACGTGGCCTGCACTGCGCTTCCCGACACGGCCCCAGAGGTCCCATCCGATCAGCCCATCCCCGGAGGTGAGCCATGAACGCACGGCAAACCCTGCTTGCAGCAGCCACGGTCCTGTCCGGCCTGGCGATCAGCACCCCAGGCTGGGCCGCAAACCCTGCGCTGACCTCCCCACGTCTGCCGCCCGACCCAACGCCTGATCTGGTCGAGCAGGCCGTTCCCGACCTCGCCAATCCGCTCAACAAGCCGATCACCGGCGCGCAGGTGGACCCGCTCGTGACCGGCACGCGCGCGCCGCCATCGCTGGAGGCGCTGCAGGCCACACGGCCCGGCGACGAGACGGGCGACGGCCTCGAACCAGGCCGTGCCGACATGGTGCGGACGGCCGCCCTCACCTACGGCGCCCAGGGCGGCCTGGCTGGGCGATCCTTCGCGCTGAACGAGATGCTGCGCCGCTACCAGTCGCAGCTCGACACCACCTACGATTTCCATACCCTCGTGCTGCCGGTCAGCAACGGCCAGACCCTGATGCGTCCCCCGGTGGTCTCAGCCGCGCAGATGGCCTTTGCCCTGGGCGACAACGGCCAGGTCGCCCGAGAGACCTCCTGCATCTACCAGATCACCCGCCAGGCGCAGCTGTCCTCGGCGCCGCCGAACTGGCGGGCCTACCTGGTCCGCACCTGGTCCGAGCCGCGCCGGCCGACCGACGGCGCGCTGCCCCGCACCAAGCAGGAGGTGGCCTACTGGAACAAGTGGGTAGCCGAGGGCTGGGCGCGTGGCGAGACGCAGGCCGTGCAGATCTACCTCTCCGACCTGGGCCGGCTGGAACGCGACATCGTGGGCATGGCCCGCTACCGGGTGCTGCTGCGGGCGCGCCTGGTGGAGCAGCCCCGGGTAGCGTTCCAGAACCGCATCGTGGACGGCGGGCGGGACAGCTTGCATGTCGGCGACCGGACGATCCGCATCACCGATCAGCCGGGCCTGCAGGGCAACCCGCGCCGCTGGACGCCGGCCGCGGGGTGCCCGCAGTGATCGTCAAGATGGAGACCGGCGGCTTCCGTACCGGACCAGCAGTACGGATACGTCCTGCCCACGGCCGTCGGTCAGGTATCGAGGCCCAGGGCGACCGGGAGGTCACAAGATTGGTGCTGTACGGGGAGGCCCTTGTCCGTTTCTCCAATTGCCCCTCTCGACCTCTCAATCCCACCCTGGTGCCCCATGCTTGACAACGTGGTTCCGCTCTTCGCCGCCGCCGTTCCCTCGGCCTTCACCTGGCCAGACGACGGCATGCGCTGGGTGCAGGACGCTCGCAGGAGCGCGCCTGGACTCGACTCACTCCTGACCTGGGCGTTCCGGGTCGGTGCGTCGCGCATCGCCTTCCAGACGGGCCATCCCGTGTGGGTCAGGGTGCATGGCCGCAACTACCGCGCGACCCGTGCCGACATGGACGAGTACGAGTTCTCCCAGATCGTCAACCACCTCTACGCGGCTGACGGCATGGCGCGCCTGCAGGGCGGCAGCGACTTCGACACCGCCTACTCGATTGCGGTGGACCGTTCCACGCGGCTGCGGTTCCGGCTCAATGCGACGCCCACCCGCACCTCGCGCCGCGACGGCGGCAACATCGTGCTGCGCCCGATTTCCGACATGCCGCCGACGCTGGAGCAGCAGCTGGTCGAGGCAGGCATCCTGGAGGCCTACCGCCCGCACCAGGGCATGGTGATCGTCTCGGGACCGACGGGGTCCGGCAAGTCCACCCTGATCGCGGGCATGACGGTGGCGAAGCTCCTGGACCCGCAGTGCCACTACGACATCGTCGAGGGTGCCGCGCCGGTGGAGTTCCTGCTGGAGCAGGTGCGCGGGGTCAACTCCACCATCAACCAGACCGAGATCCCGCAGAACGTCGAGACCTTTCCGGCCTTCATCCGCGGCTGCATGCGCCGCGAGCCGACCGACATCATCGTCGGCGAGTGCCGGGACAGCGAGACCATGATCGCCTCAATCCAGGCTGCGATCTCCGGCCATGTGCTGACCACGACGACCCACGCCAACGACGTGGCACTGACCATGCAGCGCATCGCCAGCCTCTGCCCGGCCGGTGAGCGCGACAGCCTGATCTCCGCCGTCGCGCAGTCCCTGCGCCTCGTGGTCAACCAGCGCCTGGTCCCCTCGGTGGACGGCCGCCGCACTGCGCTGCGGGAGTTCCTGGCGTTCGATGCCGACCTGCGCAACCGCTTCATGCAGGCCGACCCCAGCGAGTGGCCGGCCATGACCCGGCGTGCCGTCGAGGAGCAGGGACAGTCCTACGCCAAGGCGATCGACCTGGCCCTGCACCAGGGCCGCATCTCCGAGGAGGTCGCCCGTGACCAGCGGCGGAACATCGGATGATCCCGCCCACGCCGCTCGCCCCGTCCCTGGAGGTTTGCCATGCGGCCCGGTGACGTCCTGTCCGCCGCCATGACCGGTCACCCTGTCAGCACGTCGATCTCTGCTGCGGACGTGCCACTGGTCATGCGGCGGTTGGCCAGACCTCTCCCGCCCGCACGTCCGGCCCGTCCCATCCGCCCGTCCCAAGGAGCCCCGCCATGTGGCGCAACACCGGCCTTCCCGTCCGCCTGTTCATGCTTGATGCCCGGGCCTGCCTGCCCATCCTGTGCTGCCTGGTCTATTGGAGCTGGACGACGCTCTACATCGCCGTGATCGGCACCACGTTCTTTGCGGTGATCTCGTTCTTCGGGCTGACAGTGCCGGCGATGTTCCGCCTGGCCCGCCGGCTGTTTGTGGGTTCGGTCCGCACCGCTGTCCCCGCTTGGAAGCGCCGGCGGCTGGCATGAGCGCGGTCAGCGTCGAGGCGGTCTCCAAGGCCATGGGCGCCCTGCTGGAGCGCGAGGGCCGCACCGTCATCTACCAGGACCGGGCCAGCGGCGAGGACCTGGCCGTGACCCCGGCCAGCGCCGCCGCACCGAACGGCCTCCTGCCGGCGCTCGTCGTGGCCGGCGAGGCCGTCTGGCGCGAGGCCACCGGCCACGGCTTCGCCTTAGACATCGTGCGCGACCCGGCCGCCCTGCTGGGCTATCGCCTGCGGGCGATCCGGGACGGCCAGTTCAGCACCGTCATGCTGGCCACCATGGAGGCGGCGGCGCAGGTCGCCCAGCCGGGCGCCATCGTCGTCAACGACCTGGGCGCCCTTTGGTCCGCCGCCGTGCAGGGTCTGGAGCGGCGTGTAGCCGTGACGCCTGCGTCACCTGGGGGTGCTTCGCCATGAGGCCGCTGTTGCTGGCCGTGGCTGCTATGCTGGCTGCAACCTCGCCCTGCGCCCATGCCGGCAAGGCCGGTGACGGCACGGCCATGATCCGCCGCTGCATCACTGCCGCGGCCGAGGTGCATCGCCTGCCGCCCATGGTCCTGGTGATCCTGCTGCGGGTCGAGGGCGGGTCGCTCGGCGCCGTCAGCCAGAACGTCAATGCACCCCCCGATATCGGCCCCATGCAGGTCAACCAGATCTGGCTGCCGCAGGTGGCGGCGCACTGGCACGCCACCACCGCCGACGCCTACCACGCGCTACGCGACAACTTCTGCGCCAACATCGAAGCCGGCGCCTGGATACTCCGGCGCGGCTTGGACGAGGCCCGTGGCGACTTCTGGGAAGGGGTCGCCTACTACCATTCGCATACTCCCGAGCATAAAGCTGCCTACCTGCGACAGGTGCTGAAGCAGGCACTCCTCCTGCAGGCGCGTGCCGCCCACCCTGCCGAGCCTATCCCACCCAGCAAAGCCGCAGCCATCGTGGCGTCGAGGTAGCGATGCAGCAGCCCAGCCCGCGTGCGAGTTGGCCGTCGGGGGACGACAACGGCGGCTTCTACCTGGTCGTGGCCCTGATCTGCTCGGGCGTCGGGGCCTACCTGCTGTGGAGCACGTTCCACGCCGAGATCAGCCGCGCCGTCATGCAGGTGTTCCACGGCGAGATCGGCCTGGCCCGGCACCTGACCGACCGCTTCGACCTGGCCGACCGGCAGATGATGCACGCCGACCCCGAACGGGTCACGCTGCGCAACCTCTGGGGCATCAGCCGCGATGTCGGCGCTTTCTTCCGCCTGCCTACCGTCCTGCTCATGCTCGTGCTGGCCCTGGTGTGCCTGCTGCGGGCGGCGCCGTCCCGGTTCCGCCGCGCCTTCGACATGGAGGGCCTGATCCGGGAGCAGGCCGGGTCCTTCCGGACCACGGCTGCGTTCGTGGGCCGCCGCCTCGGCCTGGTGCCGCCGGCCCCGCACGACCCTCGTCCTGCTGACTATGCCCTGACGGCCGCGGAGTGGACCGCCCGCTATGCCACTACGAAGCAGGGCGGCTTCGACCCGGCCGCGGCGCGCCGCAACCTGGTGCGCCAGCTCGGCCCGCGCTGGCGCGGCCTGGAGGGCGCCAGCCCGCAGGTGCGCTGCCTGTTCGCCGCCTGCGCCCTGCATCTGGCCGAACGGCGGGCGGAGGCGCAGGACCTGCTGGGCGAGGTGTCCGCCGCCCTGGCCGGCAGCCCGGGCCGTGACCATCCGCAGGGGCAGGACACGCCGCTCGGCTTTCCTGCCTCCGTTGTTCCCAGCGTGGACCAGGTGCTGCTCGACCATGCCATAGTCAGCCCGGCTCTGGCGGTTGCCGGTCGGCACGGCTTCACGCACCCGGCACTCATGAGCCTGCTGGTGGCTGCCCGGATGCAGGCCGGCGTGTTGGCCCCCGGCCAGTTTGCCTGGCTCAAGCTGCTGGACCGACCGTTCTGGTATGGGCTGCATTCGCTCGGCTTCGAGACCCAGGGGGCGGGCTGCTACATTCACCCCAACCCCCGGGTCGAGGCAGCCGGCGTACGCGACCACTGGGCCGTCGAGCGCCTGGCGGGCAGGCCGGTTGCCGAGCCCGACGTGGGCCGCGCCGTAGCGGCGCTGCACAAGGTCGCGGCGTCCACGACGAAACCAGGCGCCCCCTCGTAGCACCCGGTCCGTTCGCAAAGCCGACGGGCAGACTGCCTCGGCAGGCACAACCATGGAGGAGAGGGGCATGCAGATCGAGGTACCAGACGGGGCCTATGTCCACGTCTCCATCGGCCACGCGCCCATGCCGCTGCTGCCGGCTCCATTGCTGGCGGCTCCAGCGCCTGGCGGGGTGGCATCCTTCAAGCGCCGGCGTCTGCTGACGTCGATGGCAGGCCTGCTCGTGCTGTTCGGCGGCTACGAGATCGGCCGGCACACCGGCCCGCGCGGCGCTGACCTTCAGGCGGCTCAGGCAGCCCCAGCCACGCCCTCCCCTGCTACGGCCGCATTTGGGGAGCAGCACGCGTTTCCCGACCGCCCACTGCCGCGTATCCCGGCACCCGCAACCGATCCCGGCCAGGTTCCAGCGGCCTTCACGGATCAGCTGCGCGCCGCGCCCACAGTCCAGCCGCCTCCGGGCCAGCCCCCCTCCGGCAGCGGCGGCGCCAACCCGTTCGGTCTGCACCCATGAGGCCCGTCATCCCTCGGCAGGATGACCCTGCTGCTGCGTCCCGCTCGGCAACCTCGGCCCGGACGCCCCTGCCGTGATCCCGCGCGAGATCGTCGGCCCCCAGGACCAGTATGAGCGCAGCGGCATACGGTCGCTGCGCGACATCCGTCCCTTCACGGCGCGGCTGTCCGAGGCGCTGCAAAGCTCCGCCTCCGGCTTCGTGCTGGCCGCCGTGGCAGCAGGAACCTACGTCACTCCTGCGGTCCTCAACCTCACTTTGCCGGCCTCGATCTTCTACGCCGCCTGGGTGCTGACCCGGCGGGTGCGGCTGCCGGTCCGCCTGCCGCGCAGTGCTGGGCTCCCCGACTACAGCAGCCCCGCTCCCGGCACTCGCAAGCCGAAGGCAGCGGACGGCACGTTCTTCATCGGCTGGGACATGCAGGGACGCGAACTCTGGGTCACGGCCGAGGACGAGCGCCAGCACATCACCATCCCGGGCACCACCGGCGCCGGCAAGACCACGGCCATCCTGAGCCTGCTGGTCAACGCACTTGCCCGCGGCTCCGGCTTCATCCTCGTGGACGGCAAGGCGCAGCGCGAGGTGTTCGGCAAGGTGCTGGCGCTAGCCCGCCGCTTCGGCCGCGAGGACGACGTGCGCCTGCTCAACCTCATGGTGGCGTCCGGCTTGAAGGACAGCAATAGCTGGAACCCGTTCTCGACCGGCAACGCCGACGCCATCCGGGAGATCCTGTCCTCGCAGCTGGGCGATCAGGCGCCGGGCGACAGCAACGGGGTGTTCCGCGAGCGTGCCGTGGCGCTGATCGGCAGCATCGCCCCAGTGCTGGTCTGGCTGCGCGACCACCGCGGCATCCCGCTCAACATCGAGGTCATCCGCTTCTCCATCGAGCTGCGCTGGATTTGGCGCCTGGCCATGGAGCGCGTCGTGCTGCTGCGCAACGCCGAGACCGGCGTCGTGACCGAGATGGACGTGAAGGGCAGCATCCCCGAGGACGTGGTGTGGCCGCTGCAGGCCTACCTCGGCGAGCTGCCGGGCTACGACCCGACGGTCCCGCTCGACAAGCAGAAGGGCGACGAGCCCAGCAAGCAGCATGGCTTCCTGCAGATGTACTTCACGCCGATCTTCACCCAGCTCGGCGTCTCCCTCGGCCACATCTTCAAGGTCGAGGCCAGCGACATCGACATGCGCGACGTCGTGCTCAACCGCCGCATCCTGGTGGTGAACCTGCCGACGCTGGAGAACTCGCCCGTCACCCTGGCGGCCCTGGGCAAGCTGGTCGTCACCTCGCTGCGCGGCATGATGGCCCAGCTGCTCGGCGTCTCGATGGAAGGCGACTACTCGGAGGCCGACCGGCCGGGCATGGGGCCTTCGACCTACACCGTCGTCCTCGACGAAATGGCCTACTACGCCTCCGCCGGCCTGGACGCGATGCTGGCCATGGGCCGCAGCCTCAACATCGGCTTCATCCTGGGCTTCCAGGAGGTGTCCGGCATCTGGGCGCGGCTGGGCGAGAAGACCGCCTCCCTGCTCGGCAACGCCAACTTGACCATCGCCATGCGCCAGCAGGACGGGGGCCGCACCCGGGAGTGGCTGGAGAAGATCGCCGGGCAGACCAACGTCACGCAGGCCACCTCCTACCAGGGCGCCGCCGACGGGGCCTACCGCGAGGCCCGCAGCGCCGAGGTCCGCACGGTCTGCCGGGTGGACTGGCAGGACCTGACCAACCTGATCGAGGGCGAGGCGATCATCCTGTCCGGAGGGCGCCGCATCTATGCGCGGGTGTTCCATGCCGTCATCGACGACGCGGGGCCGAAGCGGCTGGGCCGCACCCTCATGCTCCCTGCCCCGGACGCCGGCGACTTGCGCGCCCACCTCGACCGCACCTCGGCCATCGCCGCCCGCATCAAGGCGGGCAGCCTGGTGCCGATCACCGGACAGCCGCCCTGCCCGGTGCTGGACGCCCTGGTGCAGGGCTTCGCCGACGCGGCCCGGGAGGGCCAGGATGCCCTTGGCTGTGTGCAGGCGGCCCTGGCCTGCATCGGCACCCTGCCGGCGTCAGACCTGCCCCGGCCGCCCCCGCCAGCGGACGGCACGCCGGTGCTGAGTGTGACGCCGATGCTGCACACGGCCAGCGCGGCGGTGTTCGCCGGGCTGGATACGGGCGCGCTGCCCAACGAGCCCGTCGATGTCTGGCTGCGCCGCAGCCTCGAAGCGGTGGAGGTGCTGGCCGGAGCCTTCGCGGGCGACACCGACGGCATCGCCCTATCCATCCTGGGCATCCGGGACGAGGCGTTGGAGGCCGTGGTGCCCGTCGAGCCACCACCCATGCCGGTCGCAGTGTTCCTTGAGCATCTCGACGCCCTCCAGGCGCAGATGACGGCGCTCTGTCCGCCACAGGCGTTGCAGGAGGCGGCCTGATGCGCTGCCAGGCCAGGCTGCTGGAGCAACGGATTAGCAGGAACGCCGGTGACTGAGATCGCAGTGCCGCATCCGGCCTCGACACGCTCAACGTCGTGGCCCCGCTTCACGCCATTGAAAGGCTCCTCAGCCATGCGCCATGCCTCGACACCGCTGCTCTTCGTAGGCCTTGCCGGTCTGGTCCTGTGCCATCTCCCCGCGGCCCGCGCACAACAGGGCGTGCGGGGGCAGGTTCGTACTAGCAGTGCCGCCAGCAACATCGGACCCTCGGACACGCGCTCGGTCATCGCCCCTGCCCTGCCCGTCCCGCCGGTGCCATCCGGCAGCACACCTCGGGAGTTCCTGCAGGCGGCACGAGAGGCGGTGCTGCTTGGGCGTTCGGGAGAGGCGCAGGAGGCCCTGGAACGGGCAGAGACGCGCGTGCTGGACCGCTCGGTCAGTGCCAGGATGGGTAAGGTGCCGGACAGTGACCGCATCGTGATTGACATCGCGGTGGCCCGACGTGCCCTGGCTGCCAATCAGCCCCCGGTCGCCCTTAGTGCCATAGATGACGCGCTGCGGCTGTCCGACCGCGCCGTTCCGCCGCCCCCCATCACCCCGTATACCGCGCCTGTCGTGGTCCAGTCGGGGGTGTCCGACCCCACCCTCTATCCCGCTGTCCCGACGACGACCTATGCCCTGCTCCCGGGGCGGTGGGAACTGCACGGCGCCACCTACCGCTGGATTCCCCCCGACACCGTGCCGCGGAGAGTGGTGGCCCGCTCTTCGGTGCCGGGCCGCTATGTCTGGCGCGACGGCGTCTACGTCTGGTTTCCAGCGCACTACCAGTGGTGAGGTCGAGACCTCCGTGCCGCACAGCTCTGTCCCTGACTTTGCAACCGAAAGGCCCGCAACCATGACCCCGAATGCGAACATCCAGCCGTTCATCACCGATCTTCCCCGCACCCTCCGCAACGGAGCCGGACTGATCTACTTCGACCATGTGCACACCGCTCATGGCTACGCCGACATCCTCGCAGCGGCCCGCACATGTGGTCGCGAAAAGGATGTGCTGTTGCTTGACCTCACTGTCGGCGCAGCAGCTAAAACCAATGGCAACACGTTCAACCCGTTCGCGATCGTTGATGCCGAAGCGGTGCACCGCCTGCTTGTCAGCCAGATTGCGCCGGCGCAGCCACAACAAGGCACGTATGGAGACTTCTTCCAGGGACGGGCCGTTGGCCTCCTGGGTGGTCTTTCATCCGTTCTGGTATGGTTGCGAGACAGCCGCGGCCTGAAGCTGAACGCGGCAGTCGCCTTCCGTGCCGCCGCGGACCTCAGGACGATCGCGGGCCTTGCGTATGATGACGTGTTCCGCGTCCCTAATCCGAGCACGGGAGCACTAACCGAGTTATCCCTTGCAGGGATGGGTCCGCTCCATCGCTCAGGCGTGGCCTCGCTGCGTGAGTACATCGACGGTCTGGCCGGCTATAATCCATCCCTTCCGTTCGACCAGCAAACGTCGCCTGAGCCGTCCAGGCAGCATGGGTACGTCACGTTCTGTTTTTGGCGCAATTTCATTCGCCTGGCTGACACATTCGCCAGTATATTCACATGCGAGACGCCTGACATCGACATGGGTGAGGTCGTCGCCAATGCCGGCATCCTCGTGGTCAGGGCGCCCTCGCTGGAGGCTGCGCACGAGTCGACGGCGTCCCTTATCCGGCTGGTCCTGACGAGCTTGCGCGTCGCTGTCTCCAACCGCATCAGCGCTACTTTCGAGGCCGTCCACGATGTTCCCGCAATCCCACCTCCGATGTTCGTCGTGCTCAGCGACGCGGACGCCAACACCCTGTCAGATTTTGACAAAGTGACGACGGTCGGGCGCGCGATGGGTGTCCATTTCTGTTTCGGGGCTCAAATTGAGCATGCAGCAGACCAGCCATCTAAAGTGCAGTTCAGCATTCCGCCCAGCCGGAAAAATGGGTCAACTCATCCTGGATCTGCATTCGGGCCAGCAGCGTGACGCTACGTTTTGAACTCGCACGATCTGCAAAGGCGCAGGTGGACCGTGGTCCTGGCAAATCCTACCAGGCTCGCGGTTCACATCTTACTCTGCGCAACTCTCATCTCATCGCTTATAGGGTTTGCAGTCGGCCGAAGTCATTCCAAGGCAGCCAGCAAGGAAAACTTCCAGAAGGTGTTGACGGCCTTCTTCGACGACAACTGCGGAGTTGTCACTGCCCGCGTCCGCAAGTTCCCGGCCGAGATAGACAGCGACGGCCTCGGGCAACCGTCGCCGTTTGGCATGGTGCCAGCCGCCCAAATCGATGCGTTGCGTCAGCCGAACGCCAGCGTCGGTTCAGAGTAGGCGGTTAAGCCTGGATTACAGTTTCAATCGCACCTCTGCGGTCCCTCTCAGACCTGTCTCCGTTCGCAAATCATCCTCGTAATTACCTCCCCGCACATGCGGAAGGTCAATTATGGAAAACGTTGCGGCGAACCCGATATCAGGTGGTTCCGTCGATGATCGTACCAGTGCAACTCAAACACCCGGCACAAAACGCACACAGGTTTTTGAGAAGATTGATGGTGTCCCATACCAGGACTTGGTTTGGGTCAGGGCCACTGGAGGACAAGACATTGCCACGGGACCGGGCGGGAACATCGCCCTGACAGGCTGGCACCCAGAGGTCGCCTTGCAAGCCCTTGGTGATTGGGCGAAGGCGCACGGGATGGACACCCGCAACGCTGCGCCGAAGTTGCGGAACAGCATCCACGGCGCGCTCAACCACCATGTCGCCGACCATACGCTCGGCTCATGGGCGGACAAGCCGATCGTCATCGTGGCACCGCTGGACCGCATGGTCGCAGCGAATGGTCCTCCCAGCATGCTCAACACCGTGGACACGTTCTGGGCCATGGGTCCCGGCACGGCCTTGCGGGTGCCGGACGCGACGGTGGTCCGTCCCGATACGGCTGGTCAGCTCGCTCCGTCCGAGATCGCCAGGCGGATCGACACGTCCACGGTCCTCTACGCTGCGACATTGAACGAAGAGCGCGAAAACCACATCCTGCGGCGCCTCACGCCGCATGATCGGAGCAACCTGGCGCTAAGCATCAACATTCGTGCAGGGATCGGGGGTTCTGCTGAGGATGCTACGCTGTCCATGCCGCGTGCTGCGCGGCAGGACCATGTGTCCAGCGCGGTCAATGCCGAGCTGGTCAGGCTGTCGAAGACATTGGCGACGCACGACGCCGTCGCCGAGCTTGGGCCGGTCCGTCAGGGCAACAACCATGGCTGGCAAGGTTCGGACGTACAAGACGGCACCGCACGGATGGCCACGTCTCTCGGATCTCCGACGGGCCGGCACCTGGACAGCGCCGAGGACAAGGCCGTTGATCTCATGCAGGCCGGACGCGCTTCCGAAGTTTCCGGGCTGCCAGGGATCGGACTCCAGACCCGGGACCTTGCCCAAGCTCTTGTCGCGGACGGGAGATACGGGGCATTCGCGCAGGCCAAGGCGGTTGACGCGGAGCTTGCTGCAGCCGTTACCAACTTGAGCGGGTCGGAGCTGAGCCGCCCGGCGCGCGAGCGGTTGCTGTCGATGGTCGAGCGTTCGGCGTCAGGCCTTCCCTCGGCCGCCATCCAGGCCCTCGACCGGTATGGCAGGCCAACTGGGAAGACCTACTCGGCCACGAGCTTGAGCGATGGTCCCAGCCAGGTCGCGCCCGAGAGCGGCGAGGCGGTCCGGCAGAATGCCCGCCTCGCGACCCTTATGAGGACCGCCTTGCCAAACGAGACTGACCCGATCACGGCCAACCGGCTGGCGAAGGCTATCGATCATCTCTCGTCCACCAGCGCCGCGCTCTTGGCCGGCACCGTGCAGAAGCATCACGCCAGCCCCGCGAGACAGGCCCCGCGAACAACGCCGCCGCCCGGCAATGCGCTGACGGCAGCTTTGCCAGGTCCGAAGGAGCCAACACAGCAGCCCGACATCAGAGTGGGCCAGTTCCAACAGGCATTGAGGGCAGACACTCCCATCGATGCCATCTTTGCAAGGCTTCGATCCACTCATGAGGCAGCAGACAATCCGCTGCAGCCTGCACCGACCTCCCTCAAGGAGCGTCTTGCTGCATTCGAGACGGTCATGAAGGGGAGTGCTGATCAGGTTGCAACGCAGACGTTGGAGAAGTCCGGCGCAGCCGCCCCTGCCATCTCCAACCAGGAAGCTTCGATCCGCTCCCCATCGCCATCGCCACGTCCATAAGGGGTTTCCTGTGACTTGGAGAAACCAAGATGGGCCTTGAGGACCGGGACTGGTTCAACGCCGGCCGGAAGGCCAGGCTGGAGCAACACGTCGCCCCACGCCGGCATGATGCCCTTCCTGCCCTCCACGGCCGCACCAAACGGCCAGGCCGCCGGTCCCGGTGGCTTATGGCCCTGACACTCCTTGCGGCTGCCGCCGCGTTCACTCCCTGGAGGGGCCATGGGTTTGAGGTCCGCATCAGCCAGGCCATCGCATCTTTCCGCATCCTGCTTGCTGCCGGACACGATCCCGGCCCATGGCCGTTCCCTCCCCAGGGTGCCGAGTTGCGCCGCCTGCCCCGCTCGGCAGGACCGAGCGGGCCGTTGACGATCTTCGCGCGCCAGCGTGACCAGGAACTGCACTTCGCCATCCGCGTCCACGATTGTTAGGTATCGCGCTTCGAATGTCCTTTCTGTCATAAGACGCTTGCCAGTCAGGACGACTTTTGCCCGTGGTCAGGACCATGGATCGGAGGCGTGCATGGCTGAACTGCTGTTTACAACCGATGGG
>JAABUQ010001911.1_pt1 | contig 42967 bp, 48 predicted proteins | sample 5560001 | NCBI WGS metagenome assembly JAABUQ01 (sample SAMN10711888, study PRJNA513371) | rock metagenome | isolation source: Antarctica rocks | place: Antarctica: Victoria Land, Finger Mt nord | collected 2015-12-18 | reverse complement strand
TGGTTTTGGGATGTGGATGGGGATGGGGATGGGGATGCGGGTGGGGAAGGGGGGGAGGAGGGGGTTAAGGAGGAGGGGGAGAATGGGGAAGAGGATGGGGAGTTTTTGGGGGGAAGTTGGGGGCTGGGTAGGGGTGGGAGGGTGGGGGATGGAGGGTGCGATGCGGGTGAGGGGTTTGAGGGGTGTGGTGCGGTGGCTTCGGTTTGCACGGCGGTGAAGGGGGGATATGGGTGTTGTGTCGAGTTTCCCACCGTTGCGAGGGAGCGGATTTCTCGGTGAGAGTGACCGAGGATGCGGTGAACAAAACAACGCGTGCATGCCTCACTGTATCCGCAGGGAGAGAATGTGAACGTGTGAAGTGACCACATCTGCTGAGTTCTGGAAAGTCATGCAGTAGGTGTGGATACTTGGATATGTTGTTATGCAGATATGTGACCCAGGTATGACCAAAAGAACAGCCCCAATCTAATCCAGTCCGTTTTACCAACGGCTGCACTGCTCAACTTATGCATTTCATGAAGCCTTCAAGAATCCCAAGATCGATGGCCTGACTCAGGTGGGAGGCTTTGGTGCAGCTGAAATTACGGGCAGGGCCGGTACCGAGGATACAATTTTTTGTGACTAAGAAGAGATTATGGCATTAGCCTGGGGCGACATCATCTTGAGAGCACCTGTATACGTACCTTGCAACTGCATGTAACGGCGCCAAACCCTTCGGGTTTAATTTCGCAATAACCAGTCTCCCCTTGTTTCGTCACTTTGCAATCCTGTTTCTTTTTATAGGTGCCATCTTTGACACGGCAGTAGAACTGTAGTGGAGGAAATCGTGGTCAGCGGGACTTTCGCGCAGAAGGGATGATGATGTAGGACGGTGGCTGGGGTTTGGGGGCTCCTTACGAGGATGTTTTCCGCACCGCAGGCTGGAGAGAGGCTTTTTTTGGTACATTCTACGCCATAGTCGGGTAAAACGACGTCGGCGAGAGTCATTGGGACGGCGGCGAGGAGAGCAGTAAGAAGGTGAAAGGTAAGCATGGTGATTGGAAAAGATGTGAAGTTTTCAATGGATTGAGAAGAATCTGATGCGATGAAGACGGATGATGGAGAACGTGCCTGCTTTTTCCTGGGCTTCGGGAAGTTGGTGGAGGGAGAAGAACAGTAAAGAACTGGAATCAAGGCACTCTTTGTGTCCTTTGCCTTCGCTTTGATATCCTGAGCCGTCCAATCGCATATTCGGTTCCATCTTGACTTACTAGGTCACCGTCAAGAACTTACCATGATCTCTCCTTACATCGGCGATAGTGGAAGGTGAGTTGGTGACCCTGAAAGATATTAAGGTAACTTACCTCCTGGCGTATTCCTCATGCGGTAACACGTATGCTTGTAAACATGAAACTTCTGAGATATATTAACGGTGTCCGCCTCCGCGTGGACCTCAAAGCTAGGTTTCAGGACGAACTACTAGATATAGTAATCGTTTTCATATACGAGCGTGGCTGGTAATTTTCATTCAAGCACCAGTGCAGCAGATTCGAGGCAAAGCCACCTCATCCCGAAAGATTCGCTCAAAGCTTCAAACAGAGGACTGAGCCCCAAGGTGGACTCAAACACAGTCTTGTTTGGGGATATGTATGATCATCTTGTTGTTCATAAGCTGTCGAGGCTGTGTAGACGAGCAAGAGGGAGGTATCCGATCGCCTCGGATCGCTTGAAGTATCGACAACCTTTCACTAAGCCCTTCACAGCCTAGCGCATCATCACCACTCCGAGCTCCTAACCGTTCCCTCTCTCACAATACCCCAAACAGTCCTACACCCCAATTGCACAAAAATGACGACCCAAGCCTCCACCTCCACCTCCCCTCCCGCCAATACCCCGCCCATCTCCCAACCCGTCTCCACCCTCCACACCCAAGCCTCCCACCTTTACACCTCCCTCCACCCCATCCTCCTCCTCGGATCCTACTACTACTTCTTCCCGACTCTAGTAGCCTCCCCCCTCGAGACCCTAACAAGGGCACTACTCCCCCTAGCCGCGCTGCAGACCCTCTACTGTATCCTTTGCCTCCCCGCCTCCGCGGGCTCTCACCCTTCGCAAGCAGGCGCCGGGGGTAAGCCAACGTGGAAGCGGAAACGCGTGCAATTCGCACACAAACCCGCCAGCGTGGGTGCAAGCTTGATCGTACGCCCCCCTTTCAAACCCTACAGACTCCCGGATTGAAAGTTTCAATGCTGATGCAGGATACCAGCCCGCCCTCTTCGCCCTGATCCTCACCCTCGCCCTCGCGGCGCCTTTCCTGACGATCGTTCTCGTGCTCTTCGGCGCCCCGCTGACGACGCATCTATGGCACAGCTTGCTCGCAGCGACGCATATAGCGCTGCTGGGGGTGCTGCCGCTTTTTTATGTGCACGGTGTTGATACGAGGGTGTGGAGGGAGATTGCCGGGGCAAGGATGCCTTTTGATGAGGTTTGGGGAGGGATGGTTGGGAGTTTGGTGGGTTGAATTCATGTGGTTGTAGGACAGAGTGGCTAACAGGGGATTGTGAATGCAGGTTGGAGCGTGGCTTGGGGCGGTGCCAATACCGCTGGATTGGGATAGGGAGTGGCAGAAGTGGCCGGTTACTATTGTCACGGGGGCGTACATGGGATGGGCTATGTTCCGTTTGGGGGGGGAGTATTTGTTGAAGGGGAAGAGGATAGAGTTTGATTGAGGTGGGATGCCCATTGTGCTATCTTTTGAAAAGGTTTCTGTTAAGCGAATGTTGGTGATATGGCATCTCGTCGATGATCGAGAGCTTCGCATCTGCTCTAGGTTCTGGAGGCGTAAGAGTAGTAGAGCTCGCTAAGTGAGAGGATAAGGCTAGCTTGCAGTGGCGCTGTCCTCGTATGATCTTTCAGTTAGCAGCCCAGACGACAGTCTGATCCTGTCTCATTTGGAGAGTCGAGATCAAACGAGACGGGCAGCGCTAAGTCGCGTACTAATGCCTCTTGCGTAGCACTTATCGGCTGAATAGGTTGAAGTGAAGCCGAAAGCCCTGAGACAGTGGTGTGCGAGGAATTTCATCAACGTTGCCGAGACATGGAAAGCTAAGAAGACGATTCATGGAGAGATGTAGGGGAGGATGCCCCGGACTGAGGAGAATAATGGAAAGATGAGGGTAAAAGAAAACTATGTTTGGTGTGCCCCTCTCACTACCGCTATCAAATGTTCTGGAGCTCCTGTTCCTCCCGGTCGTCAACAAGCTAGGTACCCCAATTACACTTTTCTCGCCACCTGTGGCACCTGCGTTTTCACTAGTCTTGCACTGCAGTCTTTGCCTTCCCTTCTCTCTCTTGACAGTCCATGAGTGAAGTGCTTGCACTTGCTCGCAAGGCTGGGCTCGTGGTCCTGTATGCTGCTTTTTATTTGCCTCCGCTCTAGCCGTCGAATGTACTATTCAAAGGTAGAGATGCACGAGCTATGCAAGAGAAGTGGCCATAAAAAAGGGTCTGGTCAAGATTTAGGTTCATGTAGGGAGTAGCATGTAGCTAAGATCGCTTCATAACGGCTCCGATTCAAGAACCGGGTATCTGGCCCGACTTAGTCTTACAATGAGTCGACATTAGGCCTTGGTCTAGTAGTCAAAGATCTTCAGTCTTGTTGGAAATGCCGAATGACCTCCGACTGGTGAGACGTTGAGTTGATGTAACAATGGTGGTCTGCCTGGACAGCCCATCTTGAAGCGTAGCAATTGGCGAGGAGCACCGAAAGACTGCAGGCTCATGGCAGTGACCGCGTCATTTCTGGTACATAATTGTCCATGACTACCACTAGCAATTCCTGTCATTCAATATAGGACCTGGGACGAAGTCGCTGATTCTAACATTTGCCACAATACTGCAACGGTCGAAAAAAATGTCAATCGAGGCGAACGTGGACCGTATGAGGTGTGGAAGGGTGGTATCGTTCGGTGGCTTTATGCAAGGCGTCGTAGAGCTTTTGAGCCCCGAGGGAGCCCGAGTATAGCAACTTTTGGCTTCCTCCGTGCATGCTGACTATATTCAGCCGCAGTCCATACTATGACCACTACGGACATGAAGTGTTGCGAAGTTGGGCGGAGTGGTCTATAGGAGGTACTTAGACTCTGCGGTCCGAGACTCACTAAACCCTTCAGAATCAACAATTCCGAAACGTGCATAGGACTAATGCAACCCCCGCTCACATGGAAATAGTAGCCATAGGTGAACCTTTTCTCTTGACGAAGTCAGTCGATTCAGTATCAGATCTTTCTAGGAGCGGGCCGAGTTTTGATGGCCCCGCTTCGTTGAAAAGAGCTCCCAGTGAATAGCTCGAGAGTCTTGTTATTGCGATGAGCGGATTTAAGAAAGACTTTGCGATGAATTGGGAGGGCAGGAGCACTCCGACTGCGCTCGCTCTCGGCCGCCATCCCGTGCCAATAGTCGTTCTGGGTTTTCATATCAATTGCTGAGTGGATGTATGCAGCGTCACCATCACCGATCTTTCCTTACATTAGCAGACGGAATTATGCAAGCCAGGCGAAATGACTTGTCCGGAGTTGCTCGCTCAGTCTCGAGACGCTTCCAGGCGGTGTTGCAAGCCCACAGATGCGGTAGCGGAGCAAAACCTCCTTTTCGAGTTGCCAGTGCGTTGTTTTGCACCCTCAATTGGATTCTGAGGGGCACGTAGTAATGTCAAAGCTTGGGGCGCTACTCAACCACTGTGCGGCCTGAGTACACAATACGCTCTCGTTGTTCGTTTCTTCTGGAAATCTTCGACTCCAGGGCCACCAAAGATTTTTCCTTCATTTTTTTCCACTCCTTTAGCGCTGGGGCGATAAACGTACTTTGCGATTACGGAGAGACACGGGGTCTTGGTTTCCCAGTGTGGAACCCAGCCTAGTGTACCCATAAATTGAAATGTCTTGATGAGATCATTATTCATGGAACATGGATGCTAGAGCAAGGAAGATCACGAGAAGGAGAGGAGCCTGCAAGGAATGCAAGCAGCGTAAGGTTCGCTGTAAGTAAATTGTGTGAAAGGATGAGGAAGATGTACTGAAACAGGGTGTTGTCCATTACAAGGTGATGGAAGTCTACGCTGTTCGCACTGTAGAGTAGGTGTATCCATGGTTTCCGATTTTTGAGCTCCGTATCCTAACAATGAGGCTCTGTTCCAGAAATCTAACCTGCTGTGCCAATATGACCTAGACAAGCAAGCGACTGGGCCACTATCGTTTGCGAACTTCACCCCAAATCAGCTATTTCAATCGGCAGCAAGCGTGAGTGTCGTATACCTCCTTGTGAGAGATTCCAGCAGTGACAACCAACCATAGGCACCAAGCATCCTCAACGACTTTTCAAGAGGTGGCGCTGTGGCTGCAACCCCTGCGGGTGGCCACCCACAAGGTATACGTGATAAAGGGCACGAATGGTCTCAACGATGGGCCAATGACTTGTGTGGTACGTCCTCACCTGGAATGTTTTGATCGGTCCATCCATCGTCTAAAGGCTGTGACTTGCAGCGGACTACTCCACAACAGCTCCGATCAATTTTCACAGCTTGATCGATAGTCATATCGAAGACAGTGATCTGAGAGATGCCGTATCGTCTGTCCTGTCTGAACTCCACCTCAAAACTCGGGACCTAGGATCAGAATCAGAGCGCAGCGATGTGTCCGAGGGCGAGCCAGATTTGGTTCAGTTGTACAGCCCAGACACAACCCAACCGCTCACTGAAGGCAAGTGGAGCCCCGGTCAGGGAAGTATGACGTCTCAGTCACTTTGCTGACATGTAGCCTTCCTTATCAGCATTTTTTGAGGAACGCTATAGGTAAGCATAGCTCTACAAATTTGATGAAAGGCAACGAGTATTCCAAGCAATGGGCTGAAAACCCTTGCAGATACAGACCCTTCATTAGAAGGGACTTCTTCAACAGTTGCATTGATCATCTTCGACAGCCACCTGAAACAGTGGACCCTATTCATGCAGCAGTGGTGAACGGAGTGCTGGCAGTCGGATGTGACATTGTGGAGTGGGGTATCCCACAACCGGCTATGGGCGAATGGAGCAAAGGAAATCTGCAGCAAGGTCGGAAATACTTCCAAGCAGCTCTGTGTCATCGAAATGTACTCACTGAGGGCCGACCCTCAATGATCAAAATCCAGGTACGTCCCCAAGGCCTGCCCCGGTCAGACGCTTTGTGAGCTTGACTGAATAGTTGCTTCTGCCAGGCTCTGGTGATTCTAGTAAGCTCAGACATCTCTTCTCTGCTGTAGTCCTCTAATGAGTCTCTAGACAATCTATTCCCATGGCCGCCGTGATTCGGACCTCTCGCGATCCCTGGTGTCGAACATCATATATCAAATGCAGTCACTAGGGGTGTTCCAGGCACAAGAGCCGCTGTCCAGGGAGGGGAGCGGAGCAGACGACGAGCCCTATGTCAAAAATATTTTTTGGCTGATCTATTCAGTTGAAAAGCAGACCGTATTGAGATTTGGGTGCCATTCGGTAAGTCGAATGTTATCTGAGGTTCAGCATAAGATAGCAATTCATTGCCGCATCACGTCAAACGTCCTTATTGATGTCACAGATAATTGACGATGACTTCGTTGGCCATAAACCACCAGACGGACGGGGAACTTCAGGGCAAAACGGTGACGTCTGGCATGGCATTCACTATCGGTACGCTCGTTTATGCACAAGCATCGCTAAAGAGCTTTACAGTCGGAAAGCATCCTCGAAACAGCGCTGCGAGCTCTTAGCGATGGTGAAGTTCCTCCAGCAGGCTTTGCACGAATGGCTGACGTCCATTCCCATCGAATATCGCCCTACCACCGGAGCAAGCCCGGATTCCACCACAACGAACGGTAGCGGGCTCTATATCCAATTAGATCTGCACGATAAATACTGCGAGGCTGTTTTGGCAATTCATCGCTGGTCGCTCGTCTTCTTTGTACCTGAATCCGATTTCGAGTCTCATTCCGATTGGTCTACAAGCTTTCAAGCTTGCACAGACGCAGCAAAGAACCTCTTGGGGCGTGGGCCAGAAGTGACGACTCGTAGCTCTTGCCTTGACTGGTATGTTCCCCCAGAATCACTTCCATTAGGAAATACCACCCATCGTTCCACTGGTCGAGTAAATGAGATAGTTCTTCCGGGCTTATTGTACTTCGACGACAGGGCAGCGATCCACCTCAGAGTCCTTTCTGCGGTTATTGTTTTTCAAAATGTAGTCATGTCGAAGGGTCCGAAGCAGGACTTGGCGTTTCTGGGTATTGCGTGTGGTTTCTTCGGTCGACAGGCTGTGGGAATCATGGGCCATACCCTCAGCCTTTTCGATGAGATCAATAGGCTCAGCTCGATAGCACATCGTCTGGTATATGAGGATGTAACCTACTGGCGATCTCCCAGTTCACTGTTGCACGACAGCTCCGTTGAGAGCGTAAGCTTCGAGAACGCAAGTTTCGAAAGCGCGAGTGACCTGTCTCCGATTAATGGAGTAAGTGCACCACATCTCAGAAAGTGTGACCCTACTGAATCATCAAAGCAGATGCCTGACATGGGTGAAAATGTTGCTGGAAACTGCTTCAACGCTCTTAGAGCTCAGGATGTCTTCTCAATGGGCGATGAAGGTGAATGTGCAACGTTTGGGTCTGCTCCTGCTGTTTGGCCGTTGGAATACGATGTAAATAATGGGTTCTAAAAAGCGTAGTGAACGTAGGGATCAGCTGAGAGGTCTTTCTGGAAGCCATGGCCAAGTCTGTGTCATTTGCTGTGCAGAAATACTCCCTTTTCTCGGTGAGCTGCGTGACAAGTACAGCTTACTTGGGATAGTCAACCGCTAGGCTTGAGAGTATGAAGATCGCATATGCATATCAACTTCGGAGACTTCAAGTCAGGCGCTTTTGCGTGCCCTCTGACGCATCCTATGAACGCACCGAGGTTGTTCGTTTGAGTAAGAGCTGCCGGTGCGACGTGACTTCAGCATTGGCCAGAACGGTCCCAGGACAGGTTCGTCGAATAGTGAGACTTTCGACGCGTTTTGCATAGACGTAAACACGTTCGAGGCCTGGCTGAGAGACCGGGAGATCGATGTGCAGGGCGATTTGGAATCGACATTGAATGGAGAGTCAATGGCCTTTCGTTCTCCGATGCTTTCGCCGATAATGATGAGGTGCGGATAGTTCTTAAAGCCCAGGCCCAACCAGGAGCCGCATGAATTGTCCACAGGCCTCTGCTTCAAGCCATGTAGACAACATTGTGAGCATGCGAATGTTCCACAGCATTTCTGTCCTAATCAAGGAGCAGGTCAAAGGTTGATGCCAGCCAGTCGATAGACTCAATGAGACAGGAGGATGGGGCCTGATGGCGGAAGGTGTCGGAATATACTGAGAGTGCTATGGATAAGGTCCGGGAAGGCTTCGGAATTGGTCTTAATGCAAGGTAATGTTCGGAAGAATTGGAGCATGAGCGCGAACGAACAGCCAGTGAGCGGACATCTGAGACACTGCATAAGATTCGGATATGTTGGGCCAGCTCAGGCTGTAAAACGGTGATAGCCCAATGGTTTCACTCCGGAAGCTGTGGTCCAAAGCGTACATGTCTGCTACTTGATCATCCGTCATCGACGAGCAAAAGTTCAGACGATCAAGGTCTTGTGTGTGGACCCTCGTCTAGATGGTATGCTATCTGAGAATTGATTCCTTGAATTTGGTAAGTAGATGTTGCGTTTCTCTACGACACTTTGCTCCATATCATTTCCTGCTTGCGGGGAGCCGTGCTGCGATGGACTTATGCTGTTACGTCTTGTTATTGATTTTCCTTCGTCCGAGCTCCTAGTTGGCCTGCCGCACTAGACGTCTTGATCACACTATCTGACATCAATGATGCGACTGTACTTGCTTGGAGGAATTCTAAGCCCGCGGCAGTTGATTCCCCAGGAGTCGTAATTTTTCTTCTCACTCCGTCGGGGCTTTCGCCTGAGGAGATCATGGCTGCAGCACCTGCCATCGCAGCAGCAGCTATATCTGTAGAATCCGCTCTATCAATACCGAGCCTCACAGCGCCATCGGCTATGCCCTCGAGGACCAGGAGAAGAAAGCAGCAGTTGAACCTGCTAGAGATCCTGCTACAGATGCCAATGAGACCGGCATTTGTTTCACCCGACCAACCCGGAGAAATGTTGATTCGACGCGCTCCATGATTGACGAAGGGACTGGTTGCTTGCTATCATAGACAATGGTCATGCTTTGCCGCACTGCTGCAGCAGTGTTTGGAATACATCTCACAATATGAGACTGCTTCTGCGTCTCAGTGCTATGAGATGTCGATGCACCATAGAGACTCTGCCTGAGCGCTTCGACAGTAACCCCACCTAGAATGCTGACAAGGACCTTTTCGGCCAATGCTTCTCGCATTCCAGGTGCGTTAAGTACTCCATGATACATGCTTGGCTTGCCTCCTAGTAGGACTACATCTGATAATTCGACTCCGCGCACATTTTCATTGATCTAGATTTCGACTATACTGGCGCAAGGGTGTCTGCGAATTTGATCTTGAATTCGAGTTGCACTGGAGTCTTGGCGAACACAGGCGATGAATGATTTCGGAATCACCCTTGAGGATCCCTCAGCGATCTTGGTATTTTGAGTTGGCGTAGTCTGGTTAGCTGAATGATCTTCAACCAGGGACGCCAGAAGACCCTCAAGGATAGCAGAATCAAGCCTCCCTATGGTAAATCGTGTCAGTATTTACGACACACGAATTGAGCTGCTGTGACGAGATCTTACCACAACCCAAGAAGGTGATCATCAAGGGTAGTGTTTAGTAGGGCATGTTATCCGGTAGCCGTGGCATGCAGCAGTTTGTGGAACTTCTCTCGGAGGCTGACGGGGAAAGAGAGTGGACGTGGATGTAGTTGTTTAGTACTCCTTAATTTTCGAGCTATATCAATACTAGCCTAGCCAGTATACCTCCTATCATTGCCCCTTGGCCGCAAGGTTATTCCTCCCTCAGCACTCAATCGAGGATAATCTGCATGTAGTACCTTAAAGACTTGTCTCACCATCGTCCGGGATTTTTGTACAAAACTGTGGATCGGGCAAAGCATCACAAATCATAACCTGCTCAAAGATCGAGGAACGCGTCTGGAAGAGCCCACCCCTACATGACCCGAACGAAACTTCTATATCCTAAATTCGGAACCAAATCCGTTTGCTATTAGCCAGATCGGCGTCAAAACCGAGCCGACAGTATCATATTCAAGGTCCGGACCGGAATTTCAGCGCTCCCTAGCACGTCTCGTCCAAGTAATGTTCAAAATGCCTTATTACCAGTTCCCGCCTTCTGCCAGACTTGTACTTACTTCACTGAGCGAGAACAACGGATGCATAGCCCTACTGTTTGTATCTTTTCAGGAACATGCATGTGCAACCCTCCATGCATTTGTCTTACCTTGCGTTTGTCGATCTCGACCAGGATTTCGAAGTCGTGCGGAACAGCTCAAGCAGCACATGCAGGTATACTCTCTCCTGTTGTAACCTGCGAAGCCTCAACGCTTTCCTCTAGCTTCTGCTCTCGCGAGGTCAACGAAGGGCAGGTCAGGTCGTAGACACGTTATCTCGCCCATTCTGATGTGGACCAGCTTGCTCTGAAACCCTCATGTGCCCATATTCACAAACAGATTTCTACACCTCCCAGCTCGTTAGCATAGGGTTGAGTGGCCGAGTAGAACCTACTTGTGAAAGTTTAAAGAAAAGCGAGGAACTGGAGAGGGAATAGAGGCTGCAATCGTCGGAACTCGTACGTAATTGCCTAGAGACGACTCCATGATGTTTACAATCAAGCCTTGTATCGGAGGGAATCAGCTGTTTCAGAGCGTCTAATATAGGTCCGATCAAGAATAAACGCTTCGTCCCCAAACAGATTGTGGGATTTGGAGAATGAAGAGGTAATGCTTAGGGCCTTCATAAAGCCGAATATCCACAATTGGTTTCTTTCCAGAAGAAAGTCTGGGAAAGCTGATTAAATGATCATAATGGGGCCGCTCGATACTAAGCTTGTTCAAGATGTAAGCCGAAGGTTCCTCATTATTTCAAGACCAAAATTGGAAATTTTGTTGATGAGGGTAATGTTCAATACGCAAAAGCAAGAAAGACTGGAGAAGAAATGTCCAATGCCTACAGATTTGAGGGAAGAAGTGGACCGTGGCAACGACCCTTTTGCTTGCACTCAACAATGAAGTCATAAAAAACTTCTTGCTTTGAGGTGAGGTCGTTAATAGACATGGCCTCTGTTGAGCTGCAAAGTTGAGGGTAGAAGGGACGATGATGAATTTGATGTGGAGATAGATATCCTGTGCTACATGAACAACCTAACACCAGTGCCGAAATTGCTTGTGATCAACTGCTGCACCACCTACCCCATCGTACACCTTTTAGCTCGGCCATTCGCTCACTAACCATCCCCTCACGACCTCAGCCCCAGTAACAGCCCTGTCCCCTTCCCACCCTTCTCCCCACCCTCTCCTCCCCCAGGCAAGTAAGTCACATTTGGATTGCCCGCCAACGTCTGCGCAATGTCCTTACTCGCCTCAATCCTTCTGATCATAATCAGCCCATCCCCCGCCTTTGCCACAGCCTTACTGATCGTATCTGCACTCTCCGCTTCCCCCTCAGCTCGAATAACATTGGCCTGCCTCTCCTGCTCCGCCTTCTCTACGATAAATCTCGATCTCTCTGCATCTTGTTGTGCGATTTGCTTTTGTTCCACAGCCCGAGTGAATTCTTTGCCAAAGGTCATATGCGTGATGGAGACATCTTCGAGAGCAATGTTGAACTCGGAGGCGCGGCGCAGGAGATCTGTGCGGATGCGTTGGGAGACGGCTTCGCGTTGGGTGATTAGTTCGGCAGCGTCGAATTGAGCGACGATGGCTTTGAGAACTTCGTTGCCTATGGAGGGGAGGACACGTTCATCGTAGTCTTGGCCGAGAGACTGGTTCATTGTTAGTGTATGTGCATAGGGTGTGGAGTGCTTGTTCATGTCTGTGTGGAGAGATAGAGTGCAACGGGAGATAGAAGCAGGTACGGAAACTTTGGGGTGGTTGCAGTGGAGAGCTCTTTACCGTACCTGATAGATCTTGGGCAACATCTTGACTTCCGGTCGATGCAGCACCCTCAAAGTCAAGCTGACCATCTGCAAATCCTTGCTTCCAGTTGTCGTGCTTATGTTCCTCGGCTTCGTACGGACATCGTACACTATGGCCTTCTGCAGCCATGGAACCAGAAAATGTGTGCCTTCGTTGATGACACTCTCTTTGACACCAGAAATTCGGTCGAAGATGACGGCTCTTGTACCGCCTTTGACGTCGTAGAGGGAGGCCTGGACCCCGAAGACGACAAGGGACACGGGGAATGCGTATCTGAAAACGCCATTGAGAGCGTTCGCCATATTGAAAGGGTATTGGGAGGATGGTTGAAGGAGCGAGGAGCCTGACGTATAGAGGTAGTGGTACAGTATCGGAGCGTTTAAGACGTAGGATCGAGGTTCTTGAAAATATCAAGCTCCAATGCGGTTTAGCGCGATCTAGATCGACTCTTGGCGACTTCGTCGACCGCGACTCTGAGGGAACACCACTATTGAATATCCAACTACCCTCCCTTTGCGAGTCTCTACACTTCAATTGTTACTTCGGACACACTACGTATCCAAAATGGGTGGTGGAAGTGAACCTCTTGATACGAAACATGGCCAGTAAGTAGTACTCAATCTCAATTTGCCCCATGTCTTTAATGATGGCTGAGGGCACCGAAGCTCTCGTTCGTGCCTGGCTTGTATATGGTAGCCAGGGCATCACGTGAAAATGGTGAATTGTTTAAGGCTATAGCTGAGCGCTGACTCGTCTTCTCTAGATTTATCGGGCCTTGGGGCAACCTAGGTACCTACTCTCCAATCTCCTCCTTCCACATTGGCCCATTCCTTCCTCAGTCATCCATCCTTCAATGGACTCGATACTACGCCCTGATATATGAACATCTATTGAAGCATAGACCCTAACATGCCAATTACCCAGGCTCCCAAACACAAAAAGGCATAATCACCTACTCACTCTCAGCCAACCGCCAACGACCTCTAGCTGGCACTGCCAATGCTGCTGTGTTCAACACCTGGCGCCGATTCAGAGCCCAAGCGCTATTTGTGATACCGCCATTCATCATTTCGTATGCGGCTATGAATTGGGCGATTGAGAAGTGAGTTGCCCCATGCTCCCACAAGGGTTGAGCAATGATTTTAGCTCTTGTCCAAAGCTTTGATGGTCTCTTTCACAATCACAATAGGAAATTGCACATGTAACGATGGCCGGGGCAATTGGCTGACAGCTGTCGCGATAGGAACGAATATTACAATTCGAAACCTGGAAGGATGGCAGACACTCAAGCTGCGGAAGAAGCGACTCAAGGCGGATCGGTACGCGGTTGAATCAGAACGATGGGTAGGGAGCATTGTAGGGATGAAATTCGGTCAATACACATTCCGAAAAGGTCACTGTTTGCAGACTCCGTCCATGCATCGTACTTTCCCTGAGCTATGGGGGAGAATCGATAACCCTTGTGCGCCATGTTATTCAGGCTGCTGGACTACTTTCAAAGTGCAAATATCCTACGGATTTCTTCATCAAACGTGTGTAGCAACACTTGCCTTTACTATCAACTTTATTCTCCGTGACCGCGATTTCATCTATTATCTACGTAGGTATACGACATAGTCTCAACTGCTCATTTCATTGAAGCACCACCCTCCCTGTCCTCAATGGTACGCTAGCCTCACACCAGTGGTCACCTGTCCACACTGTGTATAGTAGTATGGTCAAGACTGTATCAGCCTTGCCCTTCCCAGCAGAGAATCGGAGCCATCTGTTGCAACAGGGTCCATAATCCTGTAATCAATCTCTCAATCCACGTTCCGGGGATTTCTCGAGGCGCTAAACCGGATGCACGTCATTTCGCACGACAAGCGAATCAGACATCAGCCCGCATGAAAAAAAGGTTCACCTAACTTGGTTTTTGCGTCTCAACCCCCTGCTCAGGATCGGAGCATTCCCTTTGCTCCACCAGCCCATAGTGCTAGGCATGCAAGTATCGGCTTAGAGATCCTGTTCTGAAGAAGACTCAATTTGCCAAACAGCTAACTTGACGGAAATGCCGCTTCTGTTGGAGCAATGTGCCCATGTGGCACCCACAATTCCTGGATGGTGTGAGAGAAATACGTCCGAGGGCGACCACCATTGTGCTCTAGTGAAAGGGCCGAGGACCAAATATTTGATCATTGGCTTTCCTACGAATTATAAAGCCAGGGCTGATTTCACTATTCCATGATGCTGCTAAACTTCATGTGTAGGGTGCAGACACATGTCCCGTAAGAAGTCTACTGACCCCACCAGCAATAAATATCGGAGCTTGGGAAGAAACCGTGACTTCCATCAGACTGCATTATACCTTTAGATCTTACCGGCCTACCGCTCGCACCGACGTGACCGTTTGTCCATGACCTACCGCCTCGACTTACTGTTCATCGCTCCTTCTACAAGCCATCATCCAATTACCTCCTTCATACTCGGAGTTTCTTGGGTTTTTCCCCCTTCACGAGTGAGGTTCGACTGGGCGCTCATATCTTGGATACGCATAGTCCTGCGAACACAAATCTACCTTACGTTGGCCATCATGACAAACGAAAATGGGTTCCTTTCACCGGAGGCAAGGCCACAGATCCGCCGTCTTTCCTCCGCTACGGCCAGCTTCGAGGATCTTAGCATAGGTCCGATGGTGGTGGTGCCACCTGAACAAATGCAGCAACCCAGCGATGCCCACGAGACAGCAGTGGCCATGGAAATGGCAAAGCACCGTCTAGTAGATCTAAACTCCAGCGAAAGCGGCGTCAGCACCCCAGGGACTCCTCCAGTAACCACAACAACAGACTCATATGCCTTTGCCTTCGATATCGATGGTGTATTGATCAGAGGTGGCAAGGTTAGTACTTCTCGGAGCCTTTTCTTCCCTTTGCGTCTGAGACAAGGGGCCTTGAAATGTGTTTCGGGGCACTTTCAAGACTTGTTTCACTGCTCGCCTTCTCACACTAGAAGAGTTGTGCTGACTCCGAAACTTACTATAGCCCATCCCAGCAGCAGTAGAGGCTATGAAGGTGCTGAACGGGCAGAACGAGTGGGGTATTAAAGTGTGAGTTGATCGGCCACGGCACACTGAAATCGTGTTCGCTAACATGATTCAGTCCATATATATTCGTCACGAACGGTGGCGGTAAGACCGAACAAGAAAGATGCCTCGACCTAAGCCGTCAACTCGAGCTGGAGATCTCGCCTGGGCAGTTTATCTGCGGCCATACGCCAATGAAAGAGATGGCAGCGAAGTATGGAACCGTCCTCGTGGTTGGAGGCGAGGGCGACAAGTGCCGGTACGTAGCTGAAGGCTACGGCTTCAAAGACGTGGTCACACCCGGCGATATCATCAAAGACAACAAGCACACTACGCCCTTCCGAAAACTCACAGACGAGGAATTGGAGAATTCCCGAGCACGGAACTTCGGGGAACATGAGATCGAGGCCATATTCGTCTTCGCAGACAGCAGAGAATGGGCCGGGGATCAGCAAATCATTCTCGATCTCCTCATGTCGAAGCATGGCAGGTTGGGTACGAGATCTGAGACTTTTGACGAAGGACCACCAATCTACTTCTCACACAATGATATCGTATGGTCTACTTCGCATGACCTGACACGGCTCGGGATGGGTGCTTTACGCGCTTCGCTAGAAGCCATGTACAAGGCGCTTACAGGCAAAGACCTGATATCGACCGCTTTCGGCAAACCGCAGATCGGCACATTCCAATTCGCTACACGGTTGCTGCAACAATGGCGGAAGGATACACATGGTATCAACAAGCCGCCAGAGACGGTCTACTTTGTTGGGGTTCGTACTTTCCTGAGCCTCTGCCCTCTGGGTGTTTATGTATAGATGAGTCTTTGAGATACGCTCGAGGAGCACTTCTGAGACCTGCTTCCTTCTTTGATATACTTCCCTGAAAGAATCTTGCTGACATCAATGTATGACAGGACACCCCGGAATCGGATATTCGCGGGACGAATGAATATAATGAGTCCCCGCTGTCGGAAAATACATGGTATTCGATCCTGGTACGCACAGGTGTTTTTCAGGAGGGCACGAAACCTTGTTTCACGCCTCGTGCGACGGTGGACAACGTGCTCGACGCCGTCAAGCATGGTATCAAGCGGGAAGTGATGAAGTCGGCTAAAGCGAAGGCTTCAAAGGAAGCTTTGACGAATGGAAACTCGATCGCAGAGTGAGTCCTTGCAGGTGCTTTAGTCCAGGAAGGATTCTTTCTGCGACGTAATGTACCACGGCAGAACCAAGCGCCTGCATGTTTCTACGATATTATAGAGTCGGATGGCGCATTTCTTTGGTGGCAATGGCTTCTGATGCTACTGTACCTGCTGGAACGGGCAGTGCATACGAGTAGACCTAAAGATATCCTGTCAGCAGGGCCATATGGTGGTCCCAGCTCACGTTTACGCAGAATCTCCAGCATAGACGAGTATTGGAAAACCAATCAAGAATTTCCTGGAATCCAATCATTGATTAATGACGAGAATATTGAAGTCAAGCAACGAAGTGCTTGGAGCGGATCTTGGTTCTGGCAATGTCGCATCTTCCACCAGCCTCGGGCTGCCTTTCCGCCTCTCACCCGCCGTAAGAAATCAAGAGTCTCCCCCCACGTTTGCCCCGAAGCTAGCCATTAAAGCCCCTAAAGCCCCTAAAACAGTCAAGGACCCCTGCAGCCGCTCGGCCAGAGCCACAATCAAATCTAGATCACTCCTTCCCCATTTCCACATTCCATCCCATGACGAGCGGGCAGCGAGGAGCCCGTGTGACTTGCAAAAGGCAAACCCCACCACATCCCATCTAGTCACATCTACATGTACTTTGTACCTCTTTTCACTTCCGTCAGCATGCATCTCAGTCGCATGCCCTCTTCACTCACTTCACTCACTCCAACAAAGGAATTGCACATGCTTCCACGCTCTTTGTGAGACTGCCGCAAGTAAACAGTGCCTTCTAGAACGGTCTTCAGGTTTACCGAAATCGCTGCTGCATTCAAACACAACAAACACAGACTGTTGCCCGTCTTTCTGACTGAAGTTCAGTCATGTCTGGCGCACAATGAGCCACCGTGTCCCAAATCGAATCGTCCCATCTTCCTCACTGCACAAACAAGCATGGTACCACGAGTATCAGAGCCACCAGTGGCTCCCACTCCATCACCTCCTCAGCTACTCAAGCCACTTCCCGCAATTCCCTCACTCGCAGCTGCTGGTACTCCACCAAACACCCCTCGAAGAGCCACCGGGCCAGAATCGACGGACGAGCCCTCCCTCCCCACTTACCCTTCAATATCCACCCTCGCCTACCGACCACGCCCTCGCTCCCCCTTCGCACGAGGCCATGCCCGGTCCCGCTCCTCAGGCAACCCTCTCTTAGCTCCGCACATGGCACGAGCACACTCCTCCCCCATCCCCGACAGCAGCAGCAACCACACGACCACGCCGCGCTCCACCTCCCCCTTTAGCACCCCCGGGCGCCACCGCAGTCCGATGCGAAAACCCTCGGAAGAATCCTTCTCCAGTTTCGGTAGCCAACTCGATATCGACCAAACCATCTCCGAGAACTCCGAGCTCGACCTCACCCCCCGTGCAACCACGGACTTCGACTCCGCTCCCGTTTCCCCTTCTTTGTCCAGCCACCACACATTTCCCCGTAGCCGGCGACGGCCAGCCAGTCCTCTCAATGCTGTCAATTCATCAATCTTCACGCCCAAAAGCACCCTCCGTGCCAGCACATCCACCCCCTCCCTAGCAGCAAGTCAGTACAACGAGGCTTACCCGCAATCGCATTCCCTCTCTTCCTCCTCCATCTCTTCAACACCCACCTCCCTCCGCTCGCGTTCCCCCAGCATCTCCTCATTGGAAACCATCCCCGATTCCCCCGACGCAGAACGAGAGGCTGAAAGCATTGCTCGCCTCAAAGCGGCCGCAGATCGGGAAGCCCAGAGCGAGGAAGGGGCGAGACGCCGGATGGGCGATGGGGGGAGGGTGGGGAGGGATAAGAGGAAGAGATGGAGTGTGTGTGGGGCGGAAAGGAGGGGGGATCTAGATTTGGAAACGATTTGGGAGGATTGAATGGAGCATGATAGGTATTGGTCAGGAATCATGGTGTCGATAGGAGGAGTAGGGCATAGCATAACGGCGGGAGAGCACCACGGTGGAAGGTTCGACATGGATCACGCATGGTTCACGGGCATGGAGGCACGATAGATGACGACTCGTTACGGTGAGGCAAGCATACCTCAGCGTCCAGGACTGGACATACATCGGATCTGGGTTCGGGGTAACAAATTGCATTTCCATCAACAGCGTTACGAACACGAGCATATCATAATAGACAGGCATACCACAGGTATCCGCGCAGGGGGGAGACACCATGGCACAACTTTAACGCAGAAAGAATCGGCGCAACCACATCCGCAGTATGAAAAGATAGATGACAGCACCTTTCAGCCCTCCACAGTCGATATCCCCACCCCTGTCCGTCTCCTTTACCCTTTCCACCCCTGCACCCCAAGACCAAGACCCATCGCCCCCCCACCCTCCTTGGCACCCCAAGCCCAATACCAAACGCCGTCCCCCCCCCCCCCCCCTTTCCCTTGAACTCGAAGACCCATCCCTCCCCTCCCCCGATCCCCTCAGCACAGGCTTCTGCGTGGGACATGAAGACGAGGGAGCAAGAGGACGGGTTGAGAGAAGGGAGAGAAGGGTAAGGGAGGGAAAGGGAAGGGTAAGGGAATGGTAAGGGTATGGCGAGCGGAGGAGAGGGACGGGGGTTATTGCTGCTTTGCTGGGCTTAGAGGTGGGAGTGGGAGTGGGATGTAGGATAGGATGGGATCAGATAGGAGAGGAGGAGAGGGGGACATGGATCGGATACGAGGGGATATGGATATGGGATGGCGTGGGATGTGATAGGAGGGATGGAAGGGATGGAAGGGATGGAAGATATGGGAGGCGATGGGGATCCCCACGGAAGGGGAAAGGTCGGGGCCGCAATTTTGACGGAGGAGGAGCATAGGCGTCGGTAGCCATGAAAGGGCAGCTGGGAGTCTCTGGTGGGGAAAATGTAGGATGTTCACGTGTGGAGATAAGGGCGGAAGATTGTGCGTCTTGCATTTTGAGGCGGGATGGAGGGGACGGAGTGGACGCGGTGGACGCGGTGAAGGTAGGGGGTAGCGAATGGAAGTGATAGGGTAGGATGAAGTGGAGACAGCGGGTGGGAAATCGAAGTGGTTAGGTGTGTGGATTTTTAAAAGGGGTTTCGACGGTCAAAGTGTCAAAGCTGCGATGTCATTTAGGTATCTTCCCCCCTCCGATGCAAGACCCACCCGTAGATTATGAGATCAAGAAATGCCTCCGCATACCCATGACGCGATATCGATCAAACCTCTTCCTTTGGAACGCTCCCAGTTCAACACGAGCAGCACCCGATTCCCCGAACAGTTTGCTTCCAGGCCTCCAATCCATGCAGTCTCCGTAAAACCGCACCCAACTCCAAGCGTCCACCCCATCGGTTCCAAACCCCAAGATGAGGAATCTACACCCGATCCTCCGCAAAATCCACAATGGCGAAATCGTCCTCGAAAAACTCCCTCACCTCCCCTGGCTCCTTCCTCCCCTTCTTTTCCCTCGTAGTAACAACCAGGGTCGGGCCTTCTTCCTTATCATCCTGCATGCTGACCACATTCTCCATTGCCCCAGGTGCCGGGTTATCTGAAATATCTTCGTCATCAGTATGCGCAGCCGTGCCCGAGCTAATCCGCGTCGCGGGAATATCGTTGCCAAACACCCAGGGTTCGTTGCTGCTGTGGAGATGGTGGGGGTCAGCGTCGCTAGGGTCGGGCGAGTAGATGTAGAAGTTGACCCGGCGATCGGTGTGGAAGGGCTGGTAGGGAGCGTGGGTTTCGATTTCAGCGTAGGAGAGGGGATGGATATCTCTGCTTGCATTCCGGGAGACTGGACGTGAGGAGGGGGAAAGCCAGTATGAGCTTGCCGGGGCCGGGGCTTCGCTTTGCGGTCCTGATCTCGATTGACGAAGTGGGCTGCTTTGAGGAATACTGAACTCGATCGGTCGACCACCAAGGACTGAAGGACGGCGTTTGACCGCTTTCGGGTTGCTGCTCTGGCGGATGCCGTGGATACGCAGTAAGCCTGCGCCGCTGATGGCGAGGAGCCCTTCATTTCTGCCGCTTAGCCATTGAACGCAGCCTGGGGAGATGGATTTGGAGGAGCTGGGTAGGCTGATGCGGTTTTCGCCGAGATGGCGGATTGTGTTGACGGTTTCTGACGCTGCTGCGCTGAAGGATCGGTTGATCCCTGCTGCAACTGCTTTGCCTCCTTTGGCCCCTGCACCAGCTGTTGAAGCTAGGCCCCCAAAGCCAGATAGGGCACTGCCGGCGCTTGCAGTGCGGCCGCGGACAGCAGCCATAAATGGTTGTGCCTTTCCGGTGAGCATACCGAAGGCTGAGCTTACGGAACTCGCAGCCGGTTCTGACGACGTGGTTTCATTTTCCCGGTTGTCAATCGCGGTCGCTGGAGGAGCGGTGACGATTCTTTTTGTCCGCCTTGGCGGTGGCCATTGAAACGCAGAGGCTGGCAGCTCGTAGATATGGACAGTGCCATTGTCCGTAACGATTGCGAGTCTCTCCCCTCTAGGTTTCGTCCAGACAATATCCACGACTCTAGCCTCGGTGATGCGGGTGAAGCGTGCGACTTCCCGAACGCTCGGTCCCTTTCGAGCTGTATCATGATCTCCTACACGTCCTGTCTCGCCATGAATCGAACGCATCAGATCCCATATTTGCTGGACATCACCTTTCGCGCTTGTGGTCAAGAGGCTGAGCCCGTTGGGAGAGAACGACACCAGGCTGCATCCGTAGGGTAAAGAGAAGGTCGCCAGTGGCTGCAAGGCAACAGCTTCTTTCGAGTGCTGATTCTGAGAGAGCCTTTCCAAGTCCAAAATGGAGACCAAAGTCGGTTGATTTCTTGCTCGACTCGCCAAATTTTCTTGAGCATGGGTAGGCGGGAAGGCATTTTGGACTTGGGGTTGTGGCATCGAGGTACTGTGAGGCGGTGAGCCGACATGGCCCTGCTCTGGTCCTTTGGCCCAGTATTTGCTCCAGGCCTGCATGCCTTGGGTTCCGACCCAACGGGCGCTCTTCATGAGCTCTTGCGTTGCATCCCTGGCCATTTTATTCAACAGACTCTCCACTTCAGGCGTGTCGAGGTCGCATGTTGTTTGAGGTTCTGCGAGAGACGTGTGAGAAGCCAAACCAGGAATCCTGTAGCTAGGTTCTTCAGCTATTGAGCCATACAGCGAAGTCTGCGACGAAGAGGGAGGCGGCACCACAGCAAGCCATCGTGCACTCAAAGAAGCAATGGGATCCGCTGTGCGATCCAGAGTGGAGGGTGTTTCATCATGGATACTCTTTGCTCCAGACTCACGTGAAGATATCGAGTCTCTACGGGTCTTCTTTGATACCGTTCTGGTCCAGACCTTTCCGATACATCTAAAGTCCGAAGTCGGATCTGCCTCATCTCTGGGAACATTTTCAAATACAAAGACCTCTCCGCTTGTGCCAGATGTGACCATAATGAATTTACCTGCTGCTTGGATGCTCAAGTTTGCCTTTGACGGAGGTAGATCGGATTGGACGCCATTACGCCCACCCTCCATAGGGACCATGGGGCTTAGGAACACAGTGGCCACATGATCCCCTTTTCTCAACGAGTAGATTTCTACTGTAGTCTGGTAGCTTTTCGTGTCGGCTGTTTCAAGAACCTGCATCATAGAGTTAGATGGATCAAACTCGTCATCATCCACGTCTCGTACGCCAGATCTTACGGGACCGCCTGAAGCCATATAAGGACCATGAACGACCAGAGCGACCAGAGGACGAATTGCATCAAGACGGCCGCCAGCTGGCTGAGATGGAAGAATCTTTGCGCCTAGGACGGACCCCCGGAGGCCTTCCAGACGTCCGATAGGCTCAAAATGTTTCTTGTCAATCCGGTGCACACTCAAGCCCCGCTCAAAGCCTACCAGAAGGACATTCTCGGTTCGGACCCGTCCGTCCTGACCTGTGTATTGAAGGGAGTCAAATGCATTGCAAAGGCCATATACAGAAGAGCGCTGTTTTGATGCAGGTCCAGACATGCCAAAGTCGATATCTGGCGCTCCGTAGAAATGCGCTTGGGGATGGTGAGGAGGCGGAGGATAGTGTGAGTATTGAGAGTAGGCGGAGTTGGGCCTCCTACTATTTGGGGACGAGCCTAGATAGCCTCCAAAGCCTTGGTGTTCAGTGTTGCGCTGCACCGGTTGACGATATGCTGACCTAGGCGACGTAGGTGGCGAAGTATGGCTGAATCCACCTTGAAACCTGTCTAGTCGTGGCTGATTCGGGGGTGTGGATCCAGCTATGCTGGCACCAATGCTCCGTGTGTTTGGGGGACTGCTACCGTAAGGGATGTTTCTAGACCATTCTGTGGTAGTCTGTTTGGGGGTTTCCGTGTTTTGTGTGGGAAGAGCAGGATCCCATGCTTTGGCCCAATCCGTGGCGGTTTGTTTTGTAGTCTCTGAAGATTGTGCAGAAGGAAGAGCAGGGTCCCAGGCTTCAAGCAGATTGGAAGAAATGCTTTGGGGGGCCGCAGGAGAGGATGTCGATTTTTGTAGTTGAGAGAGGATCGAAGAAGTAGACGTCCTAGAAGACAATGATGATCAGCCTAGTCGGATCTTGATTGTTGTGAACAAGATAAATGATAATGCCTGCAAAGTTCCTTCTCAGATGGGTGGTCAACGTAGCTTGACTTACACGTCTTTGGGCGAGGCCTTCGCCGTCTGCTCCTTCTCCATATTCTCACCGCTCGATTCATGTTTTTTCCGCGCCTTTGCTTGGCCTTTCCGGCTAGGTGACCCTTTCCTGTGAGCTCCTTCCTCTTGAAAGGGACCTATGTTGAGAAGTGGCTCCGGGTTTCCCGCGCTTTGCTCCGAGGAAGGGGGCATTCAAATATGCACGGTATGCACTGGATGTATAGCTCTTTTCTATATGCCAATGGTCAAAATGTTCCCGATGCTTGCAAAAATCCCGTCAGATCGTTGTTGAAGAGAAGGAGTTGAGAAGAAAGCAGGTGACCCCGGATCCGTCGGTGCCTGGGAGGGCGAATGATTGCAATGAACGTGATGTCTGTGTCGCCTGGACTAGACGATGAAAAAGGCGGAATCTGGTGGGATGTGTTCAGCGCAGTGTCGCTTCTCCACTGGACTGCGTTCTCAACTGGCAGCTCCAAAGAGGGGCCAGGGTGAGATGGGGTACTTATGGGCTGAGTTGTGAAGTCAATCACAACCAGCTATGCTTGCAAATTCTTTCTCATGGGTGCTTTCTTTCTTAACATCAATTCAAGGGAAGCAGTATATAGAAGAATGAGGTTGTATGACTCGAATATACATACGCCAATCGAGAGCTGGGGACGTTCCCCTGGTGGAGAGAGGGGTACTGTAACATGGAATAGCTGAGGGAGCATCATTGGGGCCCGCCTTTCAGGGACCCGCCTTACTGCAGGTGTTCTAAGGCACTCTAGGCTACTCTAGGCTGTTCTAGGCGGTATGCAAGAGTTCCTTCGAGTCAAGACCAATCATACCTAAGGTTTGCTAGAAATCCTCTTTGCGAATCCCATGACTTTTATCCCTATTCATCTAGCTTTCCAGTCCATAATCCAATGCTTTTGCATCTCATATTTACTACTCTATTACCTAGCTTTGCACAGTCTTGCGCATACTTCAATGTTAACGCTTGATTGATTTTTCTACCTCCTCTCATCACCAGCTAGAACTGTCTCACGCTTTCGACCCGCAAGCTAGAGAGCTATAGTGATGTTATAGTGGTTCATAATCATAAACGCCCTCTCCAATCCGACAGAGCCGTCAAGCCTTCTTCTAAATAATGTGGGTGTCGAATCGAAAAAAAAGACAGATAGACAAGAGAGAGCAGAATGCCGCCATCGCCTGACGCCGTCACCTGGCGCCATAGCATACAACCATAATAGAACGACACCGTTAGGGAGATGGCCACCATTCCCCGTGACCGAGCTATCCCATCAGTGTTTGCATCAGCTTTATCACAATTAAGCCGTCTCTTCAGCCGACTTGACCCCGTTACCACCGTCCGCCGTAAAGTCCTTCTCCACAGCTTCCAACCGCCCCTTGACCTCTTTCAATTCCTTTTGCAGACTCTTGATATACTCAATTGCCAGCTCCACAGTGCTGGCCTTGCTGTTACTCTGCTGCGCTGCAGTGCCCATCATCATCCCTCCGCGGGCCCCGTTGTCCATGTCTGCGCCATTCGCCGTGGCTGTTGGCGTCTGCGGGGGTAACAGGGAAGCTATCTCCTGTAAAGCGGTATTGATGCGGTTACGACGGCCTTGTTCGGCGATCTTGTGGGAGGTTCGTTTGGAGGTCAAATTTGTGGACAGGTTTTCCGGGTAGGAGATGCCGGGGAAGTGGGTGCCTTCGAGGATGTTCTGGTAGTTGGATTTGGAGGCGAGGAGTAGGGCGGAGGTTTCCGAGGATACGGTAGCTAAAAAGAAAGTTGGGTCAGATTGAGAATTGGGGGAACGGAAACAGGGAGGGGAATCGGGAGAGGAGATAGCTTACTTCCTTCCGGGAGGAGAGGTTTGATGCTAGGAGAGATCTTAGGACGTAAAGCCGGGCTAGGCTTGCCCGAATTATTGCTATTGCGCTTTTTGGGATCGCGAACTTTGAGCTTGAGGTTGCCACGTCTGCCGAGTCCATTTGGTGAGGCCATAGCACTAAGGGATGGGCTGGGGAACGCCGAGCCTGTAGCTGTGACCGATGCACTGATTGGTCCAGGAGTTCTGGGAGCTGACGCTACTGGGGTGGTCAGATCAGCGTTTGCATGAGCTGTGTCAATCGGTTTTAGAGAAGGTCGTCTAGTGGGGTTGGCAGGCTCCGGAAGGGCAATATTCTCCATAATCTGCTCCATATCTGCTTCAGCTAGCATTGCTTGCTCCTTCAGTTGCGAATTTGTACATTGGAGAGAACCAGGCTTCGCAGCCTTTTGTTGACGGATACGCATGAGGGATGATGGAGTTGCCGGTTCCCCATTCAAATCTGGCACCGGGCTTGCTTGATGCCCGTTTTGTTTTGCCGTAAGATATGGAGATCTCCCGGCGGAGTTCGATCTCGGAGTAGCAGGTGGTGGCATAAGCACTTCTGTCAACGGTTCTGGCGAAACAGAGTCCGCCCCTGAGCTGTCCTGACTGTAAGGTAGAGGCAGCTTGCCTTCAGCATCACTTAAAGAGCTACCAGTTCCTTTTCTCTTGCGTGCCTGTTCAATGATACCGGCGACTTCTTTGGCTGGTATCACAGTACTGGAACCCTGCTTCTTTCTTTGGGGCTTCATTGCAGGCGATTGTCTGACAGCGCGAGCAGGGTTCTTTGTCGAACTGGACGTGTTTCTTCTCGATTTTCGTATAGAGCCTGGAGTTGAGCCAGATGTAGGGCCCATGTAATCCTGTGTCAGATCCACAGGGGATGTAGTATCAGATGTATCCGAACCTCGTACAGCTCCGTAGACCGAATTGTGTACAGCATGGTTTTGGGCCCTCAGTGCAGGGGACGTCAATGGACTGAGGGAGTCGGCAGAGGCGGCATAATCTGGATATTGAAATTGCGTATCAAGAGGAGTCACTGCGGGAGAGACAAGTGGGGTAAAGTTCATCTGCATTTCCATCAGCGATTGTTCTGCACAGAAGGGGGAGCGGGCACGCACCTGATTCTTTTGGTGACGTCTGTAGTGCTGCTCAAACATCTGTTGCTGCTGTGGGTCCATTTGAGGTTGGAAGTATTGAATCTGGTTTCCATGCATCTCCATACTCTGGGGCGTTGGAGGAACCATGTTTGGGTGGTGGTAGTGCTGAGATTGCATTTGCATCGGAGCCTGCCTTTGCCTCTGCTGGCTGAAGAGCTCAGCCTCCATACTCATGTCTGGGAAGGGATCCTGATAAGTGTTCATTGGTATTTGGTTCGAATGTCCCAGCTGGGGCATATGCCCTGACTGGAGTCCCAGTAACCCTGCAGCCCCCTCCAAGGATGTATCCATTGCACCAGCAGCATCTTGCCGCAGTCCGCCATCGGCCTGGGACGTTGCGTCGAAATTTTGAAAATTCAAATCGCTAAAATCCAAGAAATTGGCGAATTCATCCTCTGGCGCTGAGACCATTGGAGACCACCGTCGAGGGGTGGGGTTTTGGTTCATGATCTAGATAGCAAGATGGGAATCCATTCGCCAGAGCTCAGGACAGCGACCGCGATGCGGCCAGTGAAGGAAGAGGGAGATGTAGAACGTTGAATTGTGCTATGAGATATTGAATCGAGTTGTGCCTCGCTACCACTGTTTGGATTGCCGCGGGTGGCAATGTCCCACGCGAAGATCGGAGCAATACCGGAGGATGAGACGCAGTCGAAGAATTCGTCAGTGGTCGGCGAGGAACAGGTAGGTGGCAATAAGTGGTCGAGGAGAAGTCTTGAGAAGATAATACTCACAATAGCAGCTGCTCACTCGTACCTTGGCACGGTCCTTTTGGAGAGCGAATAAGCGTCAGCTGTTATAACAATGAGTGGGGTGGGTTGGAAAGGGTGGGGGGGATGGAGACTTGGGGAGAGGATTTGGCTTGTTTGGTGCAAGGCTACTTTGGAATACTGTAACCATTAACTAACTACCTTACGTCTACAGGAACAGCGAACTGGCTAGCACACTTCAAGTCAAGTGAATGATTTCATGCTCACTCCTGATGACCAAAAGGTATTTGTAGGCAGTGCTACTGGAGGGGTGTGTTTGTGCATGAAATATGCCCTACCCTTTAACTGCCCTACCTGGAAGCGGGCCTGAATCGTCGAATTTCCGTTCAGAGCTACTGTACCTACCTTCCCTTTCCGCCCCATGCATCCCCTCGTCCCTCCTCCATTCTAGACCCTACGTTATAAGTTCATCATGCGATCGACTAACCCTCGGCCAGCCAGTGTCAGCTGAGCTCTGCTATCAGCCATGACATGGAATGCATACTTTTAGCTAGAGCACATCAACTGTACTCTACCCATGCCGCTATCCTGTCGTGCCTGTCGTGCCTGTTACACAGCGGGATCGGACTCATATGCAGTCATCATATCAGATTAGATCCTCAATCCTCCACTTCCCCAAAACCTATTCAGTTTCCATCCACCCTTTCCATAAATCGCGATCAGTCCGTCATTCGCCTCATCCATCTGCTTGCGAACCTGTCAATATCAGAGCGCACGGTGGCAATGGAATCAAACTCATCATTCAAGATATTGGCATGCCTTATGGAGTGCTGACAGCCAAGATAACATAACATGTAACACCTTCCGGAATACTATAAGCAGTACAAATCTCGTCCCTTCTTGATGTAATTCTCGGCGAATTTCCCTCCACTTTTGGTCCATGACAGTCGTGCCAATGAAAAATCTGCATTGAAGGTTATCTCGCCGACTTGCAACGTCTCGCCCCGTGTTGGCATCGGCCCCATCCAGACAAACAAAATTCATGTGCTCTTGCTCAGCCATCTGCTTCTGCAAAGCAAAATTATTCCTTTATCTCATCGCTTGTCTAATAGTAAAATTCTCTTCCTTGAACCTTGACTTGATGGCGCTAGCAATTCTTTTCCGCACAGACGACAAGAGCGAGGAACGAAGCTCCTGAAACCACTTTCAAGGATCACTGAACCTGCGACAAGCAAAGCCACATCCTCGTCCGCAATCAAATTGCTTCCCGTTCGGGGCGTTCTCAGGATGACAGAACAAACGGTTTCGCGCAGCTTTGCGGCTCCTGAGCAATGTTGAATCCCAATCTTTGCGATTAGTCCACTGGGCATGCGACATTTGTCAACAGCGTTGGGTAACAACAAGATCCACTTCCCATATTTTCGTTGGTGGAGTGCAGAATTTTTACCAGTTATATGCTCTCATTCATCCACGATGCCGATTTTTGAAACGTCCCTACATTTGCCGTTCGAGTATTTGCCACGACAGGCACCCTGCACTGCGGAAGGCAGTATTCACATCTTAGAATCCTAGATCTTCCTGAGCTGTGACTTGTTAGGTCTAGAGAAAAAGATTTCCGTTGCTGCATATAATCATCGGAATATATTGCACCCTGGTGCTTCCCGAGAAACGGGCATTTCGTCCCAAAATTCCAAGGAAGTGCCGCAAGCTGTCTCCATCAGCGTGCCGTTCTTAGTGACTGTCGGTCCGACACTAAACTCTGCTGAACGGACACTCCTGCATGAAGAGCTCGCCGAGCCAAGGCTTACTAATTAATACAGGAACTGTGGATGTCAGCAAGCCCCCAAGACTGGTGACAGTCGAACTCGACTCAGGCGAGCAAGGTGGCTAACAGTGAGTACACTCAACGAGAGGGAATTGTAAAGAAACACATGGAATGTGTCAACGCTGATGCCGCAAGAGGATCTGAAAGGCAATGTATTTTCATTGTCTCGAGAGAACGGAGTATCAACGGCAGTCCGATTGACCACCGTATAAGTCGTTGATGCAGTGGATGTTGACAGTGGAGTAGACCCTAAGATAGCTTTTGCACCATTAGCGATTAATGAAGCCGCTTGAAAGCATCCAAGGAAGCTTGAATTAGCCTTGGTGCACTCCCAGGGCCCGCTCGCAAGCTCTTTGCCCTTGCTTGAAACCTTTGCACGGTCGATAGACTCCGCCGGAATACCTGCACGCTTCGACAACGAGCGCTCGAACTCCAAACTCACCACCGGCCCATAGCAAAAGCATCAACACGACAAACTCACAGCCATGAAACTGCAAAGTTACAGTCCGCGCAAACATCGCCGAGCACGGCGTCCTCGTTGGCGGCGACTACATCTCTCTAGATCCGCGGTCAGCATCACTCTTTCCAGGAGAATATCCGTTCCGGCGTAGCCGTGAAGACCATCTTACACTCCTCCAGAGGCGCCACGGAGCTCATCGCCCGCCCCATCCCAAGAACATGTTAACACCTGAGGTTTAACTCACAATCACATTCGAGGCGTAGAAGCAGGTGCACAAGGGCGCGGGGGCACACCCCCCCCCCCCCCCCCCCCCCCCCCCCTCCCCTGACCCATACACCCACCTAGCTCAACCAAGCCCAGCCAAATATATTCGCAAAACCCACACGAGCACCCTTTTCCGGGGGGGGACCGGCTCGTATATATAGACAGAAGCAAGCGTAGAGTTTTCAACGCAAGGTAGACACGCGATCATAAGACGGGGAAACCATGGGGGATGGCTACCTAGAAGTAGAAGCAGAAGCAGAAGCAGAAGCTACAGTAGGTTTGGTGTGCTAGCGAGAGGGAGAGGGAGAGGGAGAAGGAGGAAGGGAAGGCGTGCTGAGAAGGTGGCATCATAGGGGACGGATTGAGAATAGGTTAGAGGCACGTGTTCAATCAAAGGTATAGAATGCGGGAAGGGGGATGGAGAGCACAGACAAAGGGAGGGGTTGATACACATAAGGTACTTTACTCTTAGACCCAGTGAAGAAGTTCGCAAGAGGATGAATGAGTGAAGCTTTGACGAGGTAATCCTGTTTGTATATAGGTGGATCACCGAAGCTTGCAATACGAGACGGAGATGGAGACACGCATAGTGGAAGTGGAAACCCGCTTGCTTTTGAGAATGCCCTAACTACCTACCTATCAACGCTCGTGCACGCGAATACTAAAGCTACATGCCAACGCGAGAGCCGTACTGAGCTTCGCATGTATTCCTGTCACCAGCGATGAAGTGATAAGGATGCATGTTGAGCCCAATGCGACGCCTGAGTGGTGAAGAGAAGATTGAGCAAGCGCAGATAGCAACAACGGAGGATGGCGCGACTTGACAAACTGCGTTCCCGTTCAGTCAACCTCCTCCATGGCGCTCTCCCCTGCACCCTCCGCTGGCGCCGCAGTCTCCTCCTCAGCGGCCTTCTCCTCACTCGTCTCAGCCTCCTCGTCGACGTTGAGACCGAGCGAGACAAGCTTGTGGATCCGCTCGGCAAAGCCTGCTGGCTCGTCGATGGTGAAGCCCGATACAAGGAGGGATGTCTCAAACAAGAGCTGGGTGATCGATTTGACGGTGCGGTCGTTCTCGCCATCGGCTTCCACCTTCTTCTTGAGCTCTTTGATAATTGGCGACTTGGGTGAGATCTCAAAGGTCTTCTTTGATGACATGTAGGAGGACATGGAGGTGTCGCGCAGAGCTTGCGCTTTCATGATGCGCTCCATGTTGGCTGACCAGCCAAATTGACCGGTACGGATGGCGCAGGGGGCGCCGACCAGCTTGTGGCTGACGACGACCTTCTCGACTTTGTCGCCGAGAACGTTCTTGAGGGCCTTAGCCAGAGGCTCGAACTCTTTCTCCTCTTCCTCACGCTGCTTCTTCTCCTCATCCGTCTCCTCGAGCTCGAAGTCTTTGGTGATGTCGACAAGCTTCTTGCCGTCAAACTCTTTGAGCTGAGTCATGGCGTACTCATCAATAGGATCAGTCAAGAACAGAACCTCGAAATCTTTCTGCTTCAAGGAGTCCAAGAAGGGCGATTTCTGGACAGCCTTGAGAGACTCGCCAGTGATATAGTACATGTTCTTTTGGTGCTCTGGCATACGGGTGATATAGTCAGTCAGCGAAGTCATCTCTTCACCGGACTTGGTGGAGCTGAATCGGAGAAGCTTGGCGAGTTGTGGGCGGTTTTGGGCGTCTTCGTGGATACCAAGCTTGATGTTCTTGCTGAAAGCGGAGTAGAATTTGTCGAACTGCTCCCGATCTTCGGCGATCTCGCTGAAAAGCTCGAGAGTCTTCTTGACGATGTTCTTCTTGATCACCTTCATGATCTTATTCTGCTGGAGGGTCTCACGTGACAAGTTCAGCGGTAGGTCCTCCGAGTCGACAACGCCCTTGACGAAGCTGAGCCATTCAGGGATGAGATCGGTTGCATCGTCGGTGATGAATACACGTCGAACGTATAGCTTAATGTTATTCTTGGTCTTCTTCGTCTCGAAGAGATCGAATGGTGCGCGCTTTGGTACGAACAGGATAGCACGGAATTCTAGCTGGCCCTCAACGGAGAAGTGCTTGACTGCCAGATGGTCTTCCCAGTCGCTGCAATTTATTAGCAAAATCATCTTGAATGGTAGGTAGCAGGAATTTACTTTGACAGGGACTTGTAGAAAGCACCATATTCCTCAGCCGTTATATCCTTGGGATCCCGCGTCCAGATGGGCTTTGTCTTGTTCAGCTCCTCTTCCTCGATCTTGCTCTCCTTGACCTTTTTGGTCTTTGGCTTCTTCTCTTTCTCTTCGTCGTCGTCTACTTCCTCGACCTTGGCCTTGTTCTTCTCCTCATCTTCTTCCTCCTTGACTTCTTCAGCGTCCTCATCTGGGACCTCCTTCTCGGACTCTTTGAGTACGTGTAGGTAGATGGGGTAAGAGATGAACTCAGAGTGCTTCTTGACAACCTCCTTGATCTTGCTCTCGTTCAAGTAGTCGGTCTGCTCGTCCTTCAAATAGAGGATGATCTTCGTACCACGGCCGAGCTGCTCGCCCTCCTCGTCTTGCTTGAGGGTGAAAGTTCCACCGGCGCTTGATTCCCAAATGTACTGCTCGTCGTCGTTGTGCTTCGATACAACGGTGACTTTGTCAGCGACGAGATATGCGGAGTAGAAACCGACACCGAATTGCCCGATCATGGAAATATCTGCACCAGCGGTGAGAGCTTCCATGAACTGCTTAGTACCCGAGCGGGCGATCGTCCCGAGGTTGTTGACGAGATCCTGGACTATTATTAGCAGATATCCTAAGAAAATATTGGGAGGGAAGGCTTACGGCTTTGGTCATGCCGATACCAGTGTCGCGGAGAGTGAGTGTTTTGTTGGCCTTGTCTGGGATGATGTCGACGCGGAGATCCTTGCCTGAGTCAAGCTTGCTTGGGTCTGAAAGGGCTATATGATTTCACTTGTCAGCATGCCCTCATTGATGCAGTGGCATAGATAATACCTTCATATCTGATCTTGTCCAGGGCGTCCGAGGAATTGGAGATGAGCTCTCGTAGGAAGATCTCCTTGTTTGAGTATACCTAGAAATAATTTAGCAACAGTCACTTGGTGGAGGCTACAGACAGAAACTCACGGTATTAATGATCAAGGAAAGGAGCTGAGAGATCTCAGCCTGGAATTCGAAAGTCTCAGCCATAGTGGGCAAGTAGTTGTCTGGATATGATCGTCAGCTTGTGCAGCAAGGTAGAGCATACAAGTGTGAAGCTGCTAGTAAGGGACAGAACGAAGAGCATGTAGTGGTACTTACATTAACGGCAATGAAGAGTACGTTATGTCGAAAGGTGATACAGTTTGTGTGTGAGGAGTGAATTATGGGCGTTGTGGACTTTGAAAAGAATTGTGGGAAATGAAGCTCCAGCTGAGAACATAAATACCATCAGGTAGAATATATCAGGCTAAGACGGCACTAGCGGGGGAGCTTCTGTGACCTTCTCTGGGTTTCTATCAAACCGTATTCGTACTTTACCCATTCTGGACACGCTATGCACAAGATATCGTTACTATCAGGCCATTGATGATGTATAAAGTTGCTCATGTATTAATTACGAGCTATAATATGCCACGATCATGCAAATGCTACGCCGAGCCCGCCATCCTTCATTCCTCCATTCATAAAGCCAAAGGTATCCATTTCATCACAATTCATCAGAACGTTGCACTGCCTACGGCCCTCTCCACCAATCCCTAGACCTGTCTCCAGTCCCATTGACTCCAAACGCCCATGTCTTTGCGGCCCACATTGCCACAGCGCCGAGAATGCCAAATCCCCCAACAACTTGAAATGCAATCCAGCCTCTTCTTTTCATAGCCTCATTCCATCTAAGAAGGCCCAATGGGTCGCCCGCATCCGTCAGACCATACTGACTCGTCGCGCCCGTCCTACCTAGCTTTCTGCCTGTTGCATCGTTGTCGTTTTGCCTTACTAGAACCGAATCTTGGGCAGATGTCCAGGAGCCGGCACCCTCACATTCGCCGAGCTTCTTCGTCACCCATAATGCATGGTCAGCTCGAGCGGTAGCTTCGTATCGTGCACGTTCGTTTTCCAGACTTCGCTGCAGGTCCCCTGCCCACTTCGCTAGCCGTATCTGCGCCAATTTCTCTTCGTGTTGCGTATGGTCTGCAATCTTGGCCTGGACGTATGGCGATATTCCGTGGGCGTAAGAAATCTTGTTTATAGAAGTGGCTGTGGATGATGGAGATATTGAATGAGCAGTCTGAGAGTTTGAAAGAATGTTTGAAGTAGGAGGTGTCAGGTGGGGTCGTGTGTTAGCAGCACCTGAGGCTCGTTGGGCTCGGACAAGCTTTTTTGCCGCCAAATGACGCAGACATAACGCATTATCTCTGTCGAACATTTGCTGAACCAGCACAGGCAGCTCGGACGGTATCAAGGGTTGGACATATTCGGGTGACATCAGCAGACTGGCATCCATGGTATCATTGTCGTCAGACGGTGCAGAACAAATGAGATACGGAAGATGTATGGCATCATCAGTGCCAAAGTTAAACATTTTGACATGTTCTTCGCGGAGGTTGTCACAGATTGAACGTCTGAGGATTTTCATCTCCTCAAAGGACAATGTGTCTGATTTGGCAATCATTGGAACTACGTTTGTGAGTCTGGCCAACTGTTGGAGAAAGACTACGTCTTCGTATTTAAGTTCTAATGAGCGAATTAGCATTGTATAGAAGTAACAAATGGGACTAGCAAACCTTGCGATATTAAATAGAAGACGACGTCCACTTGTGAACCCCCGTTCCCACTAAGCAGATTCACACGTTCGCCTTCGGTTGAGGCCGAAGAGGAGAAGGAGCTGCTCAGTTGAATATTAATATATCTTAGCACAGACTCGATGTTCTCCATCTTCGACATGCCACAGCTGTATCCAGGAGTATCGACGAAACACAAGTTCCTCTCCAGTACAGTATCACCCATGCTCTTCCGACGAGGCAGTGCAGTGCCGTCTTCTCCCTCGGACCACCACGGGGGATAGGCCTTTGTGCTCGCGAAAATCTCCGTGATGTACTGCGTCGTCTTTGCCATTGATGAGTGATGTTTGCTTTTCGCCTTTCGAGATTCGACTTTGTCCATGGAGGGTAAGCTCGGCGACAACGGGTCGACGTGGACGATATCATGACACGTCTGCACAATAGACTTGATGAGGGATGTTTTCCCGACACCTTGAGAGCAAAGTTAGCCATATCCTGCTAAAGAATCTCTATCCCCCCTCACCTGAATCCCCAGCAATAAGCATCTTCAACCGCCCAAGACTCTTCCCACGACCCGTAAAAGGCCTTCGGCTAGGCATTGTTATGCTTGGCATTACGAGTTCAGGAGCGCTACTTTTCATCTCGGATGAAGACCCACCATCTTCCTCTTCACTTGACGCTATGGCTTGGCTTCCTCCTTCATCCATGGAGTCTTCGTCTGAGGGTCTGAACGAACGATTGGAGGTTGACTTTGGGCTGCTTGGCATGGATGACGATGGTGCTTCGCCAGTGTGAGAGTGGAACGACGAAGATGTCAAGGAGTGAGATATGCTCGGGGCTCGTGAATGCTGGCTGGGACCAGATGGAGATGAAGTAGTGGTCTGTAGCTGAGGATCGAAACCGTGTTTATTCTCAGAGAAAGTATCGATCGTTCGAGGTTTGGGTCGTAGTGTCGAACGTCGTCTCCCCCAAACGTCGTCTTCGTGGTCTCCATTTGCGGTATCTTCTTCGTTGCCATCATCAGGTGCGGATTGAGACTCGCACATCGTATCAGTCAAGCTCTGAACCCCATATGTGCTATCTTGACCTGGCTCGGTAGCCTCTATAGCCTCTTTATTCAGTGTTTCCTTGGTCGCCATTCGGAAAAACGTTGGGGTATTCGAAGTAGCTATTGTTGGTGTGGGCGCTGATGCCTCGTCCTTACGATTGCGTACGCCGAGTCTATCAGTGCCTGGGCCCATTATGCAATTGCTGGGCCGGGGCCTCAACTTCTTTGCTCAGCAGGTGCCAGCATTCGAGGTTGAGATCAGATGTCGCGTTCGTAGGTGGTGTATTATATCATGTCACTTGACCCCTCGACAGCCCCGCCCTTGGTGGGGCGTTTACAATAGAAGCTGTAGAGGGAAGATGGTAGGTCGGAGGTCAGCTAAGGGAATGCTATATTCAACAGAGAGATTGGTCATCTAGAGATTGAATACATGAAGGCTGTAGTCGTGACATCGAACAGACGGAGATTGGAACCAAATGTACCTTGAGGCGTCTAGTGTTCTCGAAAGCGCCCTATCATCTGGCCGAGGGGACCCACCAACCTCAAGGCAACCATATGTACCAAGTACGTGCAAGTCCACTAAGACAATTTGCAAAATGCACGCCAACACAGTCTCGGTAGAAGTGCTAATACTAATGTATGTACAGATCGAACGAATCACAGAGGGATGACCGCTTGTAAGAGGGATATCAAGGCTGCTCGCTAGATCAAACGACCTGCCATGCATTCCCATTTCCATCGAGATGCCCCGAACCCTTCTTCGATGTGGCCAATCCACAAGCGAATGTTGAATCTTCACGGTCCTCAAACCCTTTGCAAGCCCTACTCTTCTGCTGAACCAATCAAGCCAAAAACCCCCAGAAGGAATAATAATTGTCATGAAATGCTGAATATGTAGAGAGAACATCAGTAAGCCATCTTCACCGCAGTCGCTATGCAACGGCACAAATTGCCCAAATACATAAATCCGTCGTAGAAGTTAATCTAGGATATTGTCGACTTTTCCGAGTTCGCCCTTGTGTGATATGGAACATCGCCGATGAATGCGTCTCGTAGGTCTATTTTGAAGCCATGGTACTGAAGAACGGTGTTGGGAGGACCGGAGGAAGGCCGCGCAGCTTCAATGGAGTCTTCCTTTTGGTATCTTCTTCAAGCAAGCTGGAGCTGACCTCCACGAGATCGAGAGGCTATAGCTCCCCCTCTACCACCACGAGGACCAAAACCTCCTCGGCCACCATCCTTGGGAAAGCCGCCTCTACCTTGGCTTCCAGGTCGGTTGTCATTGGCCGCGCGGCCTCCACGCATCCCGCCTCTCCCATTGAAATTTCCACCATAAGCATTCGCACGGGGACGGCGTTCCTCGACAAAGATCTGCTCCCCACCAATGCTGTGGGGGTTGGCGGCAACGGCTGCGTTGTAGGCGGCCGGGGTATCGAACTCGACGAATGCGCAGTTCTATGAAGATGTTAGTTGAGGCTGTAGTGGGGCTATTGTAGTTAAGAGCCTTACCTTTGGACGGCTGACGTCAAAGTAGGCGAGGTGCCCAAAAGTAGCGAGTGTGGCCTTTAGGATAGAAGCATCGACCTTGTCTGTGACATTCTTGACATAGCCCAAGACGTTCTCCTGGTTGCTTGAAACCGACTGTGAATGCTGACGGCCCTGACGCTTGTTGCTGTCGGCGCCAGCCATCTGCCAGCCCCCATTGCCATTCTGCTGGGGCGGCGGCGCACCCTCGTCCGCAGCCTTTGGTGTCGGAGTCGGGGATTCTTTGGTGGGTGGAGCACTCTTGGGCTTTGGTTGAGCTGTAGTCGCAGGGGAGGTAGACTTTGTACCATTTGCCGTAGGAGGCGGGGCTGCATTTTTGGAGGCAACCAAATTTGCCCAAGTCTTTGGGGCGGCGGGCTTCGGTGGAGCAGCCGGGGTTTGGTTTTGGACGGGAGCTGCTTGGACAGGCTTTGGAGGCGAGGCCACAGGAGTAGAATCTGGGTCCCGTGGCTTCTCTGGCTGTGCTTCATCCTCTGCGGCCAAGGCTTGTTCGGCTTGGTCTGGGCCTCTCTCTTCTTCGGCAGGTGCGACGGCGGCAGCAGGGGCGTCTTCTGCATGGTTGATCTTTACGTTTTCGGACTCGGCAACATCATCAGCAGGCGCGGCGTCTGCGTGCGGGTCCTCGAAGGAGGAGGCCTTGTGGGTGACTTCCTCTTCAAGCTTCTTGTCAACGAGGTCGGCGTCTCGCTTTTGCTCAGCAGGCTCATTGGAGCTTGTGAGGGTAGCTGGCGCTGGTTGTGGTGCTTGAGACGGTTCCGTTGCTTCCTGAGGAGCCTCTCCGTTCTCCAGCTCCACTTCTTCTTCAATAATGTAACGGAAAATATCATTGAGGACGTAGTAGCCAGTGGGCTGTTCCGCGAGAACAAAGGTTTGGACGAATTTGCGGTGGGGAGCTGCTTTGTTCGACATCTCCCCGATGACCTGTACAAGTATATTCTTGAACGATTCCTGGGTGTCGACGTTGGATATTCGGACCTTGCAGTCTTGAATGTCTAGCTCCTTGATACGCTCGCTGATGCTCTGTGGAAATCTTAGCACATGTACAGAGAACACTGGGGGTTGTCGAGCTCACACGCTGACCAACCGCAACAGGGACTTTTTCAGCTTCGTTGCCAGAGACAAATTGAGAGCGTTTGGTGTAGTACAACTAGTGATTCATAAGTATGTGTCTCTGATAGGTTCACAATCGAGTACATGATCTCATGTCTGGACTTACGAAGAGTTTGCCTGGCTCTTTGCTCATGGTATTATAGTACTGTTCCACGAAGTACCAGCCAATCTCTTCCTTTGGGATCACCTTTTCGTCATCCGTTGACCCTGCCCCAGGTGCCGATGACATGGTGTTGGGCTGTTCTCCGAAAGAGGCATTTCCAGGAGCAGGGGTTGGCATTTGAGCAGCCTGATAGGAATCGGTGTGACCATATTGCTGATGGGTACCGTAGTTGCCATTAACGGCCTTATCTGGACTGTCTGCCATCGTCCCCTTTGGACCGAGTTGTAGGATTAATTTTCTGACAGATGGAATGAAAGAAAGACAGGAAAAGTTCTATCAGTTACGACGCTCGAGGTGATTCGCACGTTGTGGTGGCTTTTGAAGCTAGTGACAAATTCTGTACAACGTCTGGAAGCTCAGGTCAGCGGATGCACCAAGAAGTTGGGCAGCACATGTCAACTCACAAGGCAAAAAGGCGCAACTAAGACACCTTGGAACGAAATGAAGTCGACGAGACCAGACGCCTAGTACAAAAGCCGTGAAAGCGTTAGGAAGATTTGTCGATTTCGTGAGATGTGACGTGCGGGCACAAAACACAAGAGCTTCCCAAGATCGCTAAGTAAGGTAGGGATACAACGAGATTTTTTGAGGCGAATGAGGAACTTGAATGAGGCTTTATGTGCAATAACACTCCCGTTGAATAGTATCGAGAATTGGTATTAGGCAATTACTGTTTGAAGGAGAATATGGGGTTTTGGTAGGTTGTCATGGAAGGCTGGCAAATGGAAAGATGCCGGTAAAGCCAGAATTTTCCGATGGGCAACGCCAAGAACTACTTACTTAGCTCGTCACAACCATTAGGATGAAGGGCGACGGGTGACCAATTTATGTCGGCATATCTCGGTCTGTAGCACACAAAGGTCTGATTTTGTCATAGACATGTTGTCTACGGCAGCTGCAGTTGCTCGACAAGGATGCTTTGCTTGTTACCGTGCGGCCAATGAAGCGTAGGAGGTATCTAAGGGAGTAGAGGTAGGCCCAATGCGAGCAACCCGGAGCAAGGCATTGAGTCTTTACGTATTGGATATTTGCTTGCCGAATGTTTGATCAAATATTGGTGGACAAAGGGACGAAAAGCGCCGTTGAGGACAGAGGTCGAAGTTTGGAATGGTCATTGTCCAAGAACATAGAATGATTGGCAGCCTCTTCAAGGCCAAGTGCGGAGGCATGCGACATTCTTAGAAGTGCCATAGATGTAGCATTGAGCAAGACAGTCGTGTGATTTTGCTGTTATAAGTTCGCGCCGTCTAGAAAACAGTGCGTATACGCCGCCAAACACCTTATAAATGACGGGTATTTGGGAACGCGCAAAGAGGAAAAAATGAGAATAGCGCGCCACGACCCACGCCTTGCATTTACTGACTCCGCCATGCCCTTTGCCTGACTTGGGGAAACAAAAAAGCGCTGCCATCAACTTGCACGTTCACCCTTTCCCTTGTATCCTTGATACAAGAAGTGAGAGCAAGCTCTCCACTTTCACGATGCTGTGGTGACTGACCTCCCCATTCCTGCCTTCTCGTTCATCAACTTTGGTCTGAAAACAGCATCCTGATCCGTCATCCTTCGCCCCAATGCTCGCTCCACCTTGGCGCCCAAAGCCAGCTTACTCAAACTGTCGGTTTTCTCTGGGGTCGGCGCGTATCGTTGTTGTTGTAGACGTTTCTGTTCCAACCGATCGAAGCCTTGGGTCCATTCTTTGATCTCTGCCATCCGTGGATCGCTGGTTCCTGACGAGGCATTGGTGTGTGTGGTATTATCCGAGGCTGCGATCGACGGGACGCCACTGAAAGTGGAGAATCTTTTGGAGGTACGTTTGGAAGCAACCTAGCATGATGGTATTAGCCATCTAGAGTGTAAAGAGAAGACCGTATTTGCATGCGACCGTTTGAGGTGAAGGCGCGGATTCTGACCCTCGGCCGGCACGTTGCCGGGCGAGGTGGACTTACACTTGGAGCCATGATGGGCCGTGAGGATTCAATGGAGCGACCCATTGCGAAGGGAGGAAATGTGGAAGTTTTTATGGAGGGTTAGAGATTGATGGGAGCCTCCTTTTCAGAAAGCCTTTCAGGAAGCGGATTTGGTTGAAGGTCGCAGATCTGGATGATCCGTTTCAGGCTATGACGTTGATTGGGCTTAGTTGAAGCTTGTTGAGTCAGCGGAGGGGCAAGGTTGCATTCGAATGTGAGACTAGATAAGAATGGAAGAGGGTGACGGTCACGGTGACATACGGAATAGAAAGATGGTAGAAGGATGTGAGAAGGAAATGAAGGTTGTTTGAGGGGGAGGGAGCAGGGTTAAGGGAATGGGAAGGCTGTAGGGAGTATCTAGGTATCTATCTAATGCAGGAGTGCCACCCATCGTTCTCCACCGTCCATTAAGCCTTGTCCCTGGGGGCACGAAAAGCTTACATGGTGCAATTAAATCTTCACTCACTGCAATCACATCATTGTGAGGGATTTGTGACCGAGAGACTTAGATTCAGGTGTAGATGGTGGATGTCTGCTTCACTCCAGCAATTTTCAGAATGATGGGAGTGTTGCATGCGTGAGAGTCGATTTGTCTGTCAGTGTCAGGCCGAGGGCGCGACCTTGATTTCCCTTTTGCCAAGGTGCCAAGCGGAAAGGTCAGCGCTATCAGGATCAGGCATGAGGCATGGGCTAGAAGAAAACCTCGTGGCAAGCCGAGACCACGCTCCACTAGGCACATCCTAGGGATCGTGATCTTGTCAATCCCATCATCCGCCAGAAACGAATCCGCCCTGCTGGTACAAAGACCCCGGCATTTGGAATAAGCTCTCCTACATGTATACTTGACTGGCCCGACCTGCCATATAGAAGACTGCCAGAAGCGTTGCGGGATTGAAGTCTCGAGTGCTGGGATATTACCCATCCGAAGCAGGAAAATGCCGAGACAAAAGCAATTTTTACACCCAAAGAAGAAGTCCAGCACGAAGAAAGCGGTTCGCAAGCCCGACCAATCAGCAATTCACAATAGTGAACACATGATTGGAGTGGGCTGATAGTTAGCATGAAAGCAGGAACCCGAAACTGCAAATGAATATCTAGAAGGTGTGGGTGTCCCTTAAGCGAAACAAGCTTCTAGATCTTTGCTCAACATTTTGTTGCTCTTCAGTCGGTGTGGACTTTGAAGAAGCGGGAGAGAAATGGAGAGCGGGCGACGCTGCCAAGTCGTTGAGATTCTTCGTCAGAGCAATTGACAATTATAACACTGGGCTACAGAGATTTCCAGAGTCATTCGATCTGGCCTATAATAAGTATGAATCTGCATGCATCCGGAAGACATCTTGGTTGATACCACCCACAGGGCCCGGATCCAGTATGAAGTTGCTCAGCAGCCAAGACTGCTCGAACATCTTCCGACCCCCGTGCTCGACCTTCTTCAAGTGGCGCTCGGCTCTCACAGATACGCTTTAAGAATAGAGAATGACAATGCAGATCTCCTCTTGTATGTTGCCTGTATTGGTGTCATCAACATTGTCCGGAGCTGACCTGTCATAGCAACACAGCCCAAGTGTTGACGAGCGTTGCCGAAATCATCACGGAAGGCCGAAACCCCTCAGAGGGTAATCGGGATGATGCACTGAAACTTTTTCAAGAGGCCCTCGAACTCTTTCAAAGCTGTCTTGACGTACAGGAGTTCAACTTCTCCCGAGCCCAGGAGCAGGAGAACGAGCCTCCTGGTGCTGAACCATCACAGCAACAAGATCATCCAAACCCTCCTGATCCAGGCACCACAAGCAGCAATGTATCAGAGACATCCGAAACCGAAGTTTGGGCTACAATCGTCGAGCCCATTACCAAAGACATCCTCCTCGACACCTGCCTCGCCCAAATTGGAACCCTGACCGCCCTCTGCAACCTCGAATCCTCCCAGAACCACCCCGGACTCCCGTGGGTGGAGCAATATTACCGCAGCACCTTGCTTCCCAAAGTCTCCGCCTATGTCGACAGTCCAGCCCGCAAACATGAAGCCGCGCTTGAGAACGCGAAGTTCACGTCCGCTTTATCTGATGCTGCCTATCGCACTCGCGCCATTGACCTGCCAACCTACGAGAGAGAATTGAATTCTTCCTTTAATAATTCTGAAGTCGACCTAGCTAGCGACCCGCAAGGCCTCTGTGATAGAGCGGACGCAGAGCTAATGTTCAATATGAGCATTGAGGCCTCGTTAAACAGCCTGGGTAGCTCGATAACTCCAGAAGGAATGGCGCAGCTCAACGTAACCCGCTGGAAGCACCTCACGCGTGCCGTGGACAGCTTAACGTCCGCATCCAAACTCCCTTCCGCCAAGAATCTAGCCCGTATACATCTACGACGGGGCGACTGTGAGCTTTTACGGCTGAAGCTGGGCGAGACGCCGACGCATTACGAGCTGGCGAGGAAGAGCGCTACCACACTGCTTAACAATGCTGGAATTTACTACAAGAACGCACTTGCGGCCACCGGTACGGTTGTGGGGTTCAAGGATACTGGGGACGAGCAAAAGGAGGCCGTTGTTCGGGAAGCGGTTGTGATAGTCCTGAAGGGAGATGGTAGCAAATTGAGGCAGCTTGTAACGGAGGATGCAGGGGCTGTTGAGGGGGAGTTGGAGGATATGAGAGGCGACGGGTTACTGGGGGTGGAAGCTTGGGAGAGGATACGGGGGCTGGTTTGACGTCTTTCGGCATGAAGTGATATTGTTCGAAGACATCGGCTCTGGATACATAGGAAAGTCCTCGCGAAGCAGCGTCTTGACCATTGTCCACTAATCATCCGACATCTTCAACTTCGAGCTAGAAATGTCCTGGTGAAACAGTCGTTCCTGATACATATTGCACAATCGCTTCTCACGATAAGAACCACCATCCTCTGATTTCCCCACGCCTTTTCCTCCTTAGAACGCCACACACCACCCTTCCCCATTCTCTCCCCGAACCCACGCCGCCCTCCCCGGCTCAAATCACAGCCCCCTCCTCATCCCCCCATCCCGCCCAACCTCCCCATCAACCACCCTCCCCTCCTCCCCCAACCCCTCCAACCCCCTCCCCTCCCCAACCCCCCCCTCCAAATCCCCCACAACCCCCTCCACCC
>JAABUQ010001910.1_pt1 | contig 42972 bp, 40 predicted proteins | sample 5560001 | NCBI WGS metagenome assembly JAABUQ01 (sample SAMN10711888, study PRJNA513371) | rock metagenome | isolation source: Antarctica rocks | place: Antarctica: Victoria Land, Finger Mt nord | collected 2015-12-18 | reverse complement strand
TAAATACAATCCTTAAGTTAGCGCTTATGGGGCGCTACCCCAGCCTCAAATGGACGAAGTTGCAGGACGTAGTCAAGCCCGCAGCCTAGAGGTCCTAGGGACCAGCCAAGGTCCCTGCCTCGGTCATCTCTGCCCCGTTTTCAACGGGATGGAGCTTTAGATAACTGCTCCGCCTTCACATCAAGTGCGAGGTCCACGAGAACGTGGTGCCGCCGTGTATTCAACGCACAGCGGCGAGGGGATTCAGAGCTAAACCGACTTTTCGAGTTCGATCACGCGGAACTTGGCCAGGAGGCGAATCACGAGAGTTCGACCAGGCCCTGTTCAGGATGTTTCCCCGCTCGGCTGGGAGCACATCAATCCTACCGGCGATTACACCTGGCACACTAATAACAGGGGTAGCTAAGAGTGGGTTCAGGCCTCTCCGAAACCCTAGAACCGCCTCCAGCAGTCCTGAGCATTCAAGAATTTCCCTTTGTTGAGGTGATGGTATGACCCGGCCTGGTGATGAATTGAGTGGAGGAGATTCGACCCGATGACAGCAAAGGCGATTGGCCTGGATATCGGTAAACACTTGGCACATACGAGGATTCGCGACCGGATCTGGTGCACAAGGATCGCTCGGGCCAGGAGTCGGGAGCAGATTTGAACCGGCTTGATTTACCGCAGAGTGTTTACACAAGCATTGGTGGTACGCGCGATTGCCGAACCATTATGCGGGCAATGATACACAGCAGTAGCCGGCCGGCGGTGGAGTTTGCGACTGCGGGGCGGATTGTGTTTGGGCGCGGGAAGCTGCGGGAATTACCTGCAATGGCGCGCGTTTTCGGCGCAGACGCTCTGGTGATTACGGGCAAGAATAGCCGGCGTGCAGAACCGCTACTCGCGCAGTTGGGCAGCGAGGGTGTGCACGCTTCGGTGCTGGCGGTAGAGGCCGAGCCAACGGTCGACTTTGTAAGAAGCGGGGCGCAGGCAGCGCGCGGCTGCCAGATGGTGATTGGGTTTGGAGGCGGGAGTGCGATTGAGCAGCTAAGGCGATCGCAGCCGTGGCGACGAACTCGGGCGAGCCGCTTGACTATTTGGAAGTGATCGGGAGAGGCCGGGCACTCGAAGCGGATCCCCTGCCCTGGATCGCTGTTCCGACGACTGCGGGCACGGGTGCGGAAGTGACTCGCAATGCGGTGCTCGATTCGACGGAGCACGGCGTGAAAGCCAGTCTGCGGAGTGGGAAGATGCTGGCGAAAATTGCATTGGTAGATCCTGAGTTGACGCTTGGACTGCCTCGGGAGCTGACAGCGAGCACGGGGTTGGATGCGCTGACGCAGTTGATTGAAGCGTATGTTTCTTGCCGGGCGAACGCGTTGACGGATCTTTTTTGTGCGAAGGAATGGTGAAGGCGGCGAGGGCCCTACCGGTCGCTTTCGAGCAGGGCAGCGATGTGATGGCGCGAGAAGACATGTCGTGGGCAGCGCTGCTGAGCGGGATGGCGCTAGCGAATGCCGGCTTAGGAGTAGTGCATGGTTTTGCTGCGCCGCTTGGAGGGATGCTCCACGCTCCACACGGAGCGATCTGCGCGGCGATTTTGCCGCACGGGATGGCGGTGAACGTTGCGGCTTTGCGGGAGAGAGCGCCTGCGAGCAAAGCGCTCAATCGTTACAGGCAAGTTGCGGTCTGGCTGACAGGGGAGGCGGAGGCCGATGCGGAAGCGGGCGTGCAATTTGTCGCGAAGCTTTGCAGTGAGCTGGCAGTTCGGCCGTTGCGGAGTTTGGGATTGATGGAGCAGCAGATTTCCCGCGTGGTCGAAAGGGCTGCGCAGGCTAGCAGTATGAATGGGAATCCACTGCCTTTGCTTGAGCGTGAACTGCGGGAGGTCGCGGAGCGGGCGTGGTGAATTTTCGAGGCGCGCGCCATAATATCTGCTAAGAATGGGCCACTCATTACTTGCGGGAAGTGAATCTTCCGTTTACTCAGGCATCGAATAGATGGTGGCAGAACATCCCAAGTTCCGGCGTCCGAAGCATGCCGGCAGGAGCACACTTTCGACCAGGCTGACGCGGGCGCCTGAGACGGCAAAGTTTCTGCGGAGAGCGGCTCCGGCTTTCCTGAAAGAGATTTCGAAAGAGTATAAGCGGGAAACGCTGCCGGTGCTGCACCGCCCGCAGCCACTACTCTGGCCGGATAGCGGGCTGCATGCGGCTTGGCTTGGACACAGCAGCGTTCTGATCAAAGTGGATGGATTCACCATTTTGACCGATCCTGTATTCAGCACGCGTGTTGGCTTGAATCTCGGCCCTGTCACCCTCGGCATCAAGCGCCTGACCGAAGTTGCGTCGACGGTCGCTGAGCTACCCCCGATCGACCTGATTCTTCTTTCGCACGCGCATATGGACCACTTCGATCTTCCCAGTTTGCGCAGCTTGGAGGATAGGCAGACTCAGGTGGTCACGGCGCACCGGACCTCCGATTTGCTGCGAACCCGGCGGTACGGAGGGGTGCAGGAACTCCGCTGGAACGAAACAACACAGGTGGGGCCGGCTGGCGTTCGCGCCTTCGAAGTTGCTCACTGGGGCGCTCGCATGCGTAGCGACGTTTATCGCGGCTTTAATGGCTACCTGATGACGATCGGGCGGCGGCAGATTGTGTTTGGGGGCGACACGGCGCTCACGAGTCATTTTCGGCAACTGCGGTCGTCCCACGCGATCGATTTGGCGATTATGCCGATCGGAGCGTACGATCCCTGGATCCATGTACACTGCAATCCGGAGCAAGCGCTCAGTATGGCGAACGACGCCGGGGCAGAGTTTATCCTACCGGTGCATCACCAGACATTTCAGCTGAGCCGTGAACCGCGGCTCGAGCCGATTGAGCGGTTGGTTGCAGCAGCAGGAGCTGCGCCGGAACGGGTCTGTTTGCGTGAGATTGGGGCCGAGTTCTCGCTTTAGTGCGCCGCTGAAGGGTTTCGATCAACTGACGGATTGTTACCGCCGGGAGTGCCTTGCTGGTCGACGCCGCCGGGTTCGCCTTCACGGGTCAGATACACCATGAAAGGAGTGACTTGGAACGGCATTTTTTCCTTTGGCGAGGTAAGCGGAGGAGTTTGGGCTTTCAGCAGCCGCAGGCGATCGGACCAGGGATCGACGAGAATGCGCGAACCCAGTGGCAAGGCCGCAATCTGATCCTTGTCGCGGATCTGGAGCTCCGGGGCCATGTCCATTAAGCCGGAGAGACGGAGATCTTTCTTGGTATCGGACATACGGTTCCCGAGAAGCGGCCTGATTAAGTGAGGGACTTCATCGCTGCGCGCCGAGAGCATGCGAAGAAATAAACCGACGCGGGGTAATTTGTCCTTGTACGGGGAATTTTTCAGAAGCTCGATCGCTTTTGCGTCGGCAGCCTCTTCCTCCTCGCGCGTTCTGCCGATCGAGATTTTCTTTACCGCCTCCGGATCATCGAACAGCAGCCGGTCGGCGAAGGCATATTTGGTATTGACCGAGTGCGCAAGGACCACGTGCGCCAATTCATGCGCGAGTACGGCCGCGAGCGAAGCTTCATCAGGCAGCACATCGACCAGACCACGGCTAATCAAGATAACGTGATTGACTGCCACGGACTCGAGTGGCGTGGTCAGCAGAATGCGGGCGTGCACCGGCGGCTCGAGAGAGATGTTGTTCGTGACTTCGAGGTTGTTGAGGACCGTGTTGAGCACCTGATCCACTTCACCAGGAGGCGCAAGCAGACCGGCCTTCTGCAAGCGATCGGTTATATTCTCTTGCGCCTGTGTCTGCCACATGCGCTCGGCTTGCACGGGCGTGTAGCCATTCTGATTCGCCTGGCTCTCATCACGCACGCCCTGCGGGCTATCAACGGTCAGTTCGGTAAAGGCTTGTTGCGCCCGATCTTTGGAAGTTTCGTAGTCCCACAACCGGGTTTGCGCTCTCATGGGAGCAGTGTGAACGGGTCCCCAGCGGTAACCTTCGTCCTGCGCATAGATATAGGTTGGAAGCCAGAGCCCTCCCGCGTTCACGCGCCATGACTCGAAGTGCGAGAACTCGTTGTTTGGTGAGGGAACGTAGCGGCCGTTGAAGCGAACTATGTTGTAGTTCTTGTCTTCAATCCAGATCCGGCCTTCGAAACGCCGCTTGCCAGCACCTTCTTTCGGCTTAATATCCAGAACAAAACATCGCACATCACCGAGAAACTCCCGCTTCACGTAGTCGAAGTCGTAGTGAGCCCGATCAAGACCATTCGAATCGAGGAACATCTCGTCGGCAAAGCCGCCTGGGAAATACTGCGTGCTAAAAAATGTGGTGAAGAAGTGAGGGACCTTCTTGATAGCCGAGCGTTGCGGCAAGAAGGAATCGTCGACGACGCCGTTGGTGATATTGAGCTTACCAAGAAAGTAAAAATCGTGATCCGGGACTAGACCGAGGTCAGGGTCCTTTTTCATTTCCTGAATATAAGTTTCGAGTACGGGCTCTTTGGTGCGCAATTTGTCAACTAAGACATGCTCGCTGTTAATGGCGCGGTCGATTGCCTCATCCATGTTGCGCGCCGGTGTCGAGTTTGCTTTCCAGAGCACGCGATTCATGTCCTGCGAAGGGTCAGCAGGCGGCTGGGAAGTCTGGGCGGGGGGTGTTGCTTGAGGACTCGCCAGTCCTGCCGCAAAGGTTGCGAAAATGGCCAAATGAATCAACCTGCGAGATACCGTTAGGCTTGATAAGGACATGTAATAATCGGCTCGGAAAGACAAAACTGGATAACGCTTACGTCAGTTGGAAAGTGATGTGGATGGTGGCGTTGGTATCAACGGGTACGCCACCGCGGGTGGCAGGCCGGAAACGAACCTGTAGCGCAGCTTGTTGAGCCGCTTCATCCAGTCCGTGACCTAAGCCATGCACAACGCGCAAGATGCGAATAGATCCGTTGGATAGAAACATCACGTCTAGAGAAACCTGGCCTTCCAGCTTGAGATTGCGCGCCTCTTCGGTGTAGCTGGGTTTGGGTTTAGAAAGAATTTCGACAGGGGTAAATACGGGCTCTACCGGTCGGGCGCGTGCTGGGGTTACGCCTTGGGGAGCAGCGCTCGACGATTCCTCAAAAGCACCTGTATGAACCGCTCCGTTGCCGTGCCCTGTTGCACCGGGAGTACCGGCGAGATCGCCTACACTGCCGAACGATGTTTGATGGACGCCGCCGGAGGTGTTTCGCCCTCCCCCACCGGTATGACCGCCGCCCGGCGGGAGATCGAAAGAGCCGACCTGGGCCATGGCGACCGGAGACGGACGGGCATCAGAAGACGGCGGCACGCCATTGGGATCTCCGAAGCCGCCTACTTTCAGCTCCGCAGGCTTCCTTTCTGCTTTGGCCGCATCCGCCGTCTCGAAACTGCCGGTTCGCACTTGCGGTTTAGGAGCAGGAGGAGCGCGAGTAAAATCGGGCGTTGGCCTGACGGACGCCGCGGCAGTGACCTTCACTTCTGGGGCGGCCGCAATCCTCTTCGGGGCGACCTCAAGCGGCTTCACCGGCGGGGGTTTCAACGCAGCTACAATCTTGGGTTTTGGTTCATTTCTCACGAGCAGTTGCTTTGAATCAAGGTGCTTAGGAGGGGGAATCCTGGACTCGTAATGCGGGATGACCGGCGCTATCAGAGTAACGCTATCACGCTGCCGCTGCTCCACCTCCTGCCGCAGGACGGGAAACGTAATCAGAAGCAGGGCCAGAATGATTGCGCCGTGTATGACGCTGCTGGTTACATAGCTCCGCCAAGTGGGCGAAGGGATATATGTCGTATGAAATAGACTCTGGCTTAAGACAGCTTTCGGAATTTGCTTTTCTGAACCCATAATTAGCGGTTGTTCAATATTCCCAGGTCAATGGCAGCCGGGTACGCTTGCTCGCGGCCAGATGACGCCTAATACGCCCGGGGTGCGGTGGGAAGTTAACCTCTGCCGGCGCAGTAAAGGGACAACGTCCTATTCTTACGATAGCGCAGTTTGGGTGTCGGCCGGCGGCCTCTGGCTGATGACACTCCTAAATTGAGCGAGGGTATCCGGTTAATTTTCGCTAACAGTACAGCGCAGGCATTCGGGGAGATGGGGAATGGGGAGTCGGCTATACTCGGAAATACACCGGCGCTGGAGTGGCGGAATTGGCAGACGCACGGGACTCAAAATCCCGCGTTCTTCACTGAGCATGTGGGTTCGACCCCCACCTCCAGCACCAAAAATCGATCGTGTCACGCCGCAAACCGCCGTACAGTTTATCCCGTTGTTAATATCCATCATTTTGTAGATATCGCTAAAACGAATCAGATAGATAGCGACTCGCCGAATATTCCGGAATGACCCTGAATGAGCCTCTATTCGCTAGTGGCTTGCTGGACTCTTTTGACGACGCACTTAGGGCCGAGACAGAAAGAAGCTTATACAGCTGTGGAGGCAGGTCGGAATAGAACCTCCAGAGGGCGACCGGATTATAGGTTTGACAATGTCTCCTCCGACTAGATACGGTCGCTTAAGAAGCAGTTAACTAGGTCACGTCTTGAGGTTCGCGATCTGGGGCGTTTTTCAGGGATTTCCCGCGATAGATCCGACCGCGGTGACTTCAATTTGGACCTGCTCATTCACGTGTAGCAGAAACGTGCTGGGATTTTTCATGCCCCAGGCAATATAAGGAACTTGGAATTTACCACTCGCACTGACTTCGCGGCCGGCGATTCTCACCTGCACCGGCACTGAGAGCTGGTGGCGCTGCCCGTGAATAGCAAACCAGCCAGTCACGGTGGCAGTCGAAGACGCGGAGGACAGTTCGCCCGCTAAAGCCGTCGGTGTAAATGTGACTTCCGGGTACTGGGCAGCTTCCAGGATGTCTTTGGTCATGCGTTTGTCTCGTGTCCTGCTGCCGCTTTCGCCACTGGCCGCATCCACTCTTACTAGTCCCGAAATTGCCTTAGTCGCCGGGTTGAGCTCGATGTGTCCGGATTGCAGCTTGAATGTTCCGTGCACGGTGTGCAGTACGTCGCCGAGGGTGAACTCGATTTTGGTCTTTGCCGGATCAAGATCGACTGCAATGGAGTGGGCAAGGATGGGCGTCACCGCGGCTGCGCACAACATCCCGCATCGCAGGACTACGGCCGCGCGACGCTTTAAAGCTGAGAGATAGCGTCTCACTTCAGGCTTCCAGGAATGTGCGACAGAACCGCACGAGCTGCCACGAAAACAAGTCAGACAGCGATTGGGAGCCTACATGCACTGCCAGCAGCGAGCGGAAGATCTTGGGATGCAAAGCGAGACTCGCTAATGCTCGCCGTTGGAAGCGTGCATTCAGGTCTAATGTGAGCATCAAAGTAACCATCCTTTGCGGGTTCCGGCTTAGCGCGTTGTGTTCCGCCTGATAATCCTGAAGCCGTCCTGACTTCAGGGCCTCCGCTAAAGAGAGAGCCTGCTTGAAGGACAAGCAAAGGCCTTCTCCGGTGATCGCATCGACTGAGCCGGAGGCATCGCCGAGGAGCGCAACACCATTCCGATAGACGCTGCGCAGTTTGCGAGAGACCGATAGCGCTCCCATTTCGCGAGAGGCCGGGGGTGCCGCTCCGAGGCGCTCGCGCAATCCGGGGAAGTGGAGCAGAGCATCATCGAGTCTCAGCTTTGGGTTGCGCGACATACATACTACGCAAACTTCATCCTCTGCTACGGGCGTCACATAGATTTAGCATCCCGGTCCCCAGTGCAATTCCATATAGGGAGACCAGGGTGCAATCCGGTAGTGGCGGCGGAAGCAGTAGCGCCGGCGTTCGCGCACAACCGTATTAAGACCCCAGGCGCAACGGGTCTCGGAATTTTGACCGTCAGCGGCGACAACGAAATCGGCCCGGACGTCGCGGCCGTCGACTGCCACCTGCTTACCGTCGGTTTCGATCCGCCTCGCACCCCGGAAACAAACCACGCCTAATTCGTGAGCGCGCTGGAGCAGTAGATCGTGCAGTACGACCCGGCGCACACCAATGCCCGAACCGTTCGGGAAATCGGAGGCCACCGACGAGTGTGCGCCGGAAAAACGTATGCCGCGGAAGCGAAACCCAAGATCAGCGGGCACAGTGACGCCGAGGCGATCTAAGACGGAGATACTGTCAGGCATCAGGCCTTCGCCGCATGCCTTGTCAATCGGTGGAAACGCGTGATCGACAACGGTTGCCCGGCAGCCCGCCTGGGTGATGGCAATCGCGGCCGCAAGTCCAGCCGGTCCTCCTCCGAGGATGCACACGTCCATTATTGGTGAGATTTGCATAAGCTTAGAGTCGCCGCGTTTACAGGCTGACAGCGCGACGAGCCAAGCCGAGCGCTTCTGACCAGAAGATGCCCTGACCGTGGGCAAGTTTCACGACATCCCTGACGGCATGAACGCATTGCTCGATCTGAGCCGCGCTCACCATGAGGGGTGGGGCAGTTTAAGAACCAGAAAGTTGTTGCCACAGATCTGAGTCAGAATATGTCCGTCACGGAAAAGGCGCATGACGAGTACCTGTCCGAACATGGCAGGATGGATTTTCGTGAAGGCTTCGAAACCAAGCCGCAAACCGAATTTCTCGGGCGGCCGGAAGCAGATGCCGGAGAACAAGCCTTCACCGCGAACGTCCGCGACCATTTCGAAATCAGCCAGTTCCTCTCGCAGTCTCCGGCGCATGTAATCGCCTAGAGTGGTGGCGCGCTCGCCCAGTTTCTCTCGCGCGAGCGTATCGAGAACAGCCAATCCGACTCGCATCGCGAGGCCGTTTTCTGAGTACGTGGAAGTATGAATCAAGGACCGCTTGAAGGAGCCGTAAACCGATTTGTAAATATCTTCCCGCATGAGCACAGCAGCGCTCGGGATGAGGCCGCCGCTCATCGCTTTTGCCAGGACGACCATGTGCATTGACCGAATAGTGATGCGCGGCCAGGAACGGGCCGGTGCGACAGAATCCTGTTTGAACCTCGTCGAAGACTAAGAGCGTCCCATATCGTTCACACAATTCCCGAGCTTGCTTCAGATACTCTGCGGAAGAAGCGCGAATACCGCCTTCGCCTTGGATTGGCTCAACGAAAAAAACAGCGTAGTTCCTGGTCTTTAGTTTCTCTTCGAGATCTGAGAGATGGTTGAAGCGGATCTGATCCGTCTCGGGCAGCAGCGGGCCAAAGTCCGTTTTCCAGAACGCATCCCCCATTAGCGATAGCGCGCCACAGGTTAGTCCATGAAACGCGCCTTCCGTATAGAGCAGCCCATTGCGCCTGGTGTGAGCACGTGCGAATTTAATCGCAGCTTCGATACCTTCGCTCCCCGAGGAGCAAAAAAACACTTTCGTCAGATTCCCGCCCGCGCTCTGACACAATCGAGTTGCCAGCTCTCCGGCACGCTCCGGAACGTGGCTTTGCAACATAGCGGGCCCACACCGGTCTAACTCATCTTTAATGGCCTGGAGAATGGCCGGGTGGTTATGCCCGAGATTGTGAACACAATAGCCAGACAAGAAATCCAAAACGCGATTTCCGTCCCCAGTGAACAGTTCAACGCCGGCGCAACGCGCGTAGCGCACGTTCATCTGAAGGAGCCTCAATAAGCGAACCCATTGCGGGTTAACACTCGCTTCGTACTCTTCCTCGAAGTTCGCGGTGACAGCATCAGGACTTAAAGACGCCGGTGATGGAGAGACAACGGACATATCGCACCCTTATCCTTCTGACGCCGAACCAGCAAGCAGCCGTTTGGGCGACAAAATTACCTAGATGTACCAAGAGACGTGAGTAGCGACCGTGGCGGTTTCGCCAGAGCATAACAGATTTGCTCCTCCGCAATGGCAGTTCAGGACAAGTGCATCTTTGTTCCCGGGGGATGCTGGTGTATCTTAGTTAGCGTTTACCAGGATTCAAAAACAGTCTGATTGGGGAGAACCGAATCGTGAAGTTAAGACGTCTTGCAGCGTTGTCGACTGCACTACTCTCGTTATTTTGCCTTGCTAGCCTGGGCTTTGCGCAAGCCTATCGAGCCCAGGTGAGAGGCTTGATCACAGACGAAAGCAATGCCGCACTGGTTGGGGCTACTGTCAAGCTCTCGAACGTGAATACCGGCGTCGAGGTGACCCGGCAAACCGATAGTTCCGGGCTTTATATTTTCGATTTCGTCGAACCCGGGACGTACCGTGTCGCTGTGCAATCAACCGGCTTCGGCAACTTCGTTCAGGAGAACGTGTCTGTGCAGTCGGGCGGCGATGTCACGGTAAACGGAGTTCTGAGACCTGGAGCACTGCAGCAAACGGTGACCGTTGAATCGACACCTCCGGCGGTCGAGTTCAACTCGACAAACCAGGAGTTGACGATCGACACAAAGATGGCGAACGATACGCCGAGACTCGATCGCAATCCCTTCAAGCTGACTCTTCTCGAGCCTGCGGCCGTCAACACACGCGGCGAAATGCAGCCTTTTAATTCCTGGGCGGCGAACAGCGTGGATCTGGGTGGAGGAACAAATCTCCGCAATGACTTGCTGGTCGACGGCGCACCGATCGGAATCGGCCATAAGAACGCGTATCCGCCGAATCAGGATGCGGTGCAGGAGACGATAGTCGCGCAGAACAGCGTGGATGCTCAATCCGGCCACAGTGCGGGCGGCGTGATCAGCGTAGCTACAAAAGGCGGCACGAATGACTGGCACGGGACAGTGTTTTATCTGGGCCGTTATCCCTGGTTAAGCGCAAAAGCCGATCGAACACAAAACGTTTTGAATGCGCAACGGCAGAACATGTTCGGCGGGACACTCGGCAACCCAATCTGGAAAAATAAGATCTTCAATTTCGTCTCGCTCGAGTACTGGAAGATTTCGTCGCCTGCAAGCTATACGAGGACGGTTCCCACGGCTCTCGAGCGGGTGGGCGATTTTTCTCAAACGGTAGGTGCCGACGCTAGTCAGCGCACCATCTACAACCCTTTCGCTCCGGCCGATGCGAACGGTAACCGCGTGCCATTTGCAGGTAATAAGATTCCTTCCAATCTGATTGACCCCCTATCGGCTAAACTCGCCAGCTATTTCTGGGATCCTAATAACCCAGGCGTTGGATACAACCATCAGAATAACTATCAAAAAGGCTATTCGGACAGTTACAACTATTACAACTGGTCAGACCGGGTTGATTATGTAGTGAACGATAAGTTACGAGTGTCGGGCTTCTATGGCCGGTATCATACAACGGATTTGACCGGTGACCCTACGCCTAACAAGTCACAGCTCTTTGTTCCGTCGGGCAGCGAGCGGGGAGCGAACCAGGCCATTGGCGACGCAGTGTGGTCCGTGAGTCCCACAACGGTGATCAACTTCCACGGGGACTGGTACAACCTGGTGGACGCGTTTGCTTCTACGCCCCTGCAGAACGGGTGGGATGGTATTTGGCCGAACGGGAATACTTTCTACAAAACGTATCAGAGCGTCTCGACAGGAGTGCCGATCTATTATCCGAGCATCAACATTGGGGGTTCTGGCTTTGGAGGAACAGGCTATGTGTGGGATCAACGGCCGTCGGCCGAAGCGTTTAGTGTACAGGCATCTCATCAACGCGGCTCTCACTATTTGAAGGCAGGTTTTGAATACCGCCGCGCCGGTGGTCCGACGCTGGTCAGTGGAACATCCAACTTCAACTTCAACAACAATCTGACGGCGAACAACTATATTGCGCCGAATCTGAATCAGTCCGGCGATGCATTCGCGACATTCCTGCTGGGAGCGTTAGACAGCGGGTCACAGATGGTCGGCGGGCCTGCACCGAACCCACTCACTGACTTTTTCGGCATATACATAGGTGATGACTGGAAGGTGTCACGGAATGTGACGATCAATCTCGGTCTGCGCGATGAGTACGAGACCGCGTGGCACGATCCAGCACATAACCTGTCTCGCGGACTCGATCTATCGAAAGCGGACCCCGCCATCACAGCGAACCCGCCGCAGATGCCACAGGAGGTATTGAACATAGTTGGCACCAACTCCTACAAATACAACGGGCTTTGGAATTTCACGAACAATCAGCAAACGGGCATGTGGAACGCGCCGAAACTTAGCTTGCAGCCCCGCTTCGGAATCGCTTACCGGATCAAGGACAAGACGGCGCTGAGATTCGGATACGCCATGTACACCGTTCCGACTGAGTTCAACTTTGCCAACACTCCTCCGGGCGTATCTGGTTACGAGGCTCTCAACTTCCTCGAGCCGCCCTATCTCGGGCTCACTTCTTTACAGCCGGTTGCTCCAACGCTGCAAGGAATTCCACAAGGAACACTCTCGAATCCTTATCCGGCCAGCAATCCGTTGATTGCGCCCACGGGGAAGAGCGTCGGCACGAATCTCGGGAGGGGCGGACAGAGCCTTATTTACTATCCGACTTACTTCCAGAAGGCTTACAACCATCGTCTGAATCTGACAATCGAGCATCAATTACCGGGTCAGATGGTTGCATCTGTCACTTACTTCAGAAACTTCGGGAACCAACATTACACGCGATCGATCAATAACGCGGATCCAGCCATCCTGAATGCGTATCAGGGTGCGCTGAACAAAACGGTTGCGAATCCCTTTTACCACTACCTGAACACCACACTTATACCGGGACCGCTCTATAATCAGTCGACTGTTTCTCTGGGTTCTTTACTGACTCCGTATCCACTCTACGGCGGCATCTATCAGCTAGGCACGTTGGGTGCCGGAGAACAATATCAGGATGTGGAGGTAAAGCTTCAGAAGCGGTTTAGCCAGGGTTACAACTTCCTGTTTGGCTATATCTACATTCGCGAAAAGTATCAGCAGTATTTCAACGACGAAGAGCAGTATCTCGATAAAATGTCATGGCAGGCGAGCGATCAGCCTCATCACCGCATCACGGCTGCTGGCAGTTACGAACTGCCTATCGGCAAAGGCAAGCGGTTTCTATCTACCATGCCGCGCTTAGCCGACGCTGTTTTGGGCGGCTGGCAGATTACCGGCGTGCTGACATTCAACAGTGGGGATTACCCGCGGTTCGGCAATTTGATTGTGGTCAGCAATCCGTGCCAGAACGTTCCGGCGGGCCACTATTTCAATCCCGCTGCTTTCGAGCCGCTATCCGCCAACGGCCAGACATATACCTTGCGCAGCAATCCGCTGCAATACTCGTGCATCACCGGCCCGAGCTTCTTCGATCTGGATACAAGCATTCTGAAGAACATACATATCACCGAGAAGTGGCAGGGTCAGTTCAAGATGACCGCCTATAACGCCACGAACAAGCTTAACTACGGCGATCCCAACCTGGATGTAAATAGCTCAGTATTCGGGCAGGCTCTGTACCAAGGTGCGCCCGCGGGCCAGTTTGGCGGGCAGACAGCCACTTATGGGAATCAAGCGGGACGACAAATCGAGCTAGGCTTTAAACTGATCTTCTGATCTCTCGATTAAGTGACGGAGGGGCCCAGGCGCTTCCTCCGTCTTTTTAAGCAGCAGGTTAGATTTTTAGCATGGGGTTCACAAGGCGTCAGGTGCTGCAGTGGTTTGCGAGCAGCCCTTTGGCCGCTGCTTCGGTTCAGGATTCCGTTTTACAAAATCAGGGCATAGACAATCAGGGGATGTCTTCGCGCCATGTGGTAGCCGCTCCGCGCGGGAAACCATCAGGGCTTCCCTTTCACGCGCGCTTTATAGATGTAGGCGCTCGGGCCGGGTTAAGTCACCCATCTATCTGCGGCTATCCGGATCGCGCCGACTATGTTATCGATGCGATGGGGTGTGGAGTCGCTTTTCTGGACTACGATAACGACGGCTGGCTGGACATTCTCGTGCTCTCCAGTTCGCGTTACCAGGATCCGCATCCCGACTCCTCCAGCCGGCTGTACAAAAACAACCGGGACGGAACGTTTACTGACGTGACCGAGAAAGCTGGGCTGCTCCACAACCGCTACGCTTTCGGCGTGACGGTCGGGGACTTCAACAACGACGGATTTGAAGATCTCTTCATAACTGGCTGGCCGCAAAATGCGCTATACCGGAATAACGGCGACGGCACATTTGTTGATGTGACAAAAGAGGCAGGCCTGCTAAACGCTGAGTCGCGGTTCGGAACCGGATGCACGTTCCTCGATTTCAATCGCGACGGCAAGCTTGACCTGTTTGTATCCAACTACGTGGCATTCGATATTAAGTCGGTACCACGGGCGGGCCATTCGAAAGAATGCAACGCGGAGGGTGTTTTCTGCGGGCCGCGCGGCCTGCCCTATGGCCGCCATTCCTTGTATCGCAACAACGGCGATGGCACCTTTGCGAATGTGACCGGGCCCTCTGGAATCGGCAAAGTAGAGGGCGGGTATGGGCTGACCGCTGTTGCGGCAGACTTCGATAATGACGGCTGGCCGGATATTTATCTGGCGTGTGATTCCACACCGAGTCTGTATTTTTCCAACAACCACGACGGCACCTTTAGGGAGCAAGCGCTAGAGCGTGGAGTGGCGTTGAGCGAAGACGGAATGACTCAGGCCGGCATGGGCATTGGCGTGGGGGACTTGAAAGGTTCCGGCGCACTCGACATTGTAAAGACTCATTTCGCTGCCGACACTCCCGCTGTGTACGCCAGCAACGGCAAGGGAGAGTTTCGGGACGACACACTTCAGTCGGGTTTGGGTATCGAGACTCGCTTCGTCAGTTGGGGCGTGGGCATTGAGGATTTCGACAATGACGGATTACCAGATATCTTCTGGGTAACGGGAGGCATCTATCCGGAGTTCAAGAATAAGCCAACCGAGCCTTACGTGGGACCGCGCATCGTGTTCCGGAATTTAGGGAATGGACGGTTTGAGGAATTGATGGGAGGAGCCGGGCCAGGAATTGAAGCGCTTCACTGCAGTCGCGGCTGTGCTTTCGGCGATTTCGATAATGACGGTGACATGGACGTGCTGGTCATGAACGTGAATGAGCCACCTTCTTTGCTGCGCAACGATGTGAGCGGTAAAGGTCACTGGATCAAAGTGAAGTTGATCGGAACAAGATCGAACCGGAGCGCTCTTGGCGCCCGAGTCACTGTGCACGATGGTGCCAGGGCATGGGCGCAGGAGGTACTGGGGCAATCGTCGTATCTGTCCGTGAATGACCGCCGCCTGCACTTTGGCCTGGGCTCTGCAACGACCGTTGATATCGAGGTTCGCTGGCCATCGGGCGGCACGGAGCGCTTCGCTCGAGTAGCAGCTGATCACTTGATACACATCACTGAGGGCCACGGCATCACGCGCGCCCAGAAGTTCGGCTGAGATGGAGCGTGATCAGAAGTTGATCTCCAACACTCTCGCAGTGCTGATGGCGGTCTGTATGGCCCTCGATGCGCAAAGCACACTGGACCAAGCGTGGGCGCTTGCTGCCAGAGGCGACCGGGCAGCAGCTATTTCGATTACGCGAGAGCTGGTAAAAAAGGAGCCTGGCAACGCAGATGCGCGGCTTCTCTTAGGCAGCCTTCTGTCAGAAGAAGGTCAACGGCAGGATGCGATCGAGCAATTGAAAGAGGCCGTACATATTCGACCAAACTCCGCCGAAGCGTGGAACACACTGGGCGAGGCATACAAAGATTTCGGACGCGGCAAAGCTGCGCGAGGGTCGTTTGAGCAGGCAGTCAAGCTGAATCCAAATTACGGAGTGGCACAGTTAAATTTAGGTGCGGCCCTGCTTGGAGCGGGAGAGCCGGACGCGGCGGCGGAGCATTTAGATCGGGCGATTCAGTTGCTCGGGCAATCGAGCGATGCAGCGGACGCGCATTATCTTCGATCTCGAATCTACAGCGCCACAGGACAGACCGGCGAAGCAGCCCGGCACCTTGAGGAGGCCGTGAGGCTACGCCAAGACTTCGCCGAAGCATGGTCCGATTTAGGAGAAGCGCGCAGACTCAAGCTGGATGTGGCCCGCGCACTAATCGCATTCGAACGGGCTGTGCAGCTCAATCCGAATGATGCGGTCGCGCAGTATCGTTTAGGAGCTGAATACTTGCGCCGCAATCAGACCGCGCTGTCGCTGGAGCATCTCGAGGCGGCATATAAGCTGACGCCGGCAGATCAATCAACGTTGAATGCTCTGCAATCCGCGCTGCGCCAAGCGGGGCGACATGACGAAGCCGCACGGGTGAAGCACGAATTAGCTGCCGCGCTGCTAGCCCGCGACCAGCGTAGCCAGATCAACTTAAAAGCGCTCAAGCTCAACAACGAAGGCGCGGATCTCGAGCGGGCTGGCCACCTGCCACAGGCAGTCGAGAGATATCAGGAAGCGCTGAACCTCGAGCCCGATCACAATGGCATTCGCGTGAATTATGCAGCGGCGCTGCTGCGACTTGGCCGCTGGACCGAAGGGCTGACTGAGTTACACGAGGCGGCGGAGAGGGACCCGGAGAATCGCGATGTCCAAGTGGCATTGAGGGACGCTCTGGCTCAAGCCCCGCAGGCCCTATTTCCCGGCTGGGCCAAGGCCCGAACCGATCGTTGACGCGCTATGGCAGGGCGCTCGTGACCCGTCGTGTAACATTGTTGACGAGACCAGAGTTAAGTGCATCACCCACTCGGAAATAAACAAGAAGCTGCGACTCAGTGGCTCGGCCAGAGGGATGAAATCGCTTTTGGGGCAGGGCGTATCAGCGAATACCTGCAGCTCACAAAGCCTCGAATCGCTCTCCTCATCGTGATTTCGACTGCCGTCGGATACTGCTTTGGAATTGACTCACATCTTAATCTAGTCACCTTGTTCAATGCCTTGCTCGGCACTGCGTTGATGGCGGCCGGCTCTGCAACCCTGAACCAATGGTACGAGCGTGACATTGACTCAAAGATGAACAGGACGCGGAAAAGGCCCATACCCGCGGGCACGATTGCGGCCGATCACGCTCTCTGTTTCGGGGTGATCGTGTCATTATTGGGCGCACTCGATCTTTGGTACTTTGCGAATCCGCTGGCAGCAGCGCTTAGCGTCCTTACATCGGCCGGCTATTTGTTTGTTTACACGCCGCTCAAACGCATGGGTCCAATCTGCACGACGGTGGGCGCCGTGCCTGGTGCGATGCCTCCGCTTATCGGATTCGCTGCCGCGAACGGGCATCTACGCCTAGAAGCTTGGATTCTGTTTGGAATTCTTTTTCTCTGGCAGTTCCCTCACTTTCACGCAATTGCCTGGATGTACCGCGACGATTATAAGCGAGGTGACGTCAAGATGCTCGCCGTCGTCGAGCCAGACGGGAAAGCGTTCAGCCGTCAGATTCTCGGAACGCTGCTCTTGCTCATTCCTGTCACGCTTGCGCCTACGTTTGTACACATGGCGGGCAAGGTTTACTTAATCGCAGCACTCCTCCTAGGCGCGGCCTTCCTCTATTTCGGGGTGCAGATTTGCCAAGAGCGCACGCATGAGCGAGCCCGCCGCCTGCTGCTTGCGTCGGTTATTTACATGCCGCTTCTATTCGCTTTTCTTGTTCTGGATAATCCGAAGTTTCCGATTTTCCGCTAGCGTAGCGCCCTGCTTTTAGAAACCGGTTCGAAGCCTCAGAACTTTTTCAAAACCCGTTCCAAATCAAGATCCCCTCCGTCACTTCTGCTGACGGTTGGTGATAGGCTTACTATCTAACTCGATCTCGATGCAGCCCGTGTCCATTTCGATCGCCGCATCGACTTCCATCAGGAGATAGCTACTTGCGAATTGAAGCAATGGTTTTTCTGGCAGGTCTGTTTCTCCTGCCGGGAGTTTTATTCGGACAGACATCTGGAACCATCAACGGAGCGATCAAAGACTCTTCGGGCGCGACGGGCGCGGGAGCCTCCATCACGCTTACCGATAAGGCTACAAACGCGACACGCGTCGATACTTCGAATACTGACGGACTCTTCACCTTTCCCTCGCTTGCTCCGGGCAGGTACGGACTTTCTGTTCACATGAACGGATTCAAAACCGAATCAGAGCCAGACATCAATTTGCAGGTTCAACAGACTGTTCGCGCTGACTTCACGCTTCAACCGGGCCAGGTGAACGAATCGATAGTGGTCAGCGCGTCCGCTGAACAGCTGAACAGCTAAACACCGACAACGCCACGGTAGGAACTGTGATCGAAAACAAGCGTGTTGTCGAGCTACCGCTCAACGGGCGCGACTACTTGCAGCTGGTGCAGCTTAGTCCGAATGTCAGTGCCAGTTTTGGTTCTACGCAGAGCTCCAATCGTCAAGGCGGCACTCGGGCTAACGAAAACTATTCCATAGCCGGCCAGCGCTCCACGTTCAACCATTACACGCTCGATGGGATTGAGAATACGGACGTCAATTTCAATTTTTATCTGATCCAGCCATCCATTGACGCGATACAGGAATTTAAGCTTCAGAGCGGAGTTTATCCCGCGGAGTTTGGCCGCGAAGTATCGCAGATCAACGTCTCCACAAAGAGCGGCGCTAACGAATATCACGGATCGTTGTTTGAATTCTTCCGGAACTATAAACTGGATGCTTCCCCTTACGCCTTCACGAGTAAGCACGCGGGTAATCAGCCGTTCAAATGGAATCAGTACGGCTTCACTCTCGGTGGACCCCTTTCCATTCCAAAACTGTTCAATGCCAAAGACAAGCTATTCTTCATGACGAACTTCGAAGGCTTCAATCAACGCGCGACCAGCAATAGTTTGTACAGTGTTCCAACGCTTGCAATGCGCAACGGAGACTTCTCTTCGCTGCTGACGCGCCTCGGTGCTCAGCTCTATTACCCAACTGGCCGCTCCCGCAATTCCAATGGCACTTACAATGTGGTTCCGATCGCGGGAACCATAATTCCGATGAGTGCCATTGCTCCTCAAAGCTTGCAGATGCTCGCTTATTTGCCGGCGCCTAATCAGCCGATCCCAGCCAATCAATCGCCGGCAAACGATTATCTGCTCAATGCGAATAACCCGACCGACAGAGATCAGTTCAACGTCCGTATTGATTGGGTTGAGAACGCGAAATCGACGTGGTTCGGCAGATACAGCTGGACAGACGAAACTGCGAACTCGCCAACGCTTAGCTTTGCCGGAAACTCTCTGGCTACCCACGGGACACAGTACATGATTTCAAACACGCGCGTGTTCTCGCCTACGACGGTCAACGAGTTCCGGTTCGGCATTAACAGCTTCCATAACACAGTTGCGCCCGATCTCGCCTGTAAGCAGAACGTCGTTCAGCAATTGAATCTGCCCGGTCTTAACACGAGCAACTGCCAGACTTGGGGCATTCCGCAAATGCGCAACCTGGGTGAGATCAGCGGGTGGGGCGACGACACAAACGGTCCCTACATCTTGAACGACGCAATTGGTCAAGTGATTGACAATTTCTCATGGATCCGTGGCAAGCACTCGTTTCGTTTCGGTGGCGAAGTGCGGCGCGACCGATATAACCAGCTGGGGAATGAGTTTCCGCGCGGCGCCTTCAACTGGGGTTCATCGTCAACAGCAAATCCCAACGGCAACAGCGGAGGATACGGCTTTGCGGGATTTCTTCTCGGGTCGCCCACGGAGGTGGATGGCGCGTACGGTATCGCCTTTGAGCAGTTGCGAGCTACCAGTCAGGCCTATTACATAGATGACACCTGGCGCGCCGCCACAAACCTAACGATCTCCCTCGGGCTGCGTTACGAGTTGATACCGCCCTACACCGACCGTAGCGGCCACGAGACAAACATTCAGCTTCCTGTGTTCGCAACTACTGCAGGGGTGACCGATCCTAGCGTTCAACCGACCGATGTGCGCTCGGGCACGGGAGACTACTACGAGGGCCTGCCGTTCCGATTCCAGAACGTACAGGTGGCGCGCGACAACCGCCTGGGCAGCCGACTTTATAAAACAGACTATAACGACTGGGCGCCTCGCGTGGGAATCGCCTGGACTCCGAAGCCGACATGGTCCATCCGGACGGGAGCTGGCATATTTTATGCGCAGGATAGTGGCAATTCCCGCTTCGATCTTGCACGAACGTTGGGCGGAAAAAGCAATAACGTTAACAACAACCAGTCGGCCGCGTTTCCGAGCATGACCTGGACAAATTTCATCCCGCCAGGTTCCATAATCAACATCGCTAATCCAACGCTGTTCGGTGTTTTGTACGATATCCGCAACCCGCGCGTGCTGCAGTACCTTTTCAACGTGGAGCACGAGCTATCCAAAACGATGGTGTTCGAAGCCGGGTACATGGGTTCTGAAGGGCATCGCCTTCAAGGGCTTTTCAACGCAAACGAAGCTACTCCCAGCACGGGCGCGCTGCCAACTCGTTTGCCGTTTTCGAATATCGGCATCATGCAGACTGTGCAAGGCGGCGGTAACTCGAATTACAACAGCCTCGGACTGAAATTAACGCGCCGGCTTTCATCGGGACTCACGCTTCTGGCGGCTTATACGTACGCGAAAAGCATCGATGACGTAAGTGCTATCCGCGGTCAAAGCGACACCATCTTTCCTCAGGACAGCCGCTGTCTGAGGTGCGATCGCGGTCTATCGGCGTTCAACGTAGCGCATCGTTTCGTCATTTCGGCGTTGTATCAGCTTCCTGTCGGCTCCGGCAAAGCGTTCCTCAATCGCGGCGGGATTTTGAATGAGCTGCTGGGAGGTTGGCAGATCGGATCTATCTATACAGTCCAGACTGGACTTCCTGGTTACGCGACGCCCGGTCCGGATCAGTCGAATACCGGAGTAGGAAACAGCCGCGACCGCTTAAACGCAACGGGTCTTTCCCAAAGCATTCCCAACCCTTCGCCGGCAGACTGGTTCAACGTCAACGCCTTCGCGCTCGAACCGTTCGGAACATTTGGCAATGCCGGCCGCAATACCGTCATCATGCCCGGCCGGAATGAATGGGATTTCTCGGCGCTCAAGAATTTTCGCATAGCAGAGCGCCACGCGCTGCAATTCCGCTTTGAAGGGTTCAACTTCGCTAATCATCCGAACTGGGGAAATCCTGGTTTGGGCTGGGGCCAGAACGTACGGCCATCCTCCAGCTTCGGTGTGATCAGTAGTACGGCCGTTGCGATGCGTCAGCTTCAGTTCGCCCTGAAGTACGTGTTCTAGATTCTCACGAGGATCTGATCCGTGCAGTAAGGGAAAGTCATGCGGCTGATTCAGTTGTGCACTCTCGCGTTGGCGCCACTAGCGGCTGCGGAGATGCTGGCGCAGACTACACTCACGATTGCCACCGTGAATAACGGAGACATGCTCGTGATGCAGAGACTCTCGAAGGAGTTCGAACGAGAGCACCCGGATATGCACTTGGACTGGGTGGTGCTCGAAGAAAAAATCCTGCGTGAGAAGACAACGACAGACGCAGCCACGCATGGTGGTCAGTACGATGTCGTCACGATTGGTCCGCTTGAGGCGCCGATTTGGGGACGCCGGGGATGGCTGACACCGGTAGATGATAAGCTTTCGCCTGGTTATGACCGCAGCGATATTCTTAAACCGATTCGCGATGCTGCGTCTTATCGAAGCAGGCTGTATGCTCTGCCCTTTTACGCAGAGAGTTCCCTGACCTACTATCGCAAGGATCTTTTTCGCGACGCAGGCCTGACCATGCCTGCGCAGCCAACCTATCAAGATATCGAGCGCTTTGCCAAGGCCCTGAATAATCCTGCAAAGGATGTGTACGGAGTCTGCCTGCGCGGAAAGCCAGGCTGGGGCGAAAACATGGCCTACATTTCGACGGTAATCAATACATTTGGCGGCCGCTGGTTTGACGAGGCGTGGAGGCCACAGCTTGACTCTCCGGAGTGGCATGACGCGGTGGCTTTCTACGTGAATCTTCTTCAGAGATACGGGCCTCCGGGCAGCAGCTCGAACGGGTTCAATGAGGCGCTCACGCTTTTTGAAAACGGCCGCTGCGGCATGTGGATCGACGCCACTGTGGCCGCTGGAACATTGTATGACTCGAAGCAATCGAAGGTTGCACAAACAGTCGGCTTTGCTTCCGCGCCTGTAGCCGTGACTCCGCGCGGTGCGCAATGGCTCTGGTTCTGGGGGCTTGCGGTGCCCTCATCTTCCAAACACTCGGCCGAGGCACTCAAGTTTATTGAATGGGCAACCTCAAAAGAGTACATCCGGCTCGTCGCGCGCCAGAACGGCTGGGCTGCCGTGCCGCCAGGCACACGGCAGTCGACTTATCAGCAGCCGCAGTATCTTGCCACTGCCCCGTTTGCGCATCTTACATACGAGTCGATCATGGCTGCCGATCCGCTGCATCCGACGAAACAGCCGGTACCGTACACCGGCATCCAATGCGTCGTGATTCCATCGTTCCCTACGATCGGCAACCAGGTAGGACAACTGATCGCGGCGGCGCTGGTTGGGAATATTTCCGTCGATGAAGCTTTGCGGAGAGCGCAAGGGGCTACTGAGCGCGTCGTGAAGCGCACCGGGATTCCCCAGTAGTTGACGGCAAGGAGAACGATCATGGCAGAAACACAGCTCACTCGCGATTCCCTACTCCACGATCAAACCAGACCTGACACGTGGAGAGACAGCGTTGCGCAATTTTCACTTAAAATGCCAGCGATCACTGCGCTCTTTATCTCGTCCGTGATTCCACTTCTGATGACGCTCTGGTTCTCATTCCGGGGCTATAACATGATGGCCCCGGATCGAACGGGCTTCGATGGGCTGGGCAATTACCGGTATCTGCTGAGCGATCCGAGTCTGACGCTAGCCATCTGGCACACGATTGTTCTCTTAGGTTCCGTATTGATCATCACCATCGGACTGGGTACGCTGCTTGCGGTTCTCTTCGACCAGGAGTTCTTCGGTAGAGGCATCGCACGGGTGCTCGTGCTAGCTCCATTTTTCATTATGCCGACTGTCAGCGCCCTGGTCTGGAAGAACATGATGATGCACCCAGACAACGGCTTTCTCGCTTTTCTCATGCGCTCGGCCGGTCTGAAACCGATTGACTGGTTCGGGGTTGCGCCCCTCACCTCGATCATCATTATCGTGTCCTGGCAATGGCTTCCGTTTGCCGTGCTCACGTTGTTAACTGCGGTGCAGTCACTCGATCCAGAACGCAAAGAAGCTGCGCGGATGGATGGAGCCGGCCCGATTGCAATGTTCATCTACATCATCTGGCCTCACCTGGGACGGGCTATTGCCGCCACAACGATGATCGAGTCGATCTTTTTTTTTGGGCATTTTCGCGGAGATTTACGTTACCACCTCCGGCGGTCCCGGCTTTGCTTCGACGAATTTATCTTTCCTGATCTATCGCTACGCGCTGATGGAATATGACATCGGAGGCGCCTCCGTTGCAGGTATCGTCGCCATCATCCTGGCTAATGTTTTAGCTCTGTTTCTGATGCGGCCGTTCGCGCGCAACCTGGACGCGTAAGGGAGGCAATGCTACTCATGAAGAAGCTTCGACAGGAGTGGGCGATGACGCTTCTCGGCTGGTCGGTCGCGCTGCTGATGGCTTTCCCGGTCTTCTGGACGGTTCTGACGAGTTTCAAGACTGAGACGGAGGCCATTTCCCGCGTCCCGCTCTTCTTTTCCAGCCAACCCAAGACAACTATGTAGCCGTACAGGAGCGCGCCAGTTATTTTCATTTTGCCTGGAACAGTGTGGTGGTTTCACTGGGATCTACTTTGCTTGCGTTGGCCCTTGCCGTTCCCTCCGCATACGCCATGGCCTTTTACCCTACGAGGCGAACGAAAGACACTCTCCTGTGGATGCTTTCCACAAAGATGATGCCGTCCGTCGGAGTCCTCGTTCCGGTTTACCTTATTTTCCGTGACATGGGCCTGCTCGACACGAAGGCAGGCCTCCTGGTGATTGACGCCTTGCTCAATCCTCCGATCGTAGTTTGGATGCTCTACACGTTCTTCAAAGAGGTGCCTAGGGAAGTTCTCGAAGCCGCTCGAGTGGACGGTGCTGGACCGGTGGAGGAGCTGTATCACTTGCTGCTTCCGTTGTCGATGCCTGGAATCGTCTCGACCAGCCTGCTCGCGATTATTCTTTCCTGGAACGAAGCCTTCTGGAGTTTAACTCTGACGGCCGCCAAAGCGGCGCCACTTACCGCCTTCATTGCTTCATTTTCCAGCCCCGAGGGGCTCTTTTACGCGAAGCTCTCAGCCGCCTCGACGATGGCGATTGCGCCGATACTCATTTTGGGATGGATGAGTCAAAGACAGCTGGTTCGTGGTCTTACTTTTGGCGCGGTGAAATGAGACATACGAGGACGACATGGCAACTGTGCAGCTGAAGCAGATTCGTAAGAGTTACGACGACTTTGAGGTGATCAAGGGAATTGATCTCAAGATTCACGATCAGGAGCTGACCGTCTTTGTTGGCCCGTCGGGCTGCGGCAAATCCACTCTGCTGCGTTTAATCGCCGGTCTCGAAGAGATTACCTCGGGCGATCTACTGATCAACGGCGAAAAGGTGAACAGCGTTCCCGCATCCAAGCGTGGTCTCGCGATCGTGTTCCAGAGTTACGCGCTCTACCCGCACATGAACGTGGCTGAGAACATGCCGTTCAGTCTGAAGCTTGCCGGCGTACCCATGGCGGAGCGCCAGAAGAAAGTTCTCGAAGCCGCCCGCATCCTGAATCTTGAAACGTATCTTGATCGCAAACCCAAAACGTTATCTGGAGGGCAGCGCCAGCGGGTCGCGATTGGACGGGCGATCGTCCGCGATCCCAAAGTTTTCCTCTTCGATGAACCTCTATCGAATCTCGATGCTGCGCTGCGGGTCCGAATGCGCCTTGAGCTCACCAAACTTCACCAAACTTCACCGGCAGTTGCACGCCACGATGATCTATGTAACCCACGACCAGGTAGAAGCGATGACAATGGCGGACCGCATCGTTGTTCTACAGTCTGGCGTGGTCGAGCAGGTCGGTTCTCCTATGGATCTCTATCGCTATCCACGCAATCTCTTTGTCGCGGGATTCATCGGATCTCCACGAATGAATTTCCTCGGAACTTCCGTTCAGCAAGTTGTTCCAGATGGATTGATGATCGCTTTAGGCAGCGCGGGAACGCTTCACGTGCCAATGCAATCTGGCATGTCTGCGACGGGCGATAAAGTGACTCTCGGTATCAGGCCGGAGCATGTCACGCTTGTTGCCGCTGGCGGTCTCCCCGCCGAGGTACAGGAAGTCGAGCACCTCGGCAGTGAAAGTTATCTTCACCTCAGGTATGGGGTCTGGCGAACCTTTTACCGTGAAGATCAATGGAGAGACCACCGTGCGCCCTGATCAGCAGGCAGCTCAAGATCGATCCGGGATACGTTCACCTTTTCGACCGGAACGGTGATGCGATGCAATCGGTGCCTGCGATGCCAAGCAGTCAGCCTGACGGTAACGTCCTCAGTCCAGCACCAGATGTCGCAAGATTGCGGAGCGTTACGCCTTATGGAGAGACAGACGATGAGTTCCAACAGCTCTAACCTTCGACTCAATAGTGAAAACTTGGGTAAACTTCCGGACGAAGTAAAAGTTCCTCTCTATGATCGCGGCGAGCTGCGGCAACACACTGTGCATATAGGTGTCGGCGGATTTCACCGCGCGCATCAGGCGGTTTACCTGGACGATTTGCTCGCGCATAAAGGCAATGAGAGATGGGGCGAGTGCGGAATTGGCGTAATGTCCAGTGACGACCGCATGAGAGATGTCCTCGAAGGACAGGATTTTCTGTACACCGTCGTCGAACGCAGTGCGAGCGAACAATCGGCGCGGGTGATAGGCTCTCTTGTCGACTATGTCTATGTTCCAGAGAGTCGTGAAAAGGCGATCGAAAGAATGGCTGCCAGTGAAACGCGCATTGTTTCGCTAACCATTACAGAGGGTGGCTACTTCATCGATGAAGGCACCGGTGATTTTCTGGCCGGCCATCCCGACATCCAGTATGATCTGCAGCACCCAACTGAACCCATCACTTCGATGGGGCTCATTGCGGAGGCACTGCGCCGGCGTCGGGAACGCGGTCTGCCACCGTTCACTATCATGTCCTGCGACAATCTCCAGGGAAACGGCCACATTGTTCAAAAGGTTTTACTTGAGTTAACCGGTCTCGGCAATCCTGCGCTCCAGCAGTGGATCGCAGAGAACGTTGCTTTTCCCAACAGCATGGTGGATCGCATCACGCCGGTAACAGCTCCGGCAGACATCGCATTTGTTGCCGAGAGATTTCGGCTGGACGACGCATGGCCCGTCGTAACTGAGCCATTCCGTCAGTGGGTGATCGAGGACACCTTTTGCAACGGCAGGCCCCAATGGGAAAAAGTGGGCGCGCAGCTTGTAACGGATGTCGCTCCCTACGAGATTATGAAAATGCGGCTCTTGAACGGCAGCCATCTGGCCATGGCGTATCTTGGAGCACTACACGGCTTCACGTATGTGCACGAGATTATGCAAGACCCGCTATTTGTAACGTTCATTCAAGAGTTCATGGAAGAAGTGACGCCGGTTGTTCCGAACATTCCCGGTGTGTCGGTCGCAGAGTACAAGGCGTCGTTGATCGAACGTTTCTCGAATCCTACCATCAACGATCAAGTGACCCGGATCTGCTCCGAAGGCTCGGCGAAAATCCCGAAGTGGCTTCTTCCCTCGATTTCTGAACTGCTGGAGCAGCGTGGCCCAGTCCATCTACTCAGCCTTGTTGTTGCGAGTTGGATCCTGTATCTAGGGCGCGGTCTCGACGAGCGCGGCCGGCCGCTGAACATCATTGATGCGCGCTGCCATGAACTGACGGCGCTCGCAAAGAGAGCCGCGACTGACCCCCGCCCCATGCTAGCCGTCCAGTCAATCTTCGGCGAGAAGCTACCCTCGAACGAAAAGTTTGTAAAGTCAGTAGAAAGCTCGTTGCGGATGCTAGCAAGATCTGGTGTAGACGCCACGGTGAGCAATTATCTCTCCTCATCTTTCCTACCGGGAACAAGATAGTGCTCGTTCAGAAGCGGATGGTAGGTTGAAACCGTGTTGACAGCGAAAGCTTCCATCTGATGTGACGCCTTGGTTTGACGCAGAAGCGAAACAGATCATACAGGTCATTGCGCGCGGCGTTGAGTTCGCAGCGGCAGTAATCATTGCGCTGGCTGCCGTTGAGGCTCTCATCAAAGCGGGGGTGATCTTCTTTCGGCGGAGTATTCCGGGAGCGGCAAAGAATGAGGTGAGGCTCACGTTGGGGCGTTGGCTGGCAGTCGCGCTGGAATTTGAACTTGCAGCGGACATTCTCAACACGGCTGTTACTCCGACCTGGAGCGATATCGAGAAACTCGCCGCCATTGCAGGGCTCCGGACTGCGCTCAACTATTTCCTGGAGCGTGAAATTCGAGAAGAAGGATCGCCCCGCCAACTCGCGGCTGAACAACAGCTGAAGCGTAAGGACCCAATCTAGAACGGTCCGGCTACTGGTCCCGCGCGAGATTGCCGCAATCGTCCAGTTAGCTATCGTCCCAAGATTCAGGTTCATCCGCAGCCGCGCCGGGGCGAACCAGATCGATAATGGTAGCCATCGCCAGGACCCCGCATGGCAGCAAAAGGGCGGAAAGGCCGTAACTCTTTTTAAGCACCGCGCCTGAGGCCGCGCCGCAAAAGTAAGCTATCCACAAACCAGCGGTGAGACAAGCGTGCTGCGCATATTTCTGGTGAACCGTAACCCTGAGCACTTTAAGAATTCGTTGACGAAACCGGCCGCGTGTACGGTCGCGGAACCAGAATGCATAATGAACTACCGCCTCGGAAAACTTCGCGAGCGATCCTGTCAGATACGTCGTGTAAACACGCAAGCCGGCCACGCGTGTGACGGTGACCGTTTGCATCCCCATGGCAGCAGCAGGAAGCGACAACAGGAAATAGAACACGAAAGAAGGAGAATGCAGCTCGCCATTGACTGAATACCGGTGATCGAGCCCGATTAGGCAGCCTAGCAGGACGAATTCTCTCGCAAGAGCAATCGAGAAGGATGAATGCCAACGGAGCCGATGCGCGAGGCTACTAGTGAAAGCACTGAACAGAAGGCCGAGCACAAACGGCAGCAGCGGCCAGGCGTGGTGAAGCGCCTGAGTCCAATTCCGTTCGGCAACATCAATGCCGAACGAAGATGTATTGCCGGTCATATGCGCTGTGTAGACGTGATAGAGCAGTAGCCACCCAACTACGTCCACGAAGGCGGCTGCCCAAGCCATAGCTAGAACAAGGAACGCTTTGGTATGGGCCGGCAGCGGAGCCGGCGGTTGGCGTATCCGGCTGAACGGCCGCGTAGTTGGCCGGCCGGCGGTAAGCGGCACCGGCTTCATTTTCTTTTGCGAAGCTTCGCGCGGCTTGGGAGATTGTCAAGGCGCAGATAGCCCGCTGATGCCCGGAGACGAACGGCTCGATTGTCGTCGTCCAGTAAACCTATGAAGTCCGGTTAGAGCCTGGGATCATTCCACAAGGCCAGCGAATGAATTGCGGCGGCCCTGACAGACCAGTCTTTGTCCGAGAGGGCTTCGCGGAGCGCCCGCAGGGTTTCTTCATTCTTGTCGCGTCCGAGTAGGAGAGCCGCGGCGGCCCGGCCCGAAACTCCAGGATCGGAGAGCAGCGCCTGCATGGACGCGACACCTTCCCCCAAGCCTGGAACAGGCGCGAATCCTATGCCCTGGCGTAAAGCGAACATGAATAGTGTCTTCGGCGTGTGCATCATGCGCAACGTGTCCCGCATCTGGCTTGTGAAGACATTCGAAGACGTTTTCGATTCGCCGCTCAAAACAGATAAGAGCGCTTGCTTACCGGCCCGATCGTGAAGTTCAAACAGCGCTTTGGCCGCCGCGAAGCTTACCTCCGGCACCGGATCATCGAGTGCTTTCCGCAGGGCGCTAGAGACGCCACGATTCCGCAGGTCCACCAAACTAGCGACAGCCGCGATGCGAACTTGCACATCTTTGTCGGTAAGCATCGATTCAAGCTTAGAGAGAAATGGCTCACGAGAAGCTGCGAGACTGAATGCGATGACGGCCTGTTTACGCGTATTTGGATTGTGGTCTGTCAGAGCTTCTTCCAGATTGCTGCGCGCTCTATCGCGGAGTGAACGATCAGTTTGCGAAGAAGCTAAGAGGTCGATGACAAAGAGAATGGCCAGCCATTTCTTCATCATGCTGCTCGACTGTGCCGTTCATACCGGCTTAACCTGATAGCGCTGCATGTCTGATTGTTTAAATACCAGTCCGAAACCTGGGCGCGCTACATCGGGACAAAGTAATCCATTATTTATCTCGATCGCGCCATCGAATGCCATCTTTTCGATGCGGGCATGGTCATAGAAGTATTCGACGTTGATGGCTCGCTGTGCGCCGCAGCAGGCGTGTACGTGGATCGAGGGCGAGGTGTGAGCCGAAAGAGGCATGCTGCGGCTTTCGCATAAGGCGTCGGCCAATAAGAATCCCGTGATCCCGGCGCAGCGGGTCGCGTCGGCTTGTAAGACGTCGACGGCGCCGGCCTCAAGCATGCGGCGGAAATACCAGGCATTGTATCCGTATTCGCCGGCCGCGATATCCATCCCGGGCGGTCCATCATCACGGATCAGACGCAATCCATCGAGGTCATCCGAGGAGACCGGTTCCTCGAACCAGGTAACATCGTATTCTCTGAAACGGTGGGCTTGGTAAAGAGCCTGTTTGCGAGTGTAAGCGCCATTGGCATCGACGAACAGCTGCACTCCGGACCCAATTGCCTCGCGGGCCACACGCACGCGATCGATGTCGGCCGCCGCATCCCGGTCTATCTTCATCTTGACCGCGCGAAAGCCTGCTTCGGCCCAGCCGCCCAGCTGTTCGCGCAGCATCGCGTCGGAGTAGGAAGTAAATCCGCCGCTCCCGTAAGCCATGATTCCAGGCCGCACAAGACCGAGAAGCGCGGCAACCGAGACGTCTAAGAGTTTGCCTTTTAAATCCCAGAGCGCGTTGTCGACCGCGGCTATCGCCATCGAGGAAATTCCGGGCCGGCCAAGATTTCGTATCTGTTCGACCATCTCGCGCCAACACTCACTCATCGCCAGAGCATTACGGCCGGCCAGCTTCGGAGCCAGAGATGTCTCGATCAGATGCGCAGTGGAAGTATCAGCGTAGCTATAGCCAAGGCCTTTAGCGCCACCGGCGAGGATCTCAACAAGCACGAGTGACGTCTTGTCCCACTGAAATGTTCCATCGGACTCCGGTGTCTCGGTAGGAACAGTGTAGACGGACACCTGAATGCGTTCGATCACCGGCGTGGATTGCATAGTCACCCTTCTAAATTCGCGGCATGCCGTGGCCCCACGTGTCGGGAGGCGACAAGTCGCGGCGCATGGGAGGAGGTTGGAGATTTCGGCTGTCAGATTTGAAGACCGCGTCGCCCTCGCGAATCAAGTAATCCGCCGTACGCGCGGCCAGCGCCATGATGGTCAATCCCGGGTTAGCGGAGCCTTGCGTGGGCATGATGCTGCCGTCACAGATGAACAGATTGGCGATGTCGTGGGTGCGGCCAAACCGGTCCACTACTGACGTCTTCGGATCAGCACCCATACGCGCTGCGCCGACCAGGTGCGCATAACGCGCCTCCTGCACGACCTCTTTCGCGCCGGCCGCATACATCACCTGCATGGTCTTTTGCTTACCGTATTCGATCAGCTTCTGATCGTTGTCGTACAGGTCGAAAGTGATTTTCGCAATGGGAATGCCGAGGCGATCTTTCTCTTCCGCGAGTTGCACGCGGTTCCCGGCATGCGGCAAGATTTCACCCAGAAATCCGAAAGCCGCCCAGTGGTTGTAATCCATCATCACGCTGCGCATCCCCCATCCCCAGGCGCCTTTTGCCGTCATCATCTGCTTGGCAAACGAAATCGGTAATGGGCCTACGGTCTGGATGGCAAATCCGCGCGCAAAGCCGCGCTTCGGATCAGTCTCGTAAAACTCTTCGGTCAGCGCGTGCGCCGGAGGAGCCTTATACATGCGAACCAGTTCATCGAAGCGTCCGAGTATCACGTTGCCCGCTTGCGCCATCAGATAACGGCCCACGCAATCGCTGGAATTGGCGAGCCCGGACGGGAATTCGGGGCATGCCGAATTGAGTAAGAGGCGAGGCGTCTCGATCGAATACCCGGCCACGATCACTGCTTTCGCTTTTTGAAACCGCTCCCGCCCTTCGGAGTCGAAATAGTTTACGCCCGTGATGCGCCTGTCTGCGCCGAGACAGATCCGTGAAACCATGCAGTTCGGACGAATCTCGGCGCCGTTTGCAATTGCGTCGGGCACATGTGTGATGAGCGTGCTGGCCTTTGCGCCGACCTTGCAACCCTGTATACAAAATCCCCGGTAGATGCAGTGCGGCCGATCCGCGCGTGAGCCATTTAGGATGGCGACTGGACCGCCTGCCGAGACGCCGATGCCGAGCTTCGTGCAACCTCGAATGAGCGCGTCGCCTACGCCGCCCATGGGATGCGGGCCGTAAGGATAGCCATGCGGATCTCCCCAGGGAAAATACGACGGACCCGAAACAGGCAACTCCAATTCCAGGAGCTCGTAATAGGGTTTCAGGTCAGAGTAAGAGATGGGCCAGTCGACTCCGACGCCGTCTTCCGAATGGATGCGGAAGTCGGATGGGTGCAGGCGGGGAGTGAAAGAGGCCCAGTGTACGGTGCCTCCGCCTACGCCCTTTCCGCTGTTATTGGCTCCGAACGCGAGCGGGTGTTTGCCAGCGGTGATTCGAATCTCGTTCCAGTAAAGGTTATGGGCTCCTTTTTCGTCGCTCACCCAGTCTCGCTCGGTATCCCAGAATGGCCCGGCGTCAAAGCCAAGGACGCGAAAGCCCGCGCGCGCCAGTCGTTGCAGGAGCACACCACCTCCGGCACCCACGCCTACGATCGCGTAATCGACTTCTTCGCCCTCGGGGTAGCGGCGCATTGGCGTTTCGATCCGCTGCATTGGGCCGAGCATATGCGGCTCGTTGCCGGGCGCCTCGAACTCTCCGAATAGCGGTGATTTCAATGCGTTCCTCCCTGCCCGGGGGAACCGTGGTGTTCGAATTGCCCGGAAATCGCTTGGTGTTTGCCAGACACGGAGCTCTCGGGAGCTTCCCATTCATAACGCTTCTCCTCCACTTCCCATGGCTCCGCTTCTCCTCGCTCGAGACGCATGTAAGCGCGCGGATAAGCGGGGCCGCCGAAGCCAATTTCATCCCACGACCAGGGATGCGAGTAATACCCATCCACGCAATCGGAAACCAGCAGCATCCAGAAACGGTGAACGGGCATTTGCGCCCAGATCTCGTGCGCGGCGGACGGCTTGCCATCGTGCACGGAGCGGAGAATTTCTTCTTGTTCCCGCGGCGCAAGTTCGAGGAACCCGCGGCCATGCTCATGCGGCGCTATCTGATCGATCGCCTGCAATCCTAAGCGGAAGGCTTCACGATCGGGCGGCATCCCTTCGTATCGATAGCCGTCATAGGATTCCTCGTTGAGCCGCTTGTCGATCTGCGGCACGATCGGAATTCTGTGCGCCTCGTCGCGATCGTCCTGTGGGAGAATGCGATTGCAAACGGCTTTGAGGAGCCGTGCTTCCTGCTGATCGAAGAAGCGAATTTCCGGAACATTGTGGACGCGGTCGAGGATGACTGCGCGCGTCTTTGCGTCCCAGAATTTCTGCTGACTGAGCGTACTGAATCCCGGATAGTAACCTGGCTGCGCCATGGGTCCGATCGGCCTTCCTGTGCGCGGATCAACCGGGCGGCCATCGATTTCAGTTGCTGGAATACTCATTTCTGTTTTTCTCTCCGCAGCAAGCTGGCAAGCAGTCCGAGGAATCCGCTTGCGGCAAACAGCAACGGCGCAAATAGCGGGGGACCATAGATGATGTTGTAGATTGGCTTTTTGATTCCGCCGGGCCGCCGCAAAACGCCTCGCGCGTGATAGCCAAAACCCACCATGCCATCCACTATCGCTACACCGGAAAGTGCCGGCAACCAGGTTTGCGCAACCCGGCGATTCGCGGCCGCACCTATGCCGGACGCCATCAACAGAGGCGCCAAGATCACTGGCGTCCACTGCGCCTTGTAGCGGAAGTTGTTTTTGTAGTGCGAGTACCAGGCTTCAAATCCACTGAAGAAGGCGGAGATAGCAGTAGCGATTGCCATTTGCTTCTGAAAACGCCCCTCGCGCACGTCTTGTACCCAGCTGATGTGTTCGTGTCCGCGGCTGATGTGACCCGCCCAGTGACGAGCATGAGCAGGGCGCGGCAAGAGACGATCGTCCTGTTCACTGCGCCTTAGGAGCGAGGCGAGCAATCCGAGATAGGCACTCACGCCGAACAACAAGGGGGCGAAGATGGGTGGCCCCATGATGATGTTGACAAGGGGCAGACGCCATCCGCCAGGTTTGCGCTGCACCCCGCGAATGTGAAAGTAAAACCCAATGACGCTGTCGGCGAGTGTCAGGACAGAAATCGCAGGCAAAACTGTGCGAGCTGAGCGCCTATTGAAAAAGCCAGCTATCCCGCCCGCGGCCAGTGCTCCGCTAAGAATGACGGGCGTGTACATCACTCTTCGGCTATAGCTTCCCCGGTAATGTTCGTATGCCACCTCGACGCCGCTCAACGTACTCGATAGACCCGCGATCAGCGCCAACCAGCGCTGGAAGCGGCCCTCGCGTATATCCAGTTCGATGTCCGCGGCGTCTTCGATGAGCGACTCAGGCATGCTCTCCTCCCGCTATCTGGCGAAGGGCAGCCTTAGTTTCGGGAATCGCGAGCGGGAGAGCAGTAAAGGTCGCTGCCGCGGCCAGCACAGACCATAGAGAAAATGCGCGATACTTCCTCGATTCGTCAACCGTCAGCTTTCCCGCGAACGCGGCATCGGCGATCATTTTCAAGCCCATGCCAATCGGCATCAGCGGATGTGTTTGCCAGCGGTTCTCGGGACCTAGTCCAGCCAGGCAAGCAGTCGCGGCATAGCTCGCGAGGCCGAGTAGAGCGTCCGGTATTGCTAAGATCGAATACGCTTGAGCGGAGCCGTTTACCTTTTCTGCATTGAGACCCTGCCAGCGTGGTTGTGGCAATCTTTTCACCATGCCCATCTGGTAGAGCGCTATGTAACTTAAAACGCCACAGGAAAAGAAGGTCAGCCCGATGATCTTGCGGCGCCGTCTTAAGAATGGGCCGGATCCAGCGCGCAGTTCACGGCCGAGTTGGTCAGCGCTCAAGTTGCCGTTCACTTAACGCCTCTCCGGAGGTTTGCAAAGAGCAGCCCTGCGATGGTTGCGCCAGCGAGAGCCACCAGGCCTCGGTGGGCGGTTAAGTTGATTAATGCGAGATTCAGCGAGCTCTGTACGCTGTATGGACTCGCGCGATTGTCGAAGATTCCGTGCGCGGCATACTGGCCTTCCACAGGTTCGAAGAGGTTATCGGGCCGGTCCGGCGACACGGGCTCGGACGTCTGCTGTCCGCTGAAACCGTGCCTGGCAAGATAATGATCCGCGAAAGACGGCGCGACCTCCTGGCCGTAAATTGCTTCGACGGTCGGCCAACCAACGTACACTTCGCGGCGTTTGTGAGTGGCCGCCCAGACGATGGCGCGCGCTGCTACTTCCGGTTGATAGATCGGCGGTACCGGCTGAGGATGCCGGGGCAGACGCGTGCGGCACCAACTGAATTGGGGCGTGTTCATTGCGGGCAGCATCACCGCCGTAATGTGGACCGCGCTTCCGTTATGGATAAGCTCCGAGCGGATCGAATCGGTAAAGCCCACAATGGCGTGCTTCGCGCCACAATATGGCGATTGCAGGGGAATCGAGCGGTAGGCCAGGGCCGAGCCGACCTGTATAATCGTGCCACGATTGCGCGCGTGCATGCGCTTCAGCGCCGCCATGGTTCCATAGACCTGTCCAAGATAGGTGACTTCGGTAGCGCGCTTGAATTCGTCAGGCGTGATTTCGAGAAATGGCGCGAAGATCGTCGTCATTGCATCGTTCACCCAAACATCTATGGGGCCTAGTTCTTGCTCGGCGCGTTCGGCTGCTTCATCCACCTGCTTCGCGTCGGCCACGTCCGCAGCGAGCACAACCGCTTTCCCGCCCAGTTCCTCCACCTCGCGCTTGGCTGCTTCGAGCCGTTCCCGCCCACGCGCAATTAGCCCAAGGTGCGCTCCCTGCCGCGCGAACTCTGTCACCACCGCGCGTCCTACGCCGGCGGATGCGCCGGTGACTACGACTACTTTTCCTCTATTTGACTTTTCCATTTTGTTTGCTAGATCGCTTGCACCCGGTGATTATGACCTTGCCATTGTCCACGGCTTGTCCAGAAGAAAGTAAATTCGATGGACGACTGAAAATCGGCCGGTGTCACGTCAAAGTATTCACCGCCAATGCCCGTCGAGCGGGATTCACTGTCGTGCCACGTCTTCCAGTTGTCCGTCGACCAGCGAAGCCGGAATGGCTCAGGCGCGCAAATCCGGAGCGTATGATCCTTCCTTGCTTGGTGAAGTGGATGCTTTGGCAGCCAGAACTCCACTTTGCTTTCGGCTTTTCCATTCTGGTAGCGAGTGACAACTTCGGGGATCAGGTCGAACACTTTTCCGTCGAAAGACGAGCGAAGCAGGCGCAAGTACTCCGAGTGCGCCCACAAGAGGGGGTTCGCTGAACCGGTGGGGCCGCCGCAGCAGAGACCCGCTTGCGGCAAATCTGCTTCGTCCCATATCTGCTCCGGCAGCAGGCCTGTGCCGTTTGAGAAGTGTTCCATCGCGCTCACCAATTGGCTGCAGTCGTGACCCGCCGCGAGTTCATAGTGAGCCCGTTCGCCCGTAAGTAGCGGCCAAGCCCGTCCTTTGCCCCAGTTCACGTAGGGGCCGCCGCCCGGTTGCTGTCCATAGCCGTCGTGGTTGTAGCGATGCCAACACGGTCCAAGACGTGTATCGACTCTGAGCGTGGCATCGACAACGCGGAGGCTTTCCGTAATCAACGGATCATCGGGCCGAAGCACCCCATATCGGACGAGCTGCAAAAAGCCGGCGTCTGTGATATCGCGAGCTGGGAAGGACTGTCGAGCGCCTGGAGCACGGCTGGTCAAAGTGAACTCAGCTTGATTCACAGCGCCCGGAGCGGCGGCCTCTCCGGGCTTGGCTGGATTCAGGCGCACAAAGTAGCGGGGTGACCCAGGCAAAAGCGAGCCTTTCGTCGTCACCGTCCATTCTTCGAGATGCGCTCGCAGAAAGTCGGCGTAGCTCTCCAGGAAATCCGCAGTTTCGCTCTTTTCTTCTTCCCTCGCGAGGGAGGCGGCGCAGATGAAGGCTGCAATGATGACGGCCAAGGTGGAAGGCGAATAGCCGCTTGCTTCTTCCCACCGCTCTTCGCCCGTCACCGGGCCGCTGTGCAGGAGAAAGCAAACAGCCCTGTTCACCATGACGCGGGCGTTGAACTCGCCCAGGAGTTTCAGCGTGTGAAGACGCCACGCCAGCAGTATGGGAAAAGCAACGTCATCGAGTTGCATGCCCTTCCAGAAGGCCTCGCCGTCCACCCAGAAATTCTGCGGAAAGCTGCCATCCTCCTCTTGGCCGGCCGCCAGATAGATGAGGGCCCGCAGAGGAGCATGCGTATCTCCCGCGGCGAGCAGTCCCATGACACTCTCGACCATGTCTCGCGTCCACACCAAGTGGTAGCCGCCCGCGCCTTGTTTGTCATTGCGCGCCTCGCCCCACGGAATCGTCAGTGACGCAACGAAAGCGCCTTGGAATAGCTTGTCTTCATGGGCCAAGATCAGACCGTAGCTCGAATGAAATAAGCGCCCTTGATCTCTGCTCGCCTTTTCGAGAGATTTCGTGTTACTTGTTGCCGCCGTCCATTGATCGAGGAAGACTTTGCGGCGTTCTTCGTATGGCACGCCAAGGCTCTGGAAGAGAGCCGATACCGCGCTCGGAAAGCTTTCCCCAAAAGCGAGGCCAAGAGTAAATTCTCTAGTTTGCGGAACTGCGAGTTCACCTATGAGCGCAACGTTGCCGTTCTTGGCCTGATCGAACTCGAATTTCATGGCGTGATTCTTTGACAGATCCGTATATCCGTCGCTAAATCCCACGTAGCCGCAGGAAAGCCGGCAGAACTGGCAAGACGCGCCCAGCACGAGCCAGCGCTTGTTTTTCTGCGCGACCAGCAGGTTTCGGCCGGAGACCTCGACCACGAAAGCGTTATTGCGTTCGCCTCCCATTTCCAGGTGAGGAGCGCACAAGACGTATGTCTTCAAACCTTCCAGAAACTGATCGTTGCCTTCGAGCTTGGCGTGCAGAAGAACGCACGGCCGCGTCGGCTCTGTGATGATCTCCTTGGTCAACGTGAAGCGGCCTTGGGGATCGCGGCTGGTCACTCGATAGCCTTGCGAAGGCTCGATCCGTTCAGTGTGATAATGCAGGTCCCGCTTTTCTTCGAGAAATAGATCTTTCCCGTCCGAGAAGAGAAATTCAAGATCCCGCAACTGAGGACGATCCACAGTAGGGTAATAAACTTCGGTCAAGGTACCGTGCCAAATTGTGAACCAAATGTGACTCCCGGGGGCATACGCCGTCCCGATTCCTTCTTTATCTGCGTGCGTCCAGCGAGGCATCATGCCAGGCGCGCCGAATGCACTCTTCTGCCCCCGGAATCGCGCCACTAAAAACCCGCGCCAGTGCTGGAGAGTTCGCGTACTCTAATTGCGACCGAAGAGCTATTCACTTTTGGTGCTCGTGTTTCCATAAAGCTCAATTTCCGCGCGGAACCAATCTTCTTCTGCTGAGCCATTCCTTTCCCCACGGGCTTCCCAGTAGGAATAAGCAAGCTGGGCGATTGTTGTTGGTTGCGAGCCTCACCCACGCTACTCGGATCCACCTCTGCTGCCGCGGTTTGTGTTGACTTCGTGTATTCCGGCGTCGTCGATTGACGCGTTCCGGGATCGTTGTCAGGAATTTTACTCTTGGCTGTTTGCGTGGCTGTGCTTGCCATACTGTACTCCTTGTTTTGCGTTTACAGACAGGAACGTCTGATTGTCCCCATGATGCGGCAGTAGGCAAGCTAAGTAAGTGATTTTTCTCACGGCATACCAGGGCGTCCACCATTTGTTTTGGTGCCAAAAATACCTGCATACGCATCAATGTCGTCGCCTCCGATGGGAGACCCACCACAAGCTGCCGGCTGCTAGCGCCGAAGCGCCCGCGAGAATGCCTCCCGGCACCGCGGGAGTCTTCTCGACTGACGCATACTCGTGCTCCGGCATTTGAGATGGCCCGTGAGGGCCGTCATGCAGCCCCATTTGCAATACTTGCCCCACGTGCAAAGCTTTCCGTTGAGTCTGCTGCTGAATCTGTTCCCGGCAGCTGAAGCCGTCGGCAACAATTAAGCTGTCTTCCGGTGCGTTTCGGACAGCGGGCAGCAGCACGCGCTCGCCACATTTGATTCCAACCTCGTAGTGATTGCGTTCATAGCCGAACGCTCCAGCCATTCCGCAACACCCGGAATCGAGAACCTGAAAGTCCAGACCAACATCGTGAAGGAGCTGCTCTTCGCTTTCGAAGTTGAGGGTACTTTTGTGGTGACAGTGACCGTGCACCACCGCTTTCCGATTCAGAACTGGCGGCTTATAGTGTTCCGCCTTCTGTTGCAGAAATTCGCTCAGCAGGAACACTTGCTTTTGGAGTCGCGCGGCATCCTCGTCGCCGTAGAGCAGGTCGTCATCTCGTCTCGAAAAACAGTAACGCAGCTAGGCTCGAGCCCCACCACTGGAATGCCGCTTTGAATAGCGGGTCTGAGCGATGCGAGAATCTGATGCAACAGCTTTTTCGCTGTGTCTAGCATTCCGTAGTCGTACAACGGACGCCCACAACACAAGCTTTGCCGGGGTACGCGGACCTGGTAGCCGGCGTGTTCCAAGACTTCGACAGCCGCTTGCGCAACCTTTGGAGTGAAATGGTTATTGAACGTGTCAGGCCAAAGAATGACTGGCGGCTTGCCAGCATTCCTGCGTGGACGCCGCGCAAACCATTGTTTGAAAGTCTGGGGAGCAAACGGAGGGATGTGCCGCTTCTGCGAATAGCCGGCGGCCAATTTTGCCAAATTGCTAAGCCCAGGCGTTTGAGTAAAAAAATTGGCGGTAGCGGGCGTAGTCGAGGCGATGCGCGACCACCAGTAGATAAGACCCGAGGCATACGCCGACCGCGGGCGCAATCGACCCTGATAGTAATGCGCGAGAAACTCGGCCTTGTATGTCGCCATATCCACGTTGATGGGACACTCGCCCTTGCATCCCTTGCAGGAAAGGCAGAGGTCGAGGGCTTCTTTCACGTGCTCGTCGCGCCAGCCGCCCTTCAGTGGATCGCCCTGCATCATCTCGAAGAGAAGCCGCGCACGGCCGCGGGTCGAATGCATTTCTTCATGCGTGACCATGTAGCTGGGGCACATCGTGCCGCCATCTTCGCGCCGGCACTTTCCTACTCCAACGCAGCGCAGAGTGGCATTCGCGAAACTGAATTGGTCGGCCTCGTAGTGGAAATGAGTTTTCGGCTGCGGTGGATCGTACTGAGTTCCCAAACGCAGGTTCTCGGTAATGCGGTAAGCGTCGATGGCCTTGCCGGGGTTCATCTTGCCATCGGGATCCCAAATAGTTTTGAATTCCTGGAAGGCTTTCACGAGCTCATTTCCGAACAGCTTCGCCAGAAACTGCGCGCGCGCCTGACCGTCGCCATGCTCTCCTGAAAACGATCCGCCGTATTTCACAACCAGGGAAGTCGCTTCATCCATGAAGGAGGTAAAGGCATCGACCCCCGGTTTGGTGGTTAACTCGAACGGGACGCGAATGTGGATGCAGCCCTGGCCGAAATGCCCGAAGATCGACGGATGCCATCCATATTTGCCGAAGAGCTGATCCAGATCGCGCAGATACGCCCCGACCTTATCGGGCGGGACGGCTGAATCTTCCCATCCTGGCCACGCGGGCTTCTTGCCTGGCACAAAAGAAGACCCGCCCAAGGCCGCTTCACGCACTTCCCAGATCTGGTGCTCGTGCGGCTTATCATCATAGAGCTTCATGCTCGGAGCATTGCTTTGCGCCTTGAGATGATCCATTAACGAGTGCGCCTGGTCATCGACCTCCTGTTTAGTCTGTCCGCCGAATTCCAGGATCAGCCAACCTTTGCCTTCGGGCAGCAGCTTGATTTCATTCAGGTAGAGACCCTTTTTTCGGTAGTCTTCCAATAACCGGCCGTTGAGTCCTTCGCACGCTATCGGCTTGTATTGCAAGACATCGGGGATATGATCGCCGGCCTGGTACACATCGGGATAACCGAGGATCAGAAGATTGCGTACAGGAGGATCCGGAACCAGATTGCCTTCGATCTCGAGCACTGTTACGCAGGTGCTCTCGGTACCGACCAGCGCGCGAGCCACATGGAAACCGTTCTCCGGCAACAGCTCGTTGATCGGGTAACCGGAAACTAGCCGCGGAATCTTCGGAAACCGTTTTCGGATCTCGCCGGCGTACTGATCCCGGAGCGCTTTGAGTCTACCGTAGATTTCGCCCTTGCGGCCTCCTTCGCGTATAAAAGATTCGAGTTCCTGATCACTCGTCTTACCGACCCACATGCGCAAACCGTCGTAGGTCAGGATCTCCAGCCGCTCGATGTTTTCGGTGGTTTTCCCGGCCATTTGGGCATGCATGCCGCAGGAGTTGTTTCCTACCATTCCGCCCAATGTGCAGTGGTTGTGAGTGGCCGGGTCAGGACCGAAGATCAGCCCATACTTCCTGGTTGCGTTTCGAAAATCGTCTAGAACACAGCCCGGTTCGACTCGCCCTAACTTCTTATCCGGGTCGACGGCTAGAACAGATCGCATATACTTCGACATGTCGATCACGACCGCCACGTTGCAGCACTGTCCCGCGAGACTGGTGCCGCCCCCGCGATTGAGCACCGGCGCCTGATATCGACGGCAAGCAGCGATCGTCCGGATGACGTCTTTTTTATCACGAGGCAGAACGACGCCGATTGGGATCTGCCGGTAGTTCGATGCGTCTGTGGAATAGAGCGCGCGGCTGCCGTCATCGAAGCGGACTTCACCGCGAACAACGGAGCGCAAGTCTCTTTCGAGCGCACCGGCGTCCGCTGGCAGACCCGTCTCGGTTGCAGTCAACCGGCGGGGGTATTCACCGCCCGCTTCGGAGAGTGTAGGATTGCGCGAGAGTTGGATCAGCATGGGTAACTCTGGGCGAATGAGTGAGCGATCTCGATCTCGCCCACTTGTTACTGTTAAATGACCTCGCGGACTTTGTCCTTGAATACCGTCTCGATGATTTTTCCTGCATGCTTGTCGCCTCGGGCAAGAGCCTCGGCGAAGTGAACGGCCTGTTCGGTGCTGATTTTTCCCGGCATCGGCGGCTCATTTGGATCGACCACAGCCTCGACGAGCGCTGGTCCCGGATAGTTCAAAGCCTGTCGCAGGACCGATTCGGCATCTTCGGCTTTGTCGAGAGTAAACCCTCCGATACCGCAACTCCGGGCCACACCCGCAAAGTCAATCGGCTCCAGATCGATTCCGAATTCAGGATTGCCGCCGAGCACCATCTGCTCCCATTTAATTTCGCCCAGCACATTATTTTTGATGACAATCACCTTCACGTTCAGCTTGTATTTGGCGAGCGTGGCGAGCTCCGCGATCAGCATCGAAAGACCGCCGTCGCCGACCACGCAAACGACTTGACGGCCCGGGTAAGCGATCGCCGCGCCTATGCTGTAAGGCAGGCCGTTGGCCATAGTTGCGAGGAGCCCAGAGAGCGAAAACTGCATGGTCCCGCGGATTCCGATGTGTCGCGCTGTCCAGGTTGCGATCGTGCCACTGTCGGACGAAATGATCGCGTCATCGGAAAGCAACTTATTCAGGTGATGGGTGACCACCTGCGGCTTCATCGGTGAATCGGTGCGCGTGCCGCGTTCTTCCATCAGCTTTTTCCAGCTCTCCATCCGCTTCTGAGCTTTCTTCAGGAAGTCGCGATTGCGTTTCGTTTCGATGAGGGGGAGCAGCTCTCTTAAGACCGTCTTACAGTCTGAAGCGATACCCACATCAACCTGATGCCGTAATCCGATGCGGGCCGGATCGATGTCAATCTGGACGCACTTGGCTTGCCCAGCCTTTGGAAGAAACTCCATGTACGGAAAACTGCTCCCCGCAATGATCAGCGTGTCGCATTCCTCCATCGCATCTTGTGAAGGAGCCGTGCCTAGAAGCCCGATGCCGCCGGTCGTAAATGGGTCACGATCCGGCACGACTGCCTTGCCCAAAAGCGGCTTGACGATCGGCCCAGCCACCTTGTCGGCCAATTCGAGAATCTCTGTGCGAGCACCTAAGCAGCCTCTGCCCGCCAGAATGGCAACCCGCTGCCCCTTGTTGATAATCCCGGCCGCTTCTTGCAGTTCGGCTTCCGAAGGGCGCGGGTAAACCGGAGCGTACAAACTTGCGCTGTGCTTCTTGATGTTTGCGCTCGACCGTTGGTCATCCGAAGCTTTCATTTCCTGAATGTCTTTTGGAATCGTGATATGCGCAACGGAGCGTCGAGCTAGAGCTGTCTTGATTGCCTCATCGGTCACGCTGATGACGTGCGCCGGTCCCATGACGAGCTGGTTATAAACGGCGACGCCATATACAATTTGTCCAGGTCCACGTCTTGCTGATAATGCGTTCCGATCAGATCGTGAAACGTGTGGCCGGTAATCGCCAGGACAGGTTGTCCATCGCACTTAGCGTCGTAGAGCCCGTTCAACAGATGTATGCCGCCCGGGCCGGACGTGGCTAAACACACACCGAGCCGGCCCGTGTATTTCGCATAGCCGCATGCTGCGAACGCGGCGGACTCCTCATGCCGCACCTGAACGAACCGAATCTTGTCCTGATGTGTTCGGAGCCCCTCGAAAATTCCATTTACTCCGTCTCCGGGAAAACCGAAGATAACCTCCACTCCCCATTCGGCGAGCCGCTCGATAA
>JAABUQ010001909.1_pt1 | contig 42985 bp, 39 predicted proteins | sample 5560001 | NCBI WGS metagenome assembly JAABUQ01 (sample SAMN10711888, study PRJNA513371) | rock metagenome | isolation source: Antarctica rocks | place: Antarctica: Victoria Land, Finger Mt nord | collected 2015-12-18 | reverse complement strand
GCCTTGTTATCAACAGTAATTGTCTCAAAGCCTGATTTTGGTGTTGAGACTGACTGATGCTTGTCTAGGCGATTGCAAGCTTGAAGTTTAGTCAGCGAGTGGTATTACCATTTTTCGGAGATGTCTATTGTCTCAAGTCGCTGGCCACTGGTGCGCGATGCAGCCGGGCAACCAAAATCAATCCTTGTCGTCAACACTGACATTACAGAGAAGAAACAACTCGAAGCGCAGTTTCTCCGCGCCCAGCGACTGGAGAGCATTGGTACTCTTGCCAGTGGCATTGCTCATGACCTGAACAACGTCTTGGGGCCCGTGCTGATGGTCGCTGAACTCTTGGAGGAAAAAATCCCTGATGCTCGCAGTCAGCAGTTGCTAGCAGAACTGCAAAATAGTGCCAAACGCGGGGCGGCTTTGGTCAAGCAAGTGCTGTCGTTCGCACGAGGGCTCGAAGGTCAGCGCACTCCAGTGCAAGTCAGACACTTGCTGTTAGAAATTCAGCACATTGCCAAGCGAACATTTCCTAAGTCAATCGAAATCTACACAGATATATCGCCAACTCTTTGGACTGTCTATGCAGATGCGACTCAACTCCATCAGGTGCTGATGAATCTAGTAGTCAACGCTCGCGATGCGATGCCTGATGGTGGGACTTTGAGCATTTGTGCTGCAAACTTGTTGATTGATGAAAACTACGCCCGGATGAATCTTGATGCCTCTGTGGGTCCCTACAGTGTCATTACTGTCTCAGATATGGGCATGGGAATGCCGCCGGAAATCTTGGAAAGAATCTTTGAACCATTTTTCACCACTAAAGAGGTGGGTAAAGGCACGGGGCTTGGTCTTTCTACAGTGATCGGTATTATTAAAAGCCATGGCGGTTTTGTCAAAGTCGATAGCAAGGTCGGGCAAGGTAGCCAATTTCAGGTCTACTTACCAGCAGTGCCAGACAGCCAAACACAGCTCTCAGAAGACCTGGAACTGCTATCCGGGCAGGGAGAATGCATTCTGGTCGTAGATGACGAAGATCCAATTCGAGAAATTACCAAAATCACTTTAGAAACATATAACTATAAAGTTTTAATTGCTAATGATGGGATTGAGGCGCTTGCACTGTATGCCCAGCACAAGCATGAAATCAATACCGTGTTACTGGATATGATGATGCCGGAGATGGACGGTTTAACCACCATTCGGGCATTGCAAAAATTTAACTCGCAAATCAAGATTATTGCTGTCAGCGGACTACCTTCAAGTGACAAGGTAGCTACAGCTATGAGCAGTGGTGTGAAAACATTTTTGTCCAAGCCTTACACGACACAGGAACTACTGAAAACAATTAACGGCGTTCTAAACACATCATGAATAGACGGCTCGGCACTGGTCTACTAAGTGTGGACGCGCTACCTTTTCCCAAACCTTCTCATATTGTTCGCTCACTTCTTCACAAAATATTTACTTACTTCCCTTAAAATTTAAGTTGCTCTTGCGCGAAATTTGTATTGGGAGCGATTCACTTTTCCAGGTTAGCGTCTGATGTTTGAAGCTATGCCATCAGCAAAACTAGAATTCACACCAGTGAAAGTGCTATGATCATTCTTACTGATTTGATTCCTTTCCCTATTAAAAGCAGAATAGTTAGAGTAGGTAGATAAAGAAAGTTCTATTACCAAAGTCTACATCTACTGTTCATTTCAAAATCCTACAATTAGGAGAAAGTTATGGAGTTAAAAGAGCTTGAAGTCATCGTTAATAGAATGCCCCAATCCAAATTTATTGAGGTCTCATTCAATTCGAGGATAGCTGAGACTTTCACTGAAAGCCAGCCAGTTGCTTTAACAATAAGTTGGCAGTGGGTTTTAGCAAAAATCACCGAGGATTTAATAGCGCGTGACAGCAAGGGAGTGCTCAAGCTATTGTTCTCAGATCTAGACTATGTCAAACTTAATGGCAATGCTGTAGAGGATGTACGTAGCCTAGTCAGACAATCAGTTGATGAAACTACGTTCTCGACAATACAAGCTAAAATCGCTTCACTTCAGGAATTGATGAGTGAATATTTAGCTCATCCTAAAACTACCCGGCCTCGGCTCAATCGCCTAATTAACGAGTCAAATTTCATTATCGAAGAACTTAAAAACCTAGAAGTTGTTGGAGTTGGAGCTTTTATGCTTGCTTCAGGTTTTCACCTAGCACTGCTTCAAGAAAAGGCTTCATCAGATCTAACCGAGTGGAGCCATGTCAAATATTGGGCAATTGAGTATAGTCAATACGCTGCAAGTGTGACTCCTAGATTGTTTAGACTGTCTGTTGGTCTGATTGATAAAGCTTGTCAATGCACCAAGTGGGAACCTGAATCTGAAGGGGCAAGAGGAATCACAGAGTATGAATGTCGTTATTCTGATGGAAAAGACATTCACCTGTTTCGAGCAATCAGCCCGGATGCAGAGATTGAATGTAATAAACACCGCTTACAAATGTTTCAGACTGTAGTAGATAAAGTCAACCAAACTGCTGCCCAGCCAGTACGAACAGCGCTCAAGCAATGGCGAAACATGGCAGCAAGTATTTGAAAAATTCTATCGCAAGTGCGGCTTTTTCAAATTCAAACTCTATTACCGTGAACATTCCCCGTCACAACCGAGCAGCACAGATAGCGGCTCCGATTAGCCCTACCTCTTGATTCAGGATAATGTGTACAGGTATATTTTCCAGCAGCGCACTCATGCGACCTTTATAGGTAAAGGTATGGAGAAAACTGCCTTCTTGAATCAGAGGTAGAATTTTGGGGGCAATGCCACCAGCAACGTAAAGACCGCCGTAGGGTAAGAGTTTAAGGGCAAGATTACCGGCTTCAGCACCATAGGCTTCGACAAATATCTGCATCGCTTCCTCAGACAGGCGATCGCGCTTTGCTAGAGCAGCTGCGGCAATGGCAGCTGCTGGATCGACAGTCTTTTCACTTTGCCCGGTCTCTTGTTCCCAAGTTTTCACCACCTGCCCAATATCTGGCGATTCAGTAGCAGCCTGGCGATCGCGCAAAAACTGGTAAATCGCTACAATGCCTTGACCGGAAACGACTCGCTCGACTGAAACGCGCTGGATATTGTGCTTATCCAGCAGGTATTTCAACAGTTGAAAATCCGACTCAGAGCGGGGGGCAAAGTCAACATGTCCACCCTCGGAAGCAAAGATTTGATGGCTATTTCCCTGCTTGATTAAGAATCCTTCACCCAAGCCAGTGCCAGCGCCAATTACCGCTATGGGGGCATCGCTTACGAGTTTCCCCACTTGTAGGGTTAACAGGTCTTTGGCATCTAGTCCTAGAACGCCATAACCAACGGCGGCAAAGTCATTAATCAGGGAGATGGTGGTAATTCCTAATTCTCGCTCTAGACAGTTAGTATCGAGAAACCAAGTCAGATTGGTCAGCTTCGCAGTATTATTTACGACTGGACCGGCGATCGCAAAGCAAGCCTTTTGCGGCATTGGCATCTTACCTAGATGCTGAGCTGCTGCCTCCAGAAAGTGCTGCACTATTGGCACCAAATCTGGAAAGTTATGGCTGGAGTAAGTCGCCTGATCTAGGGTGCACATAAACCCCTCAGCTTGCTGCTCAACCAAGCGCAGAATCGTCTTAGTACCGCCGATGTCTCCCGCTAGAAGTAATGTCATATTTCATCCAAATCCTGAAAGCGACTCATTCGGGATCTTAACTGAAGCTGAATAGCATTGAGATTCTGCCCAAGTATGCTGTGGCTTCAGTCGTTGGATTTCTCAAAGGCAAGAGTGCGCCCGCAAAGCGGGCTGCGCTTCGCTCGTCTCCATTTGAGGACCTCAACGGCTTTCGCTACCATGACAATTGGTTGCGAAACTTGCTGATTGCCGGTTCCATGAATGGTTACTGACTCACCTTTCAAGCCTCTCCACAAAATCCGCTAGAACTAGGCCTATTTGAGGAAATCCATCGTCTGTGACAACCCTTAATCTTACAGCGACGCCATTCTGGATACTGTCCATTCCTAGGGTTGCAGCAGGACATGGTTCGTGAATAGCGATTCTATCGAGCTTGCTCAAGGAAGTCGCCGGAGCTGCCACAGGCGTTCCCTTGAGTTGCTAAGTCCAAGTCTGTGACGGCGCCAACGCTGCTAGAGGAAACCAACTTGGCATATTTTGCCAGTACACCCGTAGTATAACGGGGTTTAGGTGGTTGCCAAGCGGCACGGCGGCGCTCTAATTCTTCCTCGGATACATGCAGTTGCAACAACCGGGCATCGGCATCAATTGTGATGGTGTCGCCAGCTTGGACAAGCGCGATCGCACCTCCTACAGCTGCCTCTGGGGCGACATGACCGACTACCATGCCGTAGGTGCCACCGGAAAACCGCCCATCAGTAATCAATGCCACGCGATCACCGAGTCCTGCACCAATAATTGCTGAGGTGGGTGCCAACATTTCGCGCATTCCAGGTCCTCCCTTGGGACCTTCGTAGCGGATGATAATTATATTCCCAGCTTGAATCTGACCCGCAAGAATTGCTTCTAAGCAGGATTCTTCCGATTCAAACACGCGGGCAGGACCAGTAATTTTAGGTTTTTTGACGCCAGTAATTTTGGCAACAGCACCTTCTGTTGCCAGATTGCCTCTGAGGATCGCCAAGTGACCTTGGGGATACAGTGGGTTGTGCCAAGAACGAATGACATCTTGGTCGAGACGTGGCTGGGCTGGGACATCTGCCAACACTTCAGCAATGGTTTGACCAGTGATGGTGAGAGCATCCCCGTGCAGTAGATCGTGTACGAGGAGCATTTTCATGACTTGTGGGATCCCGCCAGCCTGGTGTAAGTCAGTTGCCACATATCTGCCACTAGGCTTGAGGTCGCACAAGACAGGGACACGGGCGCGAATCATTTCAAAGTCGTCAAGGGATAACTCCACCCCCGCCGCGTGGGCGATCGCTAGTAAGTGCAGCACCGCATTTGTAGAACCACCCACTGCCATAATTACAGAGATGGCATTTTCAAACGCTTTCCGAGTAAGAATCTGAAGGGGTAATAGGCGGCGGGATATCGCTTCCACTAGAACAAACGCTGACTTCTCTGCACTTTCAGCTTTTTCTACATCCTCAGCTGCCATGGTCGAGGAGTAGGGCAAGCTCATCCCCATCGCCTCGAAGGCTGAAGACATGGTGTTAGCCGTGTACATACCACCACAGCTCCCTGCACCGGGGCAAGCTTTGCGTTCTACCTCTAGCAGTTCTGCCTCATCAATTTTGCCAGCACTGTATTCCCCCACTGCCTCGAAGGAACTAACAAGTGTCAGATCTCGCCCCTTGTGGTGACCTGGTTTGATGGTGCCACCGTAGACGAAAATGGCAGGGATGTTCATCCTGGCGATCGCGATCATCGCTCCAGGCATATTCTTGTCGCAACCGCCGATTGCCAGCACCCCATCCATGCTCTGCCCGTTACATACTGTCTCAATGGAGTCAGCAATGACTTCCCGCGATACTAGGGAATACTTCATCCCCTCAGTTCCCATCGAGATGCCGTCGCTGATCGTAATCGTGCCGAACATCTGGGGCATCGCACCAGCTTGGTGAATTCCCGTTTCTGCCCGTTGAGCTAGTTGGTTCAGTCCGATGTTACAGGGAGTGATAGTGCTATAACCGTTTGCTATGCCCACGATGGGTTTAGTAAAATCTTGATCCCCAAAACCGACAGCCCGCAGCATAGAGCGATTGGGCGATCGCTGTACGCCCTGGGTCACAACGTAACTTCTGATATTGTCCGCCATTATGTATTCTTTCTGAGGTCTTACAGAGTTTTAAAACTGAGCAAGCTCAACTCTCTGTCTAATTTTCTCAAATTATAGATGACGATTGAGTGCGCACCTCGGCAACGTCTTTGCAGCTATATCCTTAGACATTTCTGGCGAACAGATGCCTCTATAAGGCAAACTGCAACAAAACTGTTGCCAGCCCTCCCAAGAAGTTCAGGAAGTTCGACTTACTTTTAGGCTCGAATGCGGGTGTTTGAACCTGCTGAATTAAGGCTTGCGCTGTTTGGTAACCATCCGCATTGCCTTGAGCGATAAAGAGTCTTTGAGCTGTCTGGGCATCCTGGGTAGCTCCTACTCGATCTGATAATTGAAAACGAGCAGCGCCACGAGCTATGAAAGCAGGGGCAAAGTCGGGTTTAAGACTCAGCGCCTGGTTGAAATGTTCGATCGCCCCTCTGGGATCTCCTTTATCAGCTTCTGCTACACCCCACCTATAGAAGTCTTCTGGCTTGCCAACCTGGCTCGGTATGCCGATCGCTCCTTGAAAGTCAGCCCCGTTCACCTTAGCACCAGTCACATTGGCATTAACCAGATATGTATCTCGAAAGTCAGCTCCACTCAGCTCGGCCCCACTCATTTTGGTTCCACTCAAGTTGGCACCATATAGAGAAGCCCCACTGAGATTAGCGCCGCTGAGGTCAGCCCCACTCAGGTTGGCACGACTGAGATTGGCACCACTGAGATTAGCCCCATTCAGATTAGCTCCAGATAGGTTGGCCATAACTAGACCGGCATTACTCAGGTCACAAGCTAGACATTGTTTGGTTGCCAGTAGCTGTCTGGTCTGGTCGATGTTTTCCGACAAAGCCGGAGATGCCAGACAGATGCTAGTCAGCAGCGCAGCAGTAGCTATGATTGGGGATTTCATTGTCGCAACAAAAGACGGTTGCCATGACAGAAGCTGAATGACGTGAAACTAACACATATTACTTACGTTGTCACTCTTCCCTCAGCTCTCTTCTCTCCCTCAGCTCCCCTGCGCGCAAACGCGCCCGACTGCGGTAATCTAGATCAGGTGACCCTTACGGCTCCTGGCACGTTGCTGTTGTATGTCCTCTCAAGCCTCGTTAATCGTTTCCAGTCCTTCCCGCACGATTCGCATTGGTTCCCGTAAAAGCCAGTTGGCTCTCGTTCAGACTTACTGGGTACAGGAACAACTCCAGAAACACTTCCCCGATCGCACATTTGAAGTCCAGACGATGAGTACCCAGGGTGACAAGATCCTAGATGTCGCCTTAGCCAAAATTGGTGAAAAGGATTTGTTTACCAAAGAACTCGAAGTCGCGATGCTCAAGCAGGAGATTGACTTTGCGGTTCATTCTCTCAAGGATTTACCCACCCGATTGCCAGAGGAATTAGTACTGGGAGTCGTCACGGAACGGGAAGATCCTGCTGATGCTCTGGTGGTTCATTCTCAGCACCGAGACAAGCAAATTGATACGCTTGCAGCTGGTGCAGTAGTAGGTACATCTTCCCTGCGACGACTAGCCCAGCTGCGCCACCACTTCCCCCACCTGAGGTTTAAAGATATCCGGGGGAACCTGAATACAAGACTGCAAAAATTGGATGCTGGTGAATACGATGCGATTATTTTGGCAGTAGCCGGGTTGCAGCGGCTGGGAATGAGCGATCGCATCCATCAAGTCCTATCACCTGAAGTTTCCCTCCATGCCGTCGGACAAGGAGCTTTGGGCATTGAATGCCGGGCTGACGATCCGGAAGTGTTGTCCCTACTTAAGGCAATTGAACATATTCCTACGCGCGATCGCACTCTAGCAGAACGGGCTTTTTTACGGGAACTAGAAGGTGGCTGTCAAGTACCTATAGGTGTGAATACAAAATTGGATGGAGAGCAACTGACTTTAACGGGCTTAGTTGCCAGTGTGGATGGTAAAAACCTGGTGAAAGATACTGTCACCGGGACAGCAAGCGAGGCAGAAAAACTAGGGATTGAACTGGCGCAGCGGTTGCGGCAGCAGGGAGCGCAGGAAATTTTGGCTACGATCTTTGCTGAGATTCAACGGAGTTAGGATCGCCATCGCCAACCGGGCGATCACGGAAGCCAGGTAGTACAAAGCTGCTCCCCTGCGGGTATCATTAGTCAGAAGACAAGCATCTGAGGGAACGCGAAAACTAATATGCGGATTCTATTCGTTGCAGCAGAAGCAGCACCTATTGCCAAAGTAGGCGGAATGGGTGATGTCGTCGGTGCCCTGCCCAAGGTGCTAAGAGCTATGGGGCATGACGTGCGGATCTTCATGCCATACTATGGCTTCCTACCGGACAAAATGAAGGTGCCCTCAGAACCAATTTGGTCCGGCTCTGCGATGTTCCAGTCATTTGCAGTATATGAAGCTGTCCTGCCTGGTACTGATGTCCCCTTATACCTGTTTGGTCACCCCTCCTTCTTGCCCCGCCGCATTTATTCTGGGGAAGATGAAGAATGGCGGTTCACTCTGTTTGCCAATGGGGCAGCGGAGTTTTGCTGGAACTACTGGAAACCAGAGATTGTCCACTGCCATGACTGGCATACAGGCATGATTCCAGTATGGATGCACCAGTCTCCCGATATCAGTAGCGTCTTTACGATTCATAATCTCGCCTATCAGGGATCGTGGCGCTGGTATTTGGAGAAGATTACCTGGTGTCCCTGGTATATGCAGGGTCATAACACGATGGCAGCTGCCGTTCAGTTTGCTGATCGCGTCAACACCGTTTCCCCTACCTACGCCAAACAGATCCAGACACCTGCCTACGGTGAAACCCTAGAAGGCTTGCTATCTTTCATTAGCAGTAAGTTGTCCGGCATCATCAATGGCATTGATACAGAGATTTACAATCCGGCTAATGACAAATACATTGCTCAGAACTTCACTACAGCAGATCTGGAGCCAAAAAAGGCCAACAAAATTGCTTTGCAAGAAGAAGTTGGTTTAGAAGTCAACTCTAAGGCGTTCCTAGTTGGCATGGTAACCAGGCTAGTGGAACAAAAAGGCATTGACCTGGTGTTGCAAATCATGGATCGGTTCCTATCCTATACGGATGCTCAGTTCGTGCTGCTGGGAACGGGCGATCGCTACTACGAAACCCAATTGTGGCAGATGGCTTCCCGATTTCCTGGTCGGATGGCAGCCTACATACTCTATAACGACGCCCTGTCCCGACGCATCTACGCTGGTAGCGATGCCTTCTTGATGCCTAGTCGGTTTGAGCCCTGTGGCATTAGCCAAATGTTAGCTCTCCGCTATGGCTCAGTACCGATTGTTAGAAGGACAGGTGGCTTAGTTGATACTGTCTCCCACCATGAGCCGAGCGAACATACAGGTACTGGCTACTGCTTCGACCGCTATGAACCCTTGGACTTTTACACCTGCATGGTTCGAGCTTGGGAGGGCTACCATTACAAGCAAAACTGGCAGGCGTTGCAGCAGCGGGGCATGAGCCAGGACTTCAGTTGGGAGAAATCTGCTAAGGAGTACGTGAAACTGTATGGATCTATTCTCGGGTTGCCTGATGAAGTGGAGGAGCAGTCCAAGCAACCAGAGTTAGTCGCAAAATAGTCACGTCCAGTAGAGTAAACGGGCTTGGGGAAAGCGGCGAGCAATCTCACGCTCGAAAAAGCAGCGCAGCGTCTTCATTGTGGTGGAGTCGTAGACATACTTCGTGCCACCGAATTTGTTGCGCTTGACACTACGCGTCGCCTCCTCCATATCTAGCTTCGTTTGGGGGTACCAGGAAAGCAGTACCTCCTTTGAGCCGGGAGTGAAGCGGTGTGAGATCAACTCGAACGTGAGGTCGCAATCGAAATCGAGCGTCTCGCTAATTGAGTCAAAGAGGCGACCATAGTGTGTAGACCAATCATCTATTAGCATAATAGGTGCAATGACTAAACCCACTGGGTAGCCGCCACCGCGCTGCGCACGCGGCAGCGCCAACCGTCGCAAAGCCTGAAGCCGCGCCGTCACCGATGCCGTACCGCCCTCAAACCGACCGGCGACTGGCGCAGCGTTGACACTCATGCGGCAGCGCGTGTGACCGTTGTGTGGCAAGTCAAGCAGATTGTCTACCCCATCAAACTTCGAAACCCACCGCAGATAGCCATCCTGACGTGTCCCGAAGTAGCGGATACATTCAGCCAGGCTTCCAGTTAAATGTTCGATGCCCAGCGGATCAGTGTAGCAGCTGACCTCAAAAGTCGTAGCGCTGCCTGGGCGCTCATAGGCTCCTAGGTTTTCTAGGATTTGCGGTAGGTTGGCAAAGACACGGATCGCTGGCGGACCTTGTAAGCTGCCTGCCAAGTAGCAGTATTGGCAGTGCGCCGGGCAGCCTTGAGCAAGGTGAAATTGCCAGTCGGCTGAAGGTGGGATCGGGCTGAGCTTGAAGGCGCTTGGTGGTGCAGTCACAATCGCCAGGGTGCGCTTGGCAATACTGTAGGTATCGCGGTCGTCTTCACCACGCAAACCAGTTAGGCGGTTTCGTGGCAGTTCCTCAACGGGTAAGTCGAGAGCCTGCACGCGTGCCAGAATCTGCTGACCCCACGGCTCTTCTAGGGCAGCAGGCGTGAACAGTACGCGATCAGGCATCCACAAACGCGCCTTGCGTGGATCTGGCTCCAGTGCCAGAGGGTTTTCTGTTATTGTTTGTTGCACAGACGTTCAGTTTTTCTCTGGTATCTATCTCTATTGTGACCGATACCAGATTGACTTAAGAGCCATAGATAGAGCGGGTTTTACGCTATTTCGAGTGCGATCGCCACCCAGTCACCATGACGGTCTCGCTTCATATCAGGACACTCCACCAACATTTGGGACAAGTTAAGAGATTTTGGTAAAAGTCAATAAGCAATTATGCTTAAATTTGAGGGGGAGTTCGGGGCTCAAACTGACGACGAATGAAATGCGACCTTGACTTGTCACGAATGAGATCTGAAAGGGTTTCAGAATTTACTCTCATAAGTGTGATTAAAGAGCGGTAAACTCCAGGAGAAGAAATCAAAGCGATGTCAAAAATGCAGCCCTTGACGGTTGATATTAGTCAGGAAGATGCTGTCTTGCAGATTTTGGCTCGCCCACCCCTTCTCTCAAGCCAGAATTTGGAGTGGGACGGGATTTATGTTCAACATCACTACCAACCTGCCTGGGAGACTCCTGAATACTCCTACACGCAGCATATGCTCCTGGTCCACAATGCTGAGCGTGCAATTCAGGCAGAGCGAGTGTTGGATGGGCGCAGGCAGAGCGAACAGCTTGGGAACGGAAGTATTGTTATCGTTCCGGCAACTGCGTCACACCAGGCGAATTGGAATCAGGAAAACATCTTTACATTGCTCTTTCTTGAGCCGACCCGCCTTGCTCGTGTGGCTCATGAATCGATTGATGTCGAGCGCGTTGAACTCATTCCTCAGTTTGCCATGTTCGATCCACTAATTCACCAAATTGGGTTAGCGTTGAAGTCCGAAATAGAATGGAATGGGTTAGGCAGTCGTCTTTATGTCGATTCACTGACTACAGCGCTTTCAATTCATCTGCTGCGAAGCTACTCGGGGCGACAACAAACTCTGCGAGAGTATAGGGGTGGACTGCCTCAGCGCAAATTGCAGCAAGCGCTCAATTACATCAATGAATATTTGGCTCAAGACTTAAGTTTGGAATTGATCGCTAATGCCGTCGATATGAGTCAGTACTACTTTGCCCGATTGTTCAAGCAATCAATGGGCATTTCTCCCTATCAGTATGTCTTACAACAGCGAGTGGAGCGGGCCAAACAATTGTTCATCACTAGTCCCCTTTCGCTTGCCGAAATCGCGCGTCAAGTTGGCTTCTCGAATCAAAACCAACTCACCATTCAATTTCGCAAATTCACAGGCGTGACTCCCCTCAGTTATCGCAGACAGCTTTGATGCACATCTAGCAAGCGGAGCAAGATTCCGATAATTTGGGCAAGAATTGTTGAGCAATCTTAAATCATTCTTTTTGAAGCCTTGGATAACGTAAGCCTGTGCTAGTTTCTCCAAAGGTTTTAGGATATGACCATGATCATTTGTGAATCTGTAGAGCTTGAACGCTCGCAACCATCAGCACGCCCTAACTTTCCCATCACGCTCAACCAACTCTACATCAATGGAGAATGGCGCAATTCCAATAGTGGTAAAACGTTCCCAGCGATTGATCCGACGACTGAAGAAGAGATTGCACAGCTGGTCGAAGGCACTGTTGAAGATGTAGAAGCAGCAGTTGAAGCTGCCACTACCGCCTTCGAGACAGGTCAATGGAGTCAGTTAAGCGGACACGAGCGCGGCGAAATTCTGTGGCGGGTTGGCGACCTCTTTCGGAAATATGGCGAGGAACTTGCCTTTCTGCAAGCTAAAGAAATGGGGCGACTATTCACAGACTCAATGACTGTAGATATCCCACACCTCGCCAACATGTTCCACTACTACGCGGGGTGGGCTAGCAAAATTGAAGGTGCGGTGAAGCAAACCACGAAGGGGTTGCATACCTATACCTTACGTGAACCGCTCGGCGTGGTGGCTGCCATTACACCGTTCAACTTCCCGCTGATTCTTTCAATCAGCAAGTTTGCCCCTGCACTTGCCGCAGGCAATACGATGATCCACAAGCCTGCTTCAGCAACACCGCTCTCGGCACTTAAAGTTGCCCAAATGATGGAGGAAGCTGGTGTGCCACCAGGTGTATTCAACGTGGTGATGGGTCCAGGTAGCACAGTTGGCAATGCCTTATCAACTCATCCTGGGATTGAGAAGGTGGCGATCACGGGTTCAACAGCAAGTGGGATTCGGGTAATCAAAGATTCGGCAGACACGTTGAAGCACCTAACGATGGAACTCGGTGGAAAATCTGCCAATATCATTTTCGCTGATGCCGATCTGGATGTGGCAACGCAGACTGCGTATGACGGTATGTTCTACAACAAGGGGGAAATTTGCTATGCTGGTTCGCGAATGTTAGTGGAACGCTCTGTGTATGACGAAGTCGTAGAGCGGGTCCGGCAACGAGCCCTGAGTACTAAGCCTGGCGATCCCCTCGATCTAGACAGCCAGATGGGACCGATCGCCAACAAGAGCGAGTATGACAAGGTGCTCAACTACATGGAAGTGGGCAAAAAAGATGGGGCACGTTTGGTTGCGGGTGGCAAAGCAGCAGACATCGGTACGGGCAAAGGTTATTTTGTGGAACCAACCGTTTTTGCGGATGTCAACAGTGACATGACGATCGCTCGCGAGGAAACCTTTGGTCCGATTCTCTCAATCATTCCATTTAATGGCTTTGATGATGCGATCCGAATTGCCAACGGTAACCAATATGGATTGGCTTCCGGTGTGTATAGCCGTGACATCAAAAAGGCACATAAAGCCGCCGCGAAGCTCAAAGCAGGTACAGTTTGGGTCAATACCTACGGTCATTTTGACCCCTCTGGTCCGTTTGGTGGTTATAAGATGAGCGGCTATGGGCGCGAGCAAGGCTGGGAAGCGTTGGAGTTCTATCTTCAGACCAAAACGGTCTGGGTTGACTTGACCTGAGTCGTCTCTCGAACAATTATGGTCGGGTTGGCAATGGTAGCATTCACAATTAGGAGTTAAGGATGAAGATTGAAGGCACAGTGGCGCTAGTAACAGGTGCTAGTCGGGGAATTGGCAAGCAGTTTGTTGAAGAACTGAGAGCCGCAGGAGCAGCACAGATTTACGTCGGTGTTCGTGACATTAAAGCCGTTGCCGAAATCGTCGCTACTGACCCGAAGCGGATTATTCCAGTTCAACTGGATGTTACCTCCGAGCAATCAATTCAAGCTGCGGCAGCACAGTGTCCGGATGTCTCCCTGCTAATCAACAATGCTGGAGTATTACAAAGCAAGGGATTAATTGCCGCACCTGACATTTCTAGTGCCAGAGTCGAAATGGAGGTGAATTACTTCGGTACTCTGCTAATGTGCCGTGCCTTTGCACCTATTCTCAAGGCAAACGCAGGCGGAGCCATTATCAATGTACTGTCCATTTTGGCTCGCATCAATTTTCCGCCTGAAGGGTCTTACAGTGCTTCAAAGGCGGCTGCATTATCCCTGACGCAGGGAGTACGCGCAGAGCTAGCTCCACAAAAAACGCTGGTAGTTGCTGTGATGCCAAGTAGGGTTGACACCGATATGACCCGAAACGAACAAGCGCAGAAAATCTCGCCAACAGAGGTTGCACAAGCGTCATTGCAAGCAGTCATCGACGAAGTTGAGGAAGTTTACGTCGGTGATGAGGCAAAGTATTTGGCTGCACAGCTAGCCAGCAATCCCAAGGCAATTGAAAAGCAACTTGCCCAGATGCTACCAACCTCCTAGTCGCGTTTTCAACACAACCATAGTGATTTACAAGTAAGCACCATTGAGGACTCAGACCATGAACATTGGCATTATTGGGGCAGGTAACATGGGCAGTGGCTTGGGCAAGTTCTGGGCGCAGAATGGACACAAGCTGATGTTCAGTTACTCCCGCGATCAAGCAAAGCTGGAGAAAATTGCTCAAGCGATCGGCAGCAATGCCAGCGTGGGTACGTCTACTGAGGCAGTTCAATTCGCGGATGTTGTATTGCTATCTGTTCCTTATGGGGCGATCACCGATGCCCTGAAAGCAGCAGGGTCGCTAGACGGCAAAATCCTCTTCAGTTGCGTGAACGCTTTATTGCCCGACATGAGCGGGTTAGCCGTCGGCACGACCACCTCAGCCGCCGAGGAAATTGCCAAACTCGCGCCCGGTGCCCATGTGGTTGAAGCACTTCCACTTTTTGCAGAAGTGTTGAATTCCCCGTCTCAACAATTTGGCGACCAGATGGCAACTATCTTCTACACCGGAGATGACGCAGCCGCAAAACAGGTTGTGGCGGATTTGCTGCGGGAAACCAATGTGGAAGCGATCGATGCCGGACCGCTCAAAAATGCCCGCTATGTTGAACCAGCAATGTTTTTGCTGGTTCGGCTCGCTTATGGGCAGCAAATGGGACAAGTTGCACTCAAACTGCTGAAGCGCTAGAGCAGTAACTAAACCCCTTCCTCAACGGATGTCTGATGAATGGAATTAGCCGACAAAACCGCAATTATTACTGGGGCGAACATGAACTGGTGAAGCCACTGCCCGCGAACTCGATGCTGCCGGAATGAGGCTAGTTCTGACTGCCAGGAGTAAAAGCAAGCTCAAAAGTGGATGACCTAGTTAACCATACGAGCGGTCGCGTGCTGGATTTATTTGATCTTGATCTCGGCGGTGTCAAACCTTGGGGTGAATCAACGAATGGTCAACCAACCAACGGTTACGCACCAGAGCAAAACTTACAGCAAGGAGTCCCTAAATGGCTAGACTAAAGAGTCTGCGAGAGTATGTTGATGCACTTAAAGCGATCGGTGAACTGCAAGAAATTGACCAAGAAGTCGACTGGAATCTGGAAATTGGAGCCATCTCCCGCCGCTGCTATGAGATAGGGGCACCTGCACCGCTGTTCAACACGATCAAGGGAATTGAAAAGGGATTTCGAGTTCTAGGCGCACCGGCGGGTGTCAGCCGTCAGCCTAAATTGTATCTGTCTCGCATTGCAGTGTCACTCGGTTTGCCACCCGAATCAACTGGCAGAGAAATCGTGGACGCATTGGTGGCAGCGCGGGGAAGGGAATTTATTCCGCCCAAACTTGTTACAACGGGTGCTTGTAAAGAAAACATTCTGACTGGTGATGCAGTCGATTTGTTGCGCCTGCCCACACCACTGCTGCACGACGGCGATGGCGGACGTTACCTCAACACTTACGGGATTTTTGTCGTGCAAACCCCCGATAAACGCTGGACAAGCTGGTCAATTGCCCGCGCCATGTTGCTCGACAAAAACCGGATGGCAGGCATCGTCGCACCCAATCAGCACATTGGCATGGTGCGGCAAACTTGGACAGATATTGGAAAGCCGATGTCGTTCGCTCTAGCGTTAGGCGTAGAACCCTTCATTCCCTTCGTTGGCGGCATGCCATTGCCGGAATACGTCAACGAAGCAGATTATGTCGGTGCCTATTTCGGGGAACCTGTCGAAGTTGTGCAGTGCGAAACGGTGGATCTGCAAGTTCCAGCAACCGCAGAGATTGTGATTGAGGGAACGCTTTCCCTCGCTGATACAGACCAGGAAGGACCAATGGGTGAGTACGCGGGCTACCTTTGGACGGGACAAAGTAGCCAGAAGCCGGTGTATCACGTTACTACCATGACCTACCGCAACAACCCGATTTTACCCGTTTCCGTGGCGGGTGAACCCGTTGAAGAGAACCATACAGCATGGGGAGTTCCAAACGCCGCAGAAATTGTTTACACCTTGCGTCAAGCTGGGTTTCCCATCGCAACGGCATGGAGTCCGTTTGAGAGCGCCAATCACTGGTATGCGATCGCGATGGAGCGCAATTGGCGGCATCAACTGCCGAAGAATGTGAGCGCACGGGAGTTATGTCAAAAGCTCGGTGATGTTTTGTTTAAGACTAAAGCCGGAATGGGCACACCCAAATATATTGTGGTGAATGATGACATCGATCTCACTAATACGAAAGAAGTCGTCTGGGCATTTGCCACGCGCAACTATCCAGGCAGTAAAGGTGAGATCATCTTCAACGATGAATCCACCAACCCACTCGTGGCGTTTCTGACTAAAGACGAAAAAATGTCGATGCACACTACAAAAGTGATTTACAACTGCTTGCCGCCGGATGAGTGGGGCGACCAACTGCCGCAGCGCAGTTCGTTTGTAGGTACATACCCACAAGAGTTACAAGATAAGGTGCTGGAAAACTGGCAGGCGTATGGATTTCGTTAATTACAGCTTAGCTGCCACTACCTGCTCAACCGTCAATTCCATCTCAGGAAATAGTGCCGACTCAATCCGATCTGACCCTGTAAACTCTTTCCATCTGTACTCCCGATTTTTCGCATCAAGTATCCCCACAGACACCGTAGGCAGCTGAATGTTAGGATTTCTGCGTTGGGGGTATCTGTCAAGCAGGGCAAGAGGATCGACAATCCAATACTCACCCACCCCAAAAGCAGCATACCAGGCGACTTTCTTTTGATAGTCCTCTTCCCAGTTAGTACTGACGATTTCGACAGCCATCTCCGGCGGCACAAACAGAGCCGCTTCTATCTGTGTGCAAGCAGCCCACCTGTCCTTGTCCATCACAATCAGATCAGGACGACGACCATCCCGCTGATCTAGCTTGCAGAGAATATTAGGATGAGGCTCCAAAGAAAGCCGCAGCCGCCGAATTTCAAACCCAAACTCTACTAAGATGAACGTCCTGATCGATTCGTGCTTTCCACTGGGTTCGCTCATCGGTACCACCTGACCGGCAACCAACTCGTAGATGTTGTCCGTGCCATCGTCGTAGTCAAGGAATTGCTCAAATGTCAGTAGTTGCTTGGTTGTGGTCATGGCTTTGCTCTCATCGTTGGGAGATATCATATCCTTAATGAGTTGAGGTAGGTTATGACTGCAGAGCTTAGGACGCTGTCGGGTGGAACTCCTGGGCTGTACGAGGCAGACTTCTACGCCTGGACGCAAGAGCAAGCAAAACTGCTGCGTGAGGGAGAGTGGGGCGTTTAGATGTCTCAAACCTGGTTGAGGAGATTGAGTCTTTGGGGAAACAACAGCGGCAGGAGCTAAGAAACCGTTTAGGTGTTTTGCTTGGTCACCTTCTCAAGTGGGAGTTTCAGCCTGGCAATCGTTCTAAAAGTTGGTTTGCTACGATTCGGGAGCAGCGTCGCAGGATCCTCGATCTGCTTGAGGAAAATCCCAGTTTAAAGCCTTATTTACCAGAGGTATTCGACAAAGCTTTTCAGGATGGAGTAGACTTAACTGTGCGCGAAACACCACTGAACTACAAAGACTTTCCTGCTCATTGTCTTTTCAGCCTGGAACAGGTTCTAAACCCTTCCTTTTTTCCGGACCAACAACTTAAATCAGATCGAGACTAGTACCCCGTCAGTCCTGCTTATCCAACTGTCACGCCTTCGATCTCTGCATCCGATAGCTCATAAAGTTCCCGTAGTTTCTCCAACTTCTCTCCATCCGGTTGCCAGAATCCTCGCCCATGCGCTTCTAACATTCTGCCTACAATATTGCGGAAAGCTTCCGGATTAGCGTCTCGTAATTTCTGGGCCATCTCTGCATCGAAGGCATAGGTATCAGCAGCCTGGTCATAAACCCACGAGTCAGTAAAATCAGCAGTGCCACCCCAGCCAATCAGTGCCGTCATCCTTTGGGAGATTTCAAAAGTTCCCCCAGAACCTTGATTTGCCATTGCCTCTGCCCACTTGGGGTTGAGCAGTTTCGTCCGATACTCCATCCGCAGCAAGTCTTCCAAGTTCCGAGGCGTTGCGTCTTTGGAAAAGCTCTCCACAAAACTAGCGTTCACCTTTTTGCCTTGTTGTTTTTCAGCCGCTCGCTTCAGTCCGCCTGTGTTAGCGTAGTATTCTTGAATATCAGTGAGACCGTATTCAACAGAGTCAATTTCCTGGACAATACGCTCGCTAGTTTGCAATAGCTGAGTCAAAACTTCTGGACGTGCTTGACCTTTATCCTGTCTGCCATAACTGAAAACATTGCGATCTCGCCATGTCTGCCCCAAATCATCCCCTGATTCCCAGTTAGACGCGACCACCCGCTCGTTAACAAGTGAACCAAAATCACCAGCAGGGTTGGAAAACAACCTGGCGGCTGGATTCTCCACGCCTTGTGCTTTCAGAGCTACAGCATGTTTGCGGATAAAATTCCTGTCCTCCGGTTCCTCTGCATCCACTGCCCGTTGGAACAGGTCATCTAGCAGTTCAATGATATTAACAAAGCTATCCCGAAAGATCCCGGAGAGATTCCCCAAGACATCAATCCGGGGATGGTTCAACTCAGATAATGGTTTCAGCTGATAGCGGACAATTCTTCCAGTACCTTCCTTCACAGGTTCTGCCCCCACCAGTTCCAAGAGAATACCGAGGGATTCGCCGCGAGTTTTGATTGCATCCAGTCCCCACAGCATCACAGCGACAGTTTCAGGATATTGCCCATGTTCTTGCAGGTGTTGGGCGAGGATGGCAAGAGCGATCGCTCTTCCCCGTTCATAAGCAGCTGGAGAAGGCATCCGATAGGGGTCTAAGGCGTGAATATTCCGACCTGTAGGCAAGACACCAGGACCATCCCGCAACAGATCGCCGCCCGGAGCGGGGGGAATGTACTCACCATTGATGCCGCGCAGCAGATTGGTCAATTCATCTCCAGTTTGCATCAACAAGTCACGGATTTGCCTTGCCTCCTCATTAACCACATCCTCTGGTAATTCCTCCCCAAAATAAGCCTGAAGATAACTAGCCATCTGTTCGGGATTAGGCGGTTCGCCCAGCGTGTGCAATCCAGCCGAGAACAAGCGATTTTCCAGCACTTGAAGATATTCGTACACCTGCACCAGATACTGATTAAACGCTCTAGGACTAAACATCTGGACATTCTCAGGAGTGAAGGCAATCCCCAAGCGCAGGGCATCCTCAAATGGGCAATCCGCATTCACCCCACTGTCCACAAGCTTTTTGCAGATAGCTGCTTTAAGCACGTAGTTCTTATCTGGATCTTCTCGATACTCAGAGATTAAGTCCCGTAGCGCCACCAACTCCTTATATAACCCAGCTCGACCATAGGGTGGTACGTTGTGAGAGATGAGAACGCCGTAGCCCCGCCGCTTTGCCAGGATAGACTCGGAGGGATTATTCGCCGCATATATGTAGAGATTGGGCAAATTTCCCAAGAGAATATCAGGCCAGGAATAGCCTGTATTGCCCAAGGGAGAGCCGGGCAACCATTCAACCGTACCATGCATCCCAAAGTGAACTACCACGTCTGCTTGAAATCCATGTTGTAACCATTGATAAAAAGCAGCGTACTGGGGATGAGGCGTCAAGTCCCGCTCGAACATCAGCCGCATCGGGTCACCTGGTATCCCTAGAGGTGGCTGCACCCCAATCCACACATTCCCCAACCGAACGCCACCGAGGGACAATTCATCTCCATAGGTTTTAATACCAGTGCCAGTCAGGGATTTCCATTGTTTCTCAATCCGAGAAGTTTTTAAATAGCCAAGCCATTTTTCCAAAGTGCGGGCGTTGACAGTTGCAGGTTCTCCCCCTCTCCCCCTTGCCCCCTTATCCCCAGAGGGGACCCCGAGTTCCCCCTCTCCCCCTCTCCCTATCTTTTCATCCGCCTCTTTAACACGACGAATCAATTCTTCACCATCTTCTGGTAATTCCCCAACGGTGTATCCCTGAGCTTTGAGTGCCTGAAGTAATTTAAGGAGCGATCGCGGCACATTCAGCAAGGCAGCCGTTCCCGTCGCACCATAACCAGAGGGGAACCCATAGAGGATAATCGCAACTCGCCGTTCTTCAAGTGGCTTCCGCCGCAAAGAAATCCAGCTTTTTAACCGCCCAATCAGCCGCTGCACCCGTTCTGGAATCAGATAAATCTTTTCTCCCACCAAACCGCCAAGGGGAACGGGGTCAATTGCTCCATCTAGTTCTGGCAGTGCATACAACACCACACTTTGCAACCCTCCGATGCCTTGGCGCGTCCAGGAATGAATATCCTGAATCAGCAGCGGTGCCGCAACGACGTATGGCACATTCTTGGCACCAAGAATGCGTTTAGCGACTTCCACCTGACGCCCTGCTGCCATCGTCCCAGCTGGACCACCCACTAAGGGAAAGCCAATCGTAGAGACAATAGCATCCACCTGGACTGCCTCACTAGATAGAGAGGGGGTCTCAACCTGACCCAGCTGCCTCTGCATGGCTTCATAGACTGTAGTCATCCAATCCCGCACCGCCACATGACCTTCAACGCCATTGATAAAAATCGGCAAAGGAACTAGCCCAGCCTGCTCAAAATAGCGAATCAGTTGGGGAATGTAGGACTGGCAAGTGATTACATGCTTGCGATAGAGCAAAATTCCCACTACTGGAGGAAAGTTTTGAGTTTCGAATTCTGTCCCCTGTCCCCTCGCCCCTAATCCCCACTGCGTGGGGGACACACCAGTTCCCTCAAGCGGTCTGGGTTCCCCGCCACGGGACTGGCGCTGGGCGTGTTCCCCTGTCCCCTGTCCTCTACTTCGGTACCACTCTAAGTACTGGCGGGGTGAATCAAAAAACCCTTGATAATCTGGATGCAATAGCCCCATGTTTGGGGTTTCTACCGGAGATAGAATCTCGCCCACCTCTAGTCCCAAGTACCATTCTGCCAATGTCCAGAATAGGGCAGCAACATTATCTGAGCCGCCAGCATTCCAGTAACCGTAGATAATTAGCCAGTTGCGTAGGTCTTGCACCTTCTGCACCGGCACGAATTTCAGCAGTTTCGGCCCAGTCTTCAAAAAGCTCAGATACCCAGCCAGTCGGTCTTCTTCTCGCCCTTGACTGAATTTGTCGAGGATGAATTTAATCGGCTTGGGCATACCCTTAGGCTTGTCACCAATGGCAAAGGCACCCAGTTGGGTCAAGCTCATCAATTCCAAGGCTGACTCAAATACAAGGCGAATGGGAATGTGTTGCAGGCGATCGCGCAGCCACAGCACTTGGCCATAATCAAACAGCAAACTGCCGAAAAATACCTGGGCATCCTGCAATGCTGTTTCTACGGCAGATGGGTTGGTGGTGAGGTCGCGATCGCTAAACACCTGAATTTTTAGCCCAGGGCAGCGTTCTACCGCCAGTTGAGCTGCCTTACGATACAGGTCGGTATTAAATGATTCAAATCCAGCGATCAAAACGATGCGTTTCATGACCTAAGCTCGAAATTCCTCATCTCGATCTTAGAGTTCTATCTTCACTTCCTCCAAGGTCGGCTGTAGTATGGCTAAGTGAAAGCCTTGCCGCGTTTCAGGATTCAGGTACCGCTGCTGTAGGGTTTGCCACCGCTGCCATGCTTCGTAGCTTGTTTGCGCCAACGAACTTGCAAGGGTAGGAAGAACGGTTTTGATTTCTGATTTTAAGGCATCAGTCAGAAACTCAGCTAAAACGAAACTATCTTGAATTTGACCCAATATTTCTTGGATGGCTTTCACATCTTCAAGATAAGCCTTGTAGTCAGAATCATAAAAGTCGGCAAACACCTCCATTTGGTAGCGGGCGCGCTTGGCTTCCTTACGTAAACTGTGGAGAACTGGCCCTTGCTCTGCTAATTGTTGCTCTACCATTTCAGGCGACAGTTCCTTAAGGATGTCAATTTCTCCTTCCTTAACTTCGGTTCCCACTAACCATCCTGGATGGAGAAACAGTTTACTCACTTCAGGCAACAGTAAATCTGGTAGCACTTCCCGAATTGGCATCCAGGCGACATGCTCATAGTTCGGCTGCCTCAGCCACTGCTTCAAAGATTGCTTCAGTGACTGGTAACACTGGTGTTTCAGGGTGTCTTTCACTTTTGCTAGAGCCTGACGACGCTGCTGAGCCAGATAAACCAGAGCGGTTTCCAGAGACTTTTGTTCTTTTGGGGGTAAAGCCGGTTTGTACTGGTTCTCAAGCGCTTCCCGCAGCACATCTAAATCTCGCAGCGTTCCTAACCTCTGACCAATTTTGCCGATTTTCTTCTCCTGGGCTGGCTTCGGCAGGTCTACAGCTAGGGCAAAACCTGTTATGGCACTGCGCAGACGACGCATGCCGACGCGCATTTGATGCAAATCTTCTGGTTCTCGGTCTTCTAGCACATCGGCTTCGTGCTTAGCGACTTTTTGAAAGTGTTTTTCAATCGCTAGGGAGGCCCAATCTCCCAAGGTTTTTGTCTGAGTTTGTGTATCTACTGTCATATTGTTTCACTCTCCACAGTGTCAGCTTCGGCTCAACTAGGAGTTTAAATATTAAGGAGCCAAACCTGTAATTATAACTCTTTTTAAAGATTGGTAGAAATCGCTTGAACTGGACAGGTGGGGATGCATTGTTCGCAGACAATGCAGCGCGATCGCGTAAACGTTAGCCGAAACGTCTCTGGATTGAGGGTAAGGGCTTCGGTAGGGCAGACTCCGGTACATAAACCACAGTGGACACAGGTGTCCTCGTCAATCAGGATCTCACCTAAGGCGAGGGAGACGTTGATGTTTTGCGATCGCATCCATTCAATGGCAGCATCCAACTGATCGATATCCCCCGACAGTTCCAGCACCAGCTTGCCAATTTGATTGGGTGCAACAGCGGCGCGGATGATATTTGCCGCCACGTTAAAATCCTTTGCCAGCCGGTAGGTGACTGGCATTTGAATGGTGCGCTTAGGAAAGGTTAGCGTTACCCGTTTTTTCACGATTTTGTCATGGTGTTTTCGATGCTTCGATCTCTGTTGTAGCGTAATTGGGTGTGGTTTTTTAACTGCTCCAGACGCAGAGAGCGCAGAGAAAGAGAAGGCTTGCGGGAGTTCTGTTAAAATAAAAACGGTTTTTAATTAAGTCGTGTAAATATCTCATGGCTGGAAATCTAGGTGAATCGCCAGTGGCCTCTCAGGAGCAAGCGGCATCGAGTATGGGGAAGCGTGTTAGGAATCTATTGGTTGTTTTGGTGGCAACCGCTCTTAGCATCGCCCTGTTCTTGGGACTGCAAACTCAGAGTAACTCGGTTTCTCTTACCAGCTTAGATGAAGAGTCTACACCGCTGGAGGTGGCTCTTGGCAATGGCAAGCCGACGCTGATGGAGTTTTATGCTAATTGGTGTACTGTGTGTCAGGCGATGGCACCGGATATTAAGCAACTGAAACAGCAGTATGGCGACTCGGTGAATTTTGTCATGCTGAATGTGGATAACGCTAAATGGCTGCCAGAGGTGTTGAGATATCGGGTGGATGGGATTCCCCTTTTTGTGTTTTTGAACCTAAAAGGAGAAGCGATCGCCCAAACTATCGGTGAACAACCCCAAACCGTTATGGCAACTAATTTAGAGGCCCTCGTGGCTGGCTCACCTCTGCCCTATGCTCAAGGTGGTCAAGTTTCCAAATTTGCCGCCCCCGTTGCCCCAACAACATCTGAGGCAGATGATCCCCGTAGTCATGGCATTCAGAGGGGTGAGGGGTAGGGGCGCTTGCATAAATGTCAAACAAGAGGCTGATAAGTTGTTTAGAGGGTGTTTGAAAAGGTCAGTAACCTGCCAGTACCGAGCCTGAAAAGTGTATCGGGGAGGCTTTTCAAACATATTCTATTCATTTATCGCTGTAAGATTGAGCTGCATTGCACATGATTCGCCTCTTATTAGTAGACTCTCAAACTCTCATTCGCCAAGGACTGAAGGCGATTCTCTCCCTGGAACCAGATTTGCAAGTGGTGGGATGTGCTGATAATGGTCAAACCGCCATTGAGCAAGTAGTGGCTTTACAGCCGGATGTGGTGCTGATGGATATGCAGATGCCCGTGATCGATGGGAGAGAAGCTACACGGATGATCACTCAGCAGTTTCCAGACATCAAAGTCTTAGTCTTAAGCTCGTTTAATGACGCTCAAGACATTGCTCAATTAATGCGTGCGGGAGCGAAGGGCTATTTACTCAAGGATATGCCTTCACAAGAGCTAGCGCAAGCGATTCGGTTAGTCCATCGCGGGCATAGCCAATTGGCACCTGGGCTGATGGAAAAGCTGCTGACTAGCATCCCGGACTCAGACACTGTTACCTCAAAGCCAATCCCACAGGGATTGACTCAACGTTCCACCGGAGGCGCTGAGCTAGCTCAGTTGTCTCCTCGGAAACAAGACGTATTGCGCTTGCTTGGTCGAGGCTCTCCCAACCGTGAAATCGCTCAACAACTTTTCATTTCGGAAGGGACAGTCAAAACTCACGTTACCCACCTCATGAACCACCTCAATCTGCGCAACCGAGCTCAGTTGGCCATCTATGCCAACTCAGTTTTTCTCGGCTCCCAAGAGCTAGTGCCTTGACAGTGATTTGTAGCTGAATATTTGGAGTCGTTAGTGTGTCCTAATTTCGGATACAATATTTCCCACTCTAGACAGATGCACAGTTGAAGTAAAGGAAAAATTATGGTGAGCCGTCCCACCCAAAACAGCCGTGTTTGGCTGCGCTGCTTCCTGGTTCTCCCAGGGATTGCACTATTGTGGCCTCCTTTCTACAACACTGACCAACCAGAATTGATTGGGATGCCGTTTTTCTACTGGTATCAACTGCTCTGGGTCATTCTCACGGCAATATTGACAGCAGTTTTATACATTTTAAAAGCTTAGCAAGCAGCCAACCCTTGAGAGTACTCATGATTGACTGGATAGCATTAACCGTATTCATTTTGTTTTTTGTCCTAGTCACGGTTCTCGGCTTTGTCGCCGCTCGCTGGCATCGTGGCGATCTGAACTTGCTCGATGAGTGGGGATTGGCAGGACGGCGCTTTGGGACTGTGGTGACCTGGTTTTTAATCGGGGGGGATATTTACACTGCCTATACCTTTATCGCAGTGCCTGCAGCCCTCTATGCCTCAGGTGCTTTGGGCTTTTTTGCCGTCCCCTATACAATTCTGGTCTATCCTTTTGTCTACATCTTAATGCCCAAGTTTTGGACGGTTGCCAAACGCCGGGGATACGTTACGGCTGCCGACTTTGTCCGCGAGCGCTTTGGCAGTAGCTTGCTGGCACTGCTCGTAGCTCTGACTGGTATCCTGGCAACCATGCCCTATATTGCCCTGCAGATGTTTGGCATTGAAGTCTGTATCGCGCAAATGGGTATTCCAGTGGAAGCAGCATTGATTATCGCCTTTGTGATTCTGGCGGCTTATACCTACAACAGTGGTTTGCGGGCCCCGGCGCTGATTGCCCTGGTGAAAGATTTGATGATCTTAACTGTGATGGTAGTGGTGCTAGTCTACATTCCGCTTGGACTGGGTGGATTTGGCAATATTTTTGCTGCTGTCCATCAAAAAGCACTGCAAAATCCCAAAACCTTCCACGAACTTCTCGCACCAGCCCAGTACCCAGCCTATGTCACTTTGGCTTTGGGTTCGGCCCTGGCTCTGTTCCTATATCCCCACTCTCTCACAGGCATTTTGAGTAGTAAAGACTCTGGCGTGATCAAACGCAATGTGGCTCTTCTGCCCATCTACTCTTTTATGCTGGGGGCTCTAGCACTGCTGGGCTACATGGCGCTGGCTGCCCATACCAAGCTGCCTGCAGCTTATAAGGCTAATGGTGCCGTCCCAGCCCTGCTTTCCGCAGTCTTTCCAGGCTGGTTTACGGGTTTCGCCTTTGCTGCCATCTCAATTGGGGCTCTAGTACCAGCAGCGATTATGTCAATTGCTGCCGCTAACCTCTTCACCCGTAACATCTATCGGGAGTATTTCCGCCCTAACTGCACCACAGAGGAGGAATGCAACGTTGCCAAGCTGAGTTCCTTAGTGGTCAAGTTTGGAGCCCTGGTGTTTATTTTAGGTTTGCCAACAACGGATATCATTAACTTCCAACTGCTTGGGGGAGCCTGGATTTTGCAGACCTTACCTGCTGTCTTCTTAGGATTGTATACAAACTGGCTTCACCGTTGGGCTTTAATCGCTGGTTGGACTGGCGGCATGATTGCAGCTACAGAGATGGTCGTCTCCCAAAACTTTAAGCCAATTTTCCCGTTTCATTTTGGCGGCCTAAGTGTATCTATCTACGCTGGAGTTGCTGCCTTGATCATTAATCTCGGTCTGGTTGCGTTGCTAACACTTGTTTGTCGGGCTATTGGAGTGCCGACGGGCAACGATCCTACCTCTCCAGCGGATTACGAAGAAATGTTAGAAACTCCCTAATTTTCCTGCTCCCCCTGCCCCCTGCCCCCTTCATTGTGGTAAACTAAAGGACTTAAGTCTTTTGGCTCTGTAAAAGGTTTCCAGGCTGTCGCGATCGCCGACAAAGCGCCAGTGCCAGGGTTCATAACTCACACCTTGGGAGTTGTGTTTAGGAAACGACATCTCAAAGTTGAAGTGAGCCGCATTGGTAGATAGCCACTCAAACGCTCTGGTTTTGTCAAAGTCGGGATTCAGGTTAGTGGCTGGTACTGCCCAATCGCCAATGTCTACAGCGTAACCAGTGTGGTGTTCGCTGTAGCCGGGAGGAGCGCTAACTTCTGCTCTTTGACTCACCGTCTGTTGCCGTTGGTCTTTGATGCTAAAAAATATGTTTTGCTGGTCTTTCACTGAACGAAAACCAGAAATGGGTACCAAAATCACACCCGAAGTCCGTGCTGCTGCCACCATTGCCAGAAATTGCTTGGCGGCAGCTTGACGCATCTGGATGCGACCGTCCGCTACGATGGGTTGAAGATCCTCCAGAGGCGCTTCAGGGTAGGCAAAGTGACCAGCGTGTCCAAGGACCATATCTGGTTGGCTGGCTGGGGAACTGACAGAGGTAGGGGATTGTGGTGGAGGAGCCGGACTAAAGGAAATGGCTGGGGAAGGTTTAGCTCCAACTCTGATTTGTGGCACCGAAGCGGAGTACCAAAGACTGGCAACCAGGGCAAGAGCGCCTAATCCGCCTAATCCCCCAAGCAAGAACACGAGCTTTCCTTGCTTCCTTCGTCGGGTTTTAACGCTAGGATTTTCCCGTAAAGCCTCTGGAATATCCTCTACCGAGTGAGTCGCAGCCTTTTGTTGTTTCCCGAAAAAACCAACCTTACCCACGGGCTAACTCCTCTATTTTTTGACTTGCCACTAGACAATTTTATCCTGGCGGCAAAAGGTCTGGCTCAAGGCCGAAAAACTATGCCCAGCTTAGTTCTGCTGCCAGTCTGGTTATGGTTATTTGGAAGTTGAAACTGTTGAATAGGCTGCTGCTAGTTCAGCTGGGTCGAGAGCCTCGTAGGGTTCAAAGGGCTGATGAATCCAGGGGTTGTTGGGGAGATACTCGACGTAGTAATTGGGGGCAATAACGGAGCGGGCTTTATACCAGAGTACGGCGGTGCGAATTTCCTCGATTTGGTCACCATGATGCTGCTTTAGCCAGGGTATGGTTTCTTGGAGTGTAATGCCAGAGTCCACGAGATCGTCAACCAAAAGCAGGCGATCGCCTAACTGAGCAGTGGTCATGGTCAAGTGGCGAGAAAAGGTTAAGCTTCCCCTTGCTTGCTTCCCAGGACCAATGTAAGACGAGGTGGCTAAAATCGCTAGCGGCTGCTTGTAGAGCCGGGACAGAATATCACCAACTTGCAGCCCCCCTCTGGCAATACAGACAATCTGGTTGAATTGCCAACTAGATTGATAAATTTTAACTGCCAGGTGTTCAATTTTTTGGTGGTAATCTGACCATGACACGTAAAGGTCTGGCATAAAGAGTACAATTTCTAGCTAATACTAAGTGAGAAGTTATTTATTGTAGTATCATTTCCAACTTATGAACAATTCTTCTTCTAATACGTATCCCGAAGTAACTCCCGAAAGCGAAAAGCTGAACTTGACAACAAAATTAGCTTACGGTGCCGGAGATATGGGAACTTCAATCAGCGTTAACATTGTGGGGTTTTTCCTGTCGTTTTTCCTCACTAATGTGGCAGGTCTCTCTGCTGAATTGGCAAGTAATGTGCGGCTAATTAGCGGGATCTGGGATGCAGTGGTTGACCCAATGGTAGGTGTGCTGAGCGACAAAACACGTTCTCATTGGGGGCGACGGCATCCTTGGATGTTGTTTGGTACGATTCCTTTAGGAATTTTCTTCTTTCTCCAGTGGATTGTTCCTCACTTGGGTACTAATGGGAGTCAGAGTCAGCCCTGGGGACTATTCTGGTACTACGTTGCCATCAGTGCTTGCTTCAACACTTCCTTCACGGCTGTTAACCTACCCTACACAGCCCTAACACCAGAGCTAACTCAGGACTACAACGAACGCACTAGCCTTAACAGCTTTCGCTTTGCCTTTTCCATTAGTGGCAGCATCCTGTCTTTAGTACTCGCCAATGTCATCTTTTCTGTGTTTAACCAAGATAAAGGCACACAGTTTTTAATTCTCGGCGGCATCTGCGCTGTTCTGATTATATTACCTGCCTATGCGTGTGTTTGGGGCACGCGGGCTCGCGTTGCTGCTGTGGCACAACAGCGGGTTGAGCCAGAAATTGTGACATCTATATCCTTCTGGGAGCAACTCCGCATCGTCTTCAGCAATCGACCTTTCCTATTTGTGACTGGTATCTATCTCTGTTCCTGGTTAGGCGTGCAGATCACACAAACCGTCCTGATTTACTACGTAATTAGCTGGATGAACCTACCACAGGCAGTTGCTGCACAAGTTGCTTTAGCGGTTCAAGGAACTGCTCTAATCATGCTGTTTGTCTGGAGCTATATCAGCAAGCGGGTAGGTAAAAAAGCTGTCTACTTTATGGGCATGAGTCTGTGGATCGTAGCTCAGACAGGATTGTTTTTCCTGCAGCCTGGTCAAGTGGGCTTAATGTACGCGATCGCTATACTTGCAGGCTTCGGCGTTTCCACGGCTTACCTGATCCCTTGGTCGATGATGCCAGACGTGATTGAACTCGATGAACTCAGAACAGGTCAGCGCCGTGAAGGCATATTCTATGGTTTTATCACCCTGTTACAAAAGGCTGGTATATCCATTGGGATCTTCTTCGTCCTGCACCTCTTAGGCTGGGCTGGATATGTCAAAAGTTCAGGGAATGCTGTGCCCGTCCAGCCCCCAAGCGCTCTTTTGGCAATCCGTCTCGCTATTGGTCCCCTGCCAACCCTCTGCTTGATTGTTGGTTTAGTTTTAGCCTATTTTTACCCGCTCACTCGCGAGGTTCACGCAGAAATCTTGCTGAAACTCAAGGAACGCCAGAGCGCTTCGCGGGGGGAGTAGCTTCTATTAGGGGTGTAGGTTCATCTTGGCGATCGCTCTAAGGTTGCGTCAACCGTCTCCAGTTTGACGCCGTTTGTCCTGGATTCCCTGGCGAAATGCCTTCGCCGCTGCCAGGGGATTCGGGTTCTGAGCACATTGGCTGAGCAAATTCATATCCAAATTAGGAAGGAGTTCACTGTGGGCAATTGCTTCATAGCCAAAGGTATCCGCATGGATTGCTTCTTCGCGTAGTTGGTAAATGGAAAAACGGTCATTCTGCCAGAACCACACCTCCCGGACTCCTAAGCGGCGAAAGCGTTCCAATCGATTAATCCCACCACTGGTAATGATGACCTCAATTACCAGATCGGGAAAATCCTTATCCGTGCCGATGCAGTAGCTCTCGTCGGGTTCTGCACCCACTTGTTGTTCCACTTTGCGAAACGTCGTAGAGCCAGTGGGGAAATACTCCGTGTCAGCTTCTAGAAAGTAAATTTCCAGCAATGTTCCAATTTGCGTTTTCCCACTTTCATGCCGACGGCTTGGTGCCACAATTTCTAAAACTCCATCAAGATAATTCACCCGGCAGGCAAAGCTATCCCCCAGCTCAGCCAATAACGCCTCGTACTGCGACCATGTGACATTTGCAATAATTCGCCGCTCTTCGGGATCGTCCAGCTTCAACCGTTGAGATAAGTCATCAAGAAAAACCATAAACCCTCAGCTTTTCCCGTTTGAACTCATTGTGAAACACTCCAGACGCTCGTTGCTAGGCAACAGAGCGCTGGCTTCTCTCAGTCAAAAGACCAAGAGCAGTTTTGAGTGAGGCGGTTCCGTCCCCACTGTTGGCACAAATCAAGCCGATCTTCTTGATGAGCTTAGCAGAGTTATCGTCTCGATGAAGTTCTTGCCCACATTGGCAAGAATGCCATCTATCCTTGAGTTCTTTAGAAACTTCTTCAAGGCAGTCCCAGCAATGCTGAGATGTTCCACGCGGGTCAACAACACTCACAACTTTCCCCAGCTTCCATGCCACAAACTTCAACACTTGCACAGACTGCCCATGAGCAGCGTCCAGCATTGATTTGTTCAATCCTGACTTTGCTGCCTGCCCGTTTGGGAGCCACCGCCCAGAATTATCAATCTTGGCTTTAGCACGTCTGGTCAGGTGTTTCAGTTTCAAATCTTCAATAAACAACACATCGCATTTTCCAAAAATCCAGTAAGCTAGCTTGAACTGAAAGTCCAGTCGTTGACAGGCAATATGCTGGTGTAATTTAGCAATCTTCACCTTGATAATCTTCCAAGGCTTTGAATGCTTTTTGTGTTTACTGAGTCTCTGTTGAAGTTTAGCTAACTTATTGGCAGAGGTTTTGAGGAAGCGTGGGTGTTCAACCATTTCACCTGTTGACAATGCCGCATAATTCTCAACGCCCAAATCAATTCCAAGACTATTTCTTTCAGTCGGTTGGATTTCTGCAACCGTTGTTACAGGCACGTCTTTATCTTCAAGCGTCAGGTTGATATACCAGCCGTCTGCCTCTCGGATTATTGTACCTGTCTTAACCTTGAAACCATCTGGGACTGGGCAATGAAACACCATTGGAACTAGCCCAATTTTAGCGAGGTTAACGCAGAATCTACCGGACTCATCTTTCGTGACATCAGAGTTGTAAAGCTGGGTATAGGTGAAAGATTTGTAGTAATGTTTTCCCTTGAACCGTGGCTTTCCACTTCTGTTGCCATTTTGGTCGGGAGTGGTAAACCGAGCAAATGCAGACTCAACTCGATTTACTACATCCTGGAACACTTGAGAGTCTAATTCCTTATACTCAGGAAATAGCTTCTTAGTATGCTTCTGGTCAGCTAACTGTACCGCCTGCCACTGCACATAACCATTCACGATATTTGGATGTTTGTCTCCCGTTTTCGTGATGGGCTTGCCGTTGATGTCCTTTTTCCTACCGTCGCGAGTTTGCACCCTAAACTCAGGAATGTTTTTGTAAATCTCCTGAATTGGGGTAATAGAACACGTTAAAGGACAAGCATTGATAGGAGTCCTAGTAGATTCCCACCAACTGAAGCGCTCTCCCAATCGATAGTTGTACTGACGCCGACAAAGCTCTATCCAGATTTTGAATATGTCTAGCTGCTGGGCAGTTGGCTTGAGTTTGTACTTGTAAGCTAGCTGCACGGCTGATATCGACCTATATCAACTTTCCTACTTGTTAGTATACATGAGCGTAGCCTGAAATAGCAACACTGATATGAAAAATGATTTTGTCTCTAGTGGTCGGGCAGTTTCCGATTTGAAAGCTCACATGGTTTTAGTATCTAAATATCGGCGAAAAGTATTTACAGGAGTTATGCTAATCCGCCTTGAAGAAATCTTGATAGATTTGTGCCAAAAATGGGACTGTAAGCTAATTGAGTTTAACGGGGAATCTGACCACGTTCACTTACTGTTTCAGTACTATCCACAGATGGAGCTACCCAAGTTTGTTAACAATATCAAATCAGTGACTAGCAGGCGGTTAAGGAGTGAGTTCCAGTCAGAGGTAGATAAGTTTTACTGGAAAAAAGTACTTTGGAATGAGTCATATTTTATTGCCTCTTGCGGTGGAGTCACAATTTCAACTCTTAGGCAATACATTGAGCAGCAAAACACCCCTAATTAGCCGCCTGAAGTTTGTTCGTCTCCGTTGCACTACGACTCACGCGGCTTTCATGAGCCAGTGCTGAAGACGGGTTTCCCGTCGCAGGCAACTGGCGTCCCCGACGCTCCCCTACGGGAGAGCGCGGGACTTCCCGCCTGATAGTTAAACCACCCTTCGATTTGCCACCTACGTTTACCCCACCAAGTAATAGTAAAGCCCTTAAGCGCTTTAGTAGACAAAACGAACCGTTTTTCGCTCCTTGCCATCATCCCGTTTGAGATAGTACCAGGAGATAGACACCGGAAACTTTAAACCAACCAGTCGCACTTGTTGCCCTCGTTTGTACAATTGAGCTACACTGCGTCCGTCTTCTAGCTTACGGTTATAACGAAACTCCGGCAATTAGGAGCTTGCTGCTGTCCGCAAAGAACCTTTGGTCGGGCTGCAATGTAGGCAAACAGCATCAACGGCTCAATAACCAGGCGGGCGTTGGAAGCCACCAACGATTTTGTCAATCTCCCTCGCGGTTGTTAACAATTCCATTTCTCGCCAACGCTTACCGATAATTTGTATTCCAATCGGGAGACCGTTCTGGGTTTGCCCAATGGGAATCACCACGGCAGGATGGCCGCTCAAATTAAATGGCATTGTGTAAGCTCCGTTTGCCACTCCATGAGGATAGGCTGTGCCATCAACGTCAACCGCGCTCCAAGCCGGACGATGGGTAAATGCAGGGGTCGCCGCCACTGGAGTCAGCCATACATCCCATGGCTCTAATGCCTCATCTATCTGGGCAGTGAAGCAATCGCGCTCTGTAAGTGCTTCAAAATATCCCTTCAAACTTGGATGCAATAGCTCAGGTAGAAAGCTGCTAAAGTTGCCCAATTTTCGGAGTTTCCTGTCACCTTGAGTGGCGGTGCGCCAGAGCAGCTCCAAACTGCGTCGAATGTTATAGCGATCCTTGGGTTGAGCATAGTTGTTAATGTACAACGCTACTCGTGTGTAAAGATTAAAAGTTTTGGATAGATTAAATGCTTGGGGAATCCAACGTTCAATCTGGATACCAGCTTGAGCAAGGGTTTGTGCAACCTTTTGCATCGCAGCTCGGATCTCAGCAGCCACGGGAACCTCTATCCACTCATCAATCCAGGCAATTTTGAGATTCTGCAAAGCCTTTTTGTTGGGGGTATCGAGCGGAACAGGCGGAACATCTGGACGGCGCAGATCTGCGCCTGCAATCAACGAAAAGCAGAGTCGGATGTCTTCAAGCGACCGCGCAAAACATCCTACCGTCATCATTTGCCGAAGACAAATTGGCATTCCAGGAACTTCAGGAATTTGCCCGGCTGTGGAAATGCGGCGATCTGTTGGCTTTAAACCATACACCCCACAGAAGTGAGCGGGCTGACGCACGGAACCGGCAATATCGTTGCCTAAATCCAACGGTGACAGTCCGGCGGCGACGGCAGCGGCACTGCCTCCAGAACTCCCCCCAGGAGTGTAGTCAAGGTTCCAGGGATTATTCACTCGTGGGAAGAGAGAATTCGTACTCTGGTAGTCGCCAGCCAACTCCGCCATATTCGTTTTTCCCAGAATCACGGCTCCTGCCGCCCGCAGCTTTGCCACAACAGTTGCATCCTGCAACGGTACGTAGTCTTTGAGCGGAATGTATCCAGATGTAGTCCGCAGTCCTGCTGTTTCAAAAATGTCTTTAATCGTGATGGGAACGCCATGCAAAGCACCCCAGCTTTCTCCTCTAGCTAAGGCTTCATCAGCCAGCTTTGCTCTCACACGAGCGTTGTCTTCATCTAAGATGCAAATGGCATTCAGCTTCGGGTTGTGTTGGGCAATTTGAGTCAGGTAAACATCGAGAACTTCAACGGCAGAGACTTTGCGGTCTCGAATCATCTGTGCAATTTGCTGGGCAGGCGCAAAGACTAGATCGTACATATTTACTCCTGTAGGAAGTAGGAGACAAGAATTGTCATCGCAGTCGCGGCAGGTACAGATTTTGATATAGTTAATTATATTCACTTTTAGTTAAACATATTAACTATCTTGGCTTATGGGTCGTCCTGTTAAAGAAAAATCTTTGACGAGACAGGATGTCATTGACGCTGCGTTCGCCTGCTTAGAAAAGGAGGGAGAATCTGCTTTAGGAGTCAATCGGGTCGCACGGGCCTTAGGCATCAAGCCGCCCGCGATTTACAAGCATCTTGATGGGAACGCTGCACTCCGACGAGCTGTGGTCCTAGTCATTTGGCGAAAATATCTGACGTTATGTCAGGAACAAACAGCTGGGTTGAGCGAACCTCATGAGTTGCTACGAGCAGGCGCACATGCCACCCGCAACTTTGCGCGCTTGTATCCAGCACTTTACAGAGTGATGATGCAATTCCAACTCCACCCTAGCGACCCAGAGGCGGCTGCCATCATACAAGAATCCCTTAGCCTCTTCAAACAGTCGCTACAGTTGTACGAGCTGAATGACAATCAATTGATTGATACCATGCGGATGGTGAACGCTGCCGTCTATGGCTTCATTACTCTAGAACAGGCAGGATTAATGACACTAGGTCGCTCGATAGATACAAGTTACGATGTCATGCTTAGTGCTCTAATCGTTGCAATTGAACACACTAGGTACGGAAGCATTTAAAGCTTGCTTCGTCAGGGTAAGGTTAGCCCTGACAGTGAAGTTAAGCGATGACATTTTTCCCAAAGCTTCTCAAGACATATTTGATTTTTCGAGCTCTAAACTAGTTGCTGCAAGGTCTGAGGACAGACCCTCTACCCTCCTGGAACGACACCCCCACCAAGTAAGCCATCCTCGTGTGGCTGCCATCAACGATGAATCCAGCCCCGGCTACGTACCGCTCCCCGAACGGATTGCCACCTTTGACATCGAAGCATTCCGGGCGCTCGTCCAACCCTAACTGTAGTACTAATCAAATAACTCGAATAAGCTTACTGTTCCTGTAAAAAAAGTATAAACACCGCATTTGATTGGGCTTTTTCCTCTAAGATAAGCATAAAAGGCTGCTAATATCCCTTCGATTAAATGAATTAAGAGAGCTGAGCGTTCTACCCACATAATTACATCGAGGGCCTGCGGTATTTCCTTGGCAGTCATGCTAGCATATATATGCCATAGCTCTAATCCGATAGCACTAATTATAAGAACTATTGATACGATCTTTATGACCTTCAAAAAACTTCTATCTAAATGTTTTAATTGCATTCTACCGCCTTAAAATGATTGTTCGAGCAGCCAAAAAAGTAATGTTGTTCTTTTCCATGTTTTTACAAGACAACGATCGGCTAATATCCTTCCTGATGTAGGAGCAAGTCAAGGGAGTACAAAATGACCAAAAGCGATTTAGATAAACAACAATTCCAAGGGACTTTCTGGGGAAAACAAGGAAGAAGCGCTGAGTTAAAACAAGCACAACAGAGAGCTTGGTTTGCTGCTTTCGCTTCTCAGACTCAAGAATTTTCTTATCAAATTTCAGAAATTGAGGGTTCAATACCAGAAACTCTTTTAGGTTCTACACTTTTCCGAAATGGTCCAGGTCTTTTTGAGCGTGGAGATAGAAGAGTAAAGCACTATTTAGATGGAGATGGCTATCTCTGTAAGATTTCCTTCGCTCCAGAGGGGAAAGCTTATTTTGATTCTAAATTTATCAAAACAGAAGAATATCTGCAAGAAGCAGCACAAAGCTCTTTCTTGTACCGCTCAGCTTTTGGTATGCAAAAATCAGGTGGTCCGCTGGCAAACATATTAGATCTCCATTTGAAGAATCCCTCCAATACAAATATAGTGATTTGGGGCAGCAAATTTTTATCATTGTACGAAGCAGGTCTTCCTTATCTTATCGACCCATACACTCTTGACACAATAGGTCAAGGGGATTTGAGCAATTTTCTTAATAAGAGAACACCTGTAGATACAGGCGTGTTAACGAGTAACAAGTTCCTCAATGGCTGGAAGGCGATGACAGCTCATCCGCACTTTGACCCGATGCAGGGCAGGATGATTACATGGACATGGCATACACGTGTAAATCTAGGACGACCGAATGAGCTAGTTTTGGATATTGTTGAGTATGACAAGGAATGGCAAGAGAAGGCACATACTGAGCATTCACTGGTTGGAGCAGCAATCAACCCTCATGACTTTGCTCTGACTCAGTCCTACTACATTTTTTTCGAGAATCAGTTCGCATTTGATTTCCTTCCCTATTTATTAGGATGGCAAGGCCCAGCCAGTTGTCCGAAGTTCAAAAGGGATAGACCAACACTTGTACACTTAGTGCCGCGACCAGGAGGTCCTAGAGCAGGGACAGAACCATTAGACATCTCCGAAAAATGGTAATACCGCTCGCTGACTAAACTTCAAGCTTGCAATCGCCTAGACAAGCATCAGTCAGTCTCAACACCAAAATCAGGCTTTGAGACAATTACTGTTGATAACAAGGCAAAAAAGCGTATATATGTATACCAATTTTTCTCACTTATGCCAAATATTTTATAATAGTAAAACTAAAGCTCCTATCCGAAGTCTCACGAGTCCACATATCGTCATAATTATTTGCTCGTATTTCCATGGATTTAATCTAAATCTTTCAGAAGCTATTCTAAATATTTTCACTACACGAATTAAATGTTCGACAAATATTCGGTCGGACGCCATTTCTTTGTTTTTCGATTTCTGCGCTAGAGTTAATTCTCCTTTTTTTGGTTTTTTCGTGGGAGTTTTAATTGCTGCTTCTCCTTGGTAACCTTTATCTCCTTGAAATCTTTGGTTGGGGTCAAAGTCTTTCTGACCTTCACGAAATAAAGTTATGTCACTTTTCGGGCCAGGTTCTCCTGCGATGACATCAACGATATCTTTCCCATCTGGCAAAACAGTAATTTGATTTTTAAAAGTATGGTTTTTCTTCTTACCCGAGTAATACTTTTTCTGTTCTTTGTACTCCCCCGGCCTTTCTCTAGGCTGTTCTTCACTATCTACTATTAGTTCATGATTAGTTAAAAATTCTTTGACTATCTCGTAATCACTTGCGGTTTTTTTAATCTGTTCAAGTAAACTTGACGGCAGGAGTTCTTGGAGCAGGGGCAACCAGTAATTAAATGTATCGTTGGCCGTTGATTCACTCACTCCAAATTGAATCCCCAACAATTGAAATGTTGTCAACTGCCTCAAGTATACCAATGTTAACAGAATTTGCTCTTCCGTCGATAACTTGGCTTTACGACCACCCCCCTTATTTATAATTCTAATTTTCTGTGCTTCAACTTCCTCTTGTTTTTTGCTCTGTAAGGCGAGCGCCTGCTTTATTAGTTGTTCTAGTTGCTCATGCTTTAAACCAACCAATCGCTGAGTTTTTTCAGGGTGGCTTTTAATGTAACTTAATATTTCCTTCATGTTCTAGTAAGGAAAAAGCTAATTTTATACTCTTTTACCACAAAACGTTTCTATTGTGGAGATGTCTATTGGTGTTTGAAACAAATCCTTGGTTTTCGATCCACCAAGCATTTGCTTATGATACGGCTGCTGGAGGTGTAGAGATTTATAGTGCTGGCTGGCCAGCTTCTGGTTTACAGGGGGATTTCCTTAGCAGTTGGAGTGGATACGCTCCAGATTTCGATCGCATTGCTCCAACCTACCTTTGGAAAACAACCATAGATATTCAACGGAAGCAAATTGAGCACTGCGTAGCACCTGGTACTGAGTCTCACTGTATTGACCATCCACAGATCAATCCACTACGAGAGACGCAAGCTGCTCGTTATATTTACATGACGTATTGTAACAATATCGGAGAGTCTTCTCCTCCTATTGGATACATGAAGTTCGATCTCAAAACAGGTGATCAGCAGTATTGGTGGAACCACGATCTAAGCTTCACTGAGGAGCTAGTTTTTGTGCCTAGAGCAAATGCAATCAGGGAGGATGATGGATACTTGCTAGGGATGACGTATGACCACATTCATGGCGGTCGTTCCTCCCTTGTAATTATTGATGCTTCAGCAGTCGCAAATGGTCCCATCTGCAGATTGTGGTTAAATCACCATGTAGCTCACGGGTTGCATGGGTCATGGAGTTCAAAGTACTACGGACCAAAAGGAAGTTGAGCCGCTCTCAGGACTCCGAAAACTCATACAGCTGGCTGCTCTAGGAGATGCGATCGCTCCCTCTGGCCTCTCTAGTGCTAACAGTGGACCGCAACTAGAAAGGGAGGTTCATTACCTCGTTGAGTGTATAGGGACATGCAGACGGGAAGGTCTCAATTGGTAATCTAGTCTCCGTGCTAGCTTCTCTAACTGCTTTGTGGTAGCACTCACTCAAAACTTCTGCCAAGTAAGGTTTGAGACTGGGAGAATCCTCAATTATGAGTTCGATTTGGGTGCGCCCGTCAGCAATACTTGTTAGCCAATTTGTGGGTGGGTATGTGCGCGGCTGGTAATCCAATTTAAGTAGGTGTTTGAGCACCCGCACTATCTGGCTTCGTAGCGCCCGCCTATCACTCTTGAACAAACTCTCGATCTCCTCGATGACATTCTCCCAGTCCACCTCCTCAAAGCTGTGCTCACGTAACAACTGGGCAGTACGCTCTATCCAGAGGGCAAAATCCTCTTCGTACAGGCTAGAGACCGTTTTAAGTTTTGGGTTCATGGTCTTTAGGTTAGATAAGAGTCAAGCATTTTCACAGCGTTGGTTCTTGACCGTAGTCAGCTAGTATCTTCTCATAGTAGCGAAAGACATTCCCCTGGGACATGGTTCAAATCCAGGTAACATTCTAGGAACTGGTCTTTGGGGAAAACGCGATCGCTGAGAGGGATTTATTGCATGACAACCAGATAGGATCAAAGCACAAAGATACTGAAAGTTCAGCCAGAACTGCAACCTATGGTCAAGACTCCCTCTCAGTACAAGCCGTTGCTAATCCTACCCCTTGAAAGCGGCGATCGCCTCAATCGCGATGAATTTGAGCGTCGCTATAGCGCCATGCCCCATCTCAAGAAAGCTGAACTGATTGAAGGAGTCGTTTACGTGCCCGCTGCCTTACGTTTTCGGAGTCATGGTCAGCCTCATGGACGCCTAAAGACCTGGTTGGGAGTTTACGCAGCCTCGACTCTGGGGGTGGCACTGGGAGATAATTCCACGGTACGGCTAGACCTCGACAACGAACCTCAACCTGATGCTGTGCTGCTGATTGAGGAAAGTGCAGGTGGACAGACACGGCTCAGTGATGATGACTACGTTGAGGGGGCACCGGAGCTAGTGGCAGAGATTGCGGCAAGTAGCGCGGCGATCGATCTGCATGACAAAAAACGAGCTTATCGTCGTAATGGGGTGCGAGAGTATATTGTTTGGCAAGTATATGAGCAGAAACTCGATTGGTTTTACTTGCAGGAGGGAGAGTACGTTTCTCTTCCGGTGGATGAAGATGGAGTCATCCGAAGTCAGGTATTTCCGGGGTTATGGTTGGCAGTAGATAACCTGTTAGCGGAAAATATGGCGCAGGTGTTAGCAGTCTTACAAGCAGGCTTAGATTCGCCAGAACATACAGCGTTTGTGCAGCAGTTATCAAAGCAGTAAGACAACCGCTGCCTGTCTAAACTGGCACTTGAGACAGCTTAACTCTGGGGTGTCGGGGTGTAGATATTTGGGAGGTAAAGTGTTATGGCAACAGTTGCATGTCTGTCAATTACAATGCCAAAGATCACCTACAAACACGCTCCATTTGGCTATTGAGCAGTCTATGTCGCCTGCACGCGAGCGCTGAGATGGCACGAGTTCTCATTTTGGGCGGCACAGGCGATGCAGCCGAGCTAGCTGCCAAAGTCTCCGTAATTCCAGGCTTTGAGGTGATTACGTCTCTGGCCGGGCGGACTTGTCAACCGTCTGTTTCTCTGGAAACAGTGCGCGTTGGGGGCTTCGGTGGTTCATCTGGATTGGCAGCCTATCTGCATGAGCAACACATCGATTTACTGATTGACGCCACCCATCCCTTCGCTGCACAAATCTCTTGGAATGCGGCAACAGCGGCGAAGGAGGTGGGTATTCCCCATCTGATGCTAGTACGTCCTGCGTGGGCAAAAGTGGCGGGTGATGACTGGATCGAAGTCGAGAGCGTAGAAGCGGCGGCGGCAGCAATTCCAGCAACAGCACAGCGGGTGTTTCTCACGATCGGTAGACAACAACTTGCCCCATTTGTGCAACTAACAAAGATTTGGTTTTTGATGCGAACAATTGATCCACCCGCATCCGATGTTGCAATTCCTAACGGCAAACTTCTATTTGATCGCGGACCCTTTAGCCTGGAACAGGAGCGGCGATTACTCCAGGATTATCAGATTGATGCGATCGTCAGTAAAAACAGTGGTGGCGATGCCACTTACGCCAAGCTCGTCGCAGCGCGAGAATTGAGCATTCCGGTTTTGATAGTAAAGCGTCCGGCAATGCCAACAGGCGAACAAGTTACAGATGTTGTGGGTGCGTTGGCATGGTTGAAAAGGCTTGACGACACTTCTGCGTAACGGGTGCTAGCAACTACAGCTTATTGGCAAACAGAAAAGAGCCAGCTAGGCTTTCACAGCGATCCACTGCGTGACAGGGACCATTGGTTTCCAACCCAGAAATTTGCCGATTACCTCCGCCCGTTGAATTGCAATTCGGGTTAATGTCCCACCGACTTGCCGATGCCATGCAAACAGTTGCTGTTCACCCTCAATCGTGACAACGTTAGCGACTAAGCGTCCGCCTGATCGCAACGCTGTCCAACAGGTCTCAAACATACCCTCTGTGGTAGCACCACCGCCAATGAAAATAGCATCAGGTTGAGGTAAATCCTTGAGTACGATCGGTGCGGCTCCCTCAAGAATTTGCAGGTTGGGCGTACCAAGAGCAGCCGCGTTGTCGGCAATGTAGTGTGTTCTGGAGCGCTCAATCGCGATCGCCCGACAGCGGGAATGGCTCCGCATCCACTCAATGGCAATCGATCCACACCCCGCACCAACATCCCATAGTAACTCTCCTGGAGCTGGCGCCAGGGCTGCTAGGGTGATTGCCCTGACCTCATGTTTAGTGAGTTGCCCATCATGGTAATAAGCGCTGTCTGGAAGTCCTGGAAGTCGCGGTAAAGGGATAACACCAGGGTCAGCTATGCAGTGAACGGCGATCGCATTAAGATCAGCAAGATCGGTTTCTGTCCACCTGGATGCAATACCTGTCACATGGCGTTCATCCGCTCCACCTAATCGTTCCAGTACCGTCATCTGACTGTTGCTAAACCCACGCTGAGTGAGGATTTCAGCCACGATCGCAGGCGTATGCTTGCCTTCACTTAGAATTAAGAGTTTTGCGCCGGGATAGAGATATGCTTGCAGTAGAGATGGCGGGCGATTACACAAGCTCAAAGTTTCCACGTCCGATAACGACCATCCCAAGTGGGCACAGGCGAGGCTAAAGGTAGACGGAGCCGGGATGATTGTCATTTCGGCAATCGGAATTCGACGAGTCAGCGTCACTCCAATGCCATAGCACATCGGATCGCCACTTGCCAGGACACAGACCAACTGACCCCGACGACGCAGGATTTCGTCAATGGAGTCACTAATCGGAGATGTCCAGACGATTTGATCGCGTTGATCGTCTGCGGGCAGCATGGCAAGATGGCGATCGCCCCCCACTAAAACTTCAGCACGAGCGACCAGCGATCTCGCCGCAGGGTTCAGTCCGGGCAATCCATCCTCGCCGATTCCTACAACCGACAACCATTTTTGCGTCATATCCATGCAGATTTGAGGGCAAACTGATACAAATTGTAAATCTGCTAACAATCGGCAGCAGTGAAATCGCAAACAGCCTGTTATTCGAGCAACAATGATTGACTACATTCGTGATGCCAATGAAATCTACCGGCGCTCCTTCGCTATTATCCGGTCAGAGGCAAATCTGGCAATGCTGCCTCCCGATTTAGAAGCCGTGGCAGTGCGGCTGATTCATGCCTGCGGCATGATTGATATTGTGACGGATTTAGCATACTCACCCACCGCCGCCCAAGCAGGCAGGACTGCCCTGACAAACGGAGCACCGATTCTATGTGATTCGCGTATGGTAGCAGAGGGGATTACGCGACGGAGATTGCCTGCCGACAACTCAGTGATTTGTACGTTGAACGATCCAGAGGTTCCGGCGATCGCTCAAAAAATTCAGAACACACGCTCAGCGGCGGCGTTGGAGTTATGGCGATCGCATTTGGAAGGCGCAGTAGTGGTGATTGGCAATGCCCCAACTGCGCTGTTTCGATTGCTGGAAATGCTCAATGAAGGTATACCCAAACCTGCCCTAATCCTGGGATTTCCGGTTGGGTTCGTCGGGGCAGCAGAGTCAAAAGTCGCATTGGCAAAAAACAGCCAAGGTGTACCATTTCTAACGATCCACGGTCGGCGGGGGGGAAGTGCAATAGCGGCGGCAGCAGTGAACGCACTCTCTATGACAGATAGCACCACTTACCTTTGACCCAAATATACAGCGGTTCTCAATTGGATGGAGTATAGCAACAGCAGTGAGTGAACCAGCCAATAATATCCTTGGTGGTCACTGCAGCAAGAGCATCCGTAATCGCTTGGTCTAACTGAGCATAGGTGCGTG
>JAABUQ010001908.1_pt1 | contig 42991 bp, 31 predicted proteins | sample 5560001 | NCBI WGS metagenome assembly JAABUQ01 (sample SAMN10711888, study PRJNA513371) | rock metagenome | isolation source: Antarctica rocks | place: Antarctica: Victoria Land, Finger Mt nord | collected 2015-12-18 | reverse complement strand
GTGGCATTTAGCGGGATATGTGGCGATCTTCGAATGGGCCAACAACCTGAAGCGGGTCACCGATGACTTCCTGAGATTGCTGCTCAAGTTACCCCGCTCCACCGAACCGGGATCATGAACCAACATCAGTTATCGGACGTAGCAACCGCGCAACGGGCGAGGAACCGCGCCCGGCCCCCCGTCGTCACCCGTAAAGTTTCCCCACAAAAAGGGTTAAGATGGGATGATTTCCCGGAAGGGGACGCGAAAGGCGGCCCGATCGCCCCGAGTTCACGGGCGGCATTCGAGCCCGGAACCTTGCGTGGGGGCTTGGTCTGCTATAAAATCACTGGCGTCGGGCGGAGCATGACCAAAGCCATGAATTTTCCAATAATATTTGATTACCATAGATGAGCACAACTGATCAATTGTTGGCTTCCGCAGGACCCGCCCCCGTCGAGGCGCCGGCCGAGACCGGGGGCGCGGGCTCGACCGAGATCGTCATCCGACCGAGCAAGGGTTGGATCCCCGTGGACTGGCACGAGCTGTACCACTCGCGGGAGTTGTTCGAGACGCTGGTGCTCCGCGACATCAAGGTCCGCTACAAGCAGACGGTGCTCGGCGTGGCCTGGGCCGTGATCCAGCCCCTGCTGACGATGATCGTGTTCACCCTGCTCTTCAGCCGCTTCGAGGGGGTCAAGACCCCGGGCGTCCCCTACCAGCTCTTCGTGTTCGCCGGCCTGGTCCCCTGGACGTTCTTCACCAGCGCCGTGAGCGGGGCCGGGTTGAGCCTGATCAACCAACAACAGCTCCTGACCAAGATCTACTTCCCCCGGTTGTTCGTGCCGGCGGCGACGGCTGGGGCCTACCTGGTCGACCTGGCCATCGGCCTGGCCTTGTTCGCGGTCCTGTTGCCGATCCACCGGTATGTCCCGAGTTGGGGGATCGTCACCCTCCCGATCATCGTCGTCATGACGTTCGCGGCGTCCCTGGGGCTCGGCCTGATCCTGGCGGCCATGACGATCCTGTATCGCGACCTCCGGTTCATCATCCCGTTCTTGTTGCAGACCCTGATGTTCGCCAGCCCCGTCTTCTATCGCCCCGAGCAGTTGCCCTGGCCCGTGCTCCTGATCATCTCGCTGAACCCGATGACGGGCATCATCAGCTCCTATCGATGGGCGATCCTCGGGATTCCCCTCGACCTGGCGAGCCTGGCGATCTCGGTGATGTCCTCGGTCGCGCTGCTGTACTTCGGGTTGATCTTCTTCCGGAAGAGCGAACGCCACTTCGTCGACATCGCCTGAACCTACCCCGGCCCATTTCGGCGTCCACGACGACCCCCGAATCGGGCCGGACCTTCCCCCTTTCTTCCTCTCCCCGCGAGCCTCCCACCCATGAGCCGCCCGGCGATCGCCCTGGATCAGATCGGCAAGATGTACCGGATCGGCCGCGCCAACCAGGCGACTTCGTTTCGCGACGCGTTCAGCGACGTGATCGGCTCGACCTACCGGCGGATGCGCGGCTTCGGCGAGGACCGGTCCCAGCACGAAGATTTCTGGGCCCTCAAGGACGTCTCGTTCGAGATCCAGCCAGGCGAGGCCGTCGGCATCCTCGGGCGCAACGGCGCCGGCAAGTCGACGCTCCTGAAGCTCCTGAGCCGGATCACCGAGCCGACCGAAGGGCTGGCCCGGCTCCGGGGCCGGGTCGGCTCGCTCCTGGAAGTCGGCACCGGGTTCCACTCCGACCTCACCGGCCGCGAGAACATCTACCTCAACGGGGCGATCCTCGGGATGAAGCGGTCCGAGATCGCCCGGAAGTTCGACGAGATCGTGGCGTTCTCCGAGGTCGAGCGATTCCTCGACACGCCGGTCAAGCGGTACTCGTCGGGCATGTACATCCGCCTGGCCTTCGCCGTGGCGGCGCACCTGGAGCCGGAGATCCTCCTGGTGGACGAGGTCCTCGCCGTCGGCGACCTCGAATTCCAGAAGAAATGCCTGGGCAAGATGAACGACGTGGTCGGCCACGGCCGGACCGTGTTCTTCGTCAGCCACAACATGCAGTCGATCGCGGCCCTGAGCACGCGGTGCCTCGTCTTCCAGGCCGGCCGGCTGATCATCGACGCGCCGACCGACAAGGCGGTCCGGGCCTTCGTCGAGATGTCCCTGAAGGGGACCGAGCAGGGCCGGTCCTACAAGAATGAGGCCGGGTCGCCCGACTCGAACTTCCTGGCCGAGGCCCGCGCGATCACGTCGGACTCGTACGGGCAACACGCGTGGGGCCGGCCGATCGCCTTCGAGTTCGTCATCCACGTCGGGCAGCCCATGGCCAAGCTCTGCTTTTCGTTCTCGGTCCTCAACACGATGGGGGGCAAGGTCACCCACTGCTGGTTCTTCGAGGAGAATCAGCCGTTCCAGTCGATGCCCGGCGATTACCTCCTCCGGTGCGAGATCCCCCACTTCCACATCTACAAGGGCAGTTATACCATCTCGGCGTGGATCTCCGACACTCGGGGGTTCGCGGCGATGGAGGCCGTGACCGACATCTGCCCGTTCGAGGTCACCATGGGCGACCTCCGGCGCAACGCCTACGAATGGAACGAGGACCTGGCCGTATATCTCGACGATGTCGAGTGGAAACCCGTGGTCAGTTGCTGAACGACCCCCGCGGCGGAAGCGAAGCCATGACCATGCAAGGCACCCGGCCCGGGACCACCGAGGCGACCCGGCCCCTCTCGCTGGCGTACTACAGCCCGGGCTGGCCGCTCGACGCCGCCCCCAACGGGATCGTCCCCTACGTCCACGCGATGACCGAGGAGTTGCGGCGGGTCGGGCACCGGGTGACGATCCTTTCCTTGGACTCGGCCCGGGGTACCCCCGACGAGGTCTGGAGCCTCCGGCGGGAAGTGCAGGCCACCAACCGGCTCGGACGGGTCCTGGATGCCTTGACCTATCGCTTCTCGTTCGCCGCCGGGATGAACCGGCAAGCCGTCCGGGTCTTGACCGCCGAATGCCGGCGGCTGGCGGCATTGGGGTGGCTCGACCTCATCGAGATGGAAGAATCCTTCGGGTTCGCCCGGGGGTTGCAGAAGAACATCGACCTTCCCGTCGTCGTCCGGTTGCATGGCCCCTGGTTCTTGAACGGCCTGTATGTCAAGCCATCCGAGCGCGAGGCCAACCCGAGCCGGATTCGCGACGAGGGGAGGGCCATCGGCGACGCCTTCGCCGTGATCTCGCCCTCTCGCGACGTCCTGGAGCGGACGCGCGCGTACTACGGGCTCCCGCTGGCCGACGCCGAGGTTGTCCCGCCCCCGTCGACGAGGGTCCCGCCCGAGGATCGATGGCGGGCGGAGGATTGCGACCTGGAGCTGATCCTGTTCGTCGGCCGCTTCGACAACCACAAGGGGGGCGACCTGGTCATCGAAGCGTTCGCCGAGGTCCTCCGGCGGCACCCCCGCGCCCGGCTTCGCTTCGCGGGCCCCGACCGGGGGTTCTTGGACGAAGCCGGCCGGACCTGGACCATCGAAGAATTCGTCCGCGACCGATTGCCGACGGGCGACGCCGCCGGCCAATTCCAGTGGCTCGGGGTCCAGTCGGCCTCGTCGATCCACGACCTCCGCCGGAAGGCCGGGCTGGTCGTCGTCGCGTCCCGCTATGATAATTTCCCGAACACGGTCACCGAGGCGATCGCGGCCGGTTGCCCGCTGGTCGGCGCGCAGGCCGGCGGGATCCCCGAGATGATCCAGGACGGCGTCAATGGCCTGCTCTTCCGCGCGGGCGACGCCCGGCACCTCGCCGCGCAGGTCTGCCGGCTGATCGAGGACCGCGGCCTCGCGGCGAGGCTCGGACGCCAGGCCGGCCTCGATTGCGAGCGTCGCTATTCGCCGGAGAAGATCGCCAAGGACATGGAATCGTCGTACCTCCGGATCTTGGACCGATGGCGGGCCGTCCACCCCCCCCGGAAGGACGCCTGACATGATCGCGAACCTGCTCACGCTGTCGGCCCTCTGGGTCTGGCTGCCGATCGTCCTGGCGGTCTTCGCGATCCGCTCGCCCCGCGAGGCGGTCGCGTGGTCGTTCGTGCTGGCCTGGCTCTTCCTGCCCGGCGTCAGCTTCGACATCCCCGGCCTGCCCGACTGGACCAAGATGTCGGCGACCGTGACGGGCCTGTTCCTGGGCGTCTTCTTCTTCGACTCCGGCCGCCTCCTGGCGCTCCGGCCTCGCTGGTATGACGTCCCGATCGTGATCTGGTGCCTGTGCCCTTTCGTCTCGTCGATGACCACCAACGTGGGGGCCTACGACGGCTTCTCGGCGGTCCTCGACCAGTTGTTCGCCTGGGGCCTCCCCTATATCCTCGGCCGGGCCTACTTCTCGGACGAAGCGGGCGCGCGGCTCCTGACGCTGGCGATCGCGGTCGGGGGGCTCCTGTACGTGCCGTTCTGCCTGGTCGAGATCCGCTTCTCCCCGGTATTCCGGGCGTTCGTCTACGGGATCTATCGATGGGAAGGGGTTCGGTTCGGCGGCTATCGGCCCTGCGTGTTCCTGCAATCGGGCCTCGAGTTGGGCATGTGGATGACCTGCGCGACGCTCGCGGCCCTCTGCTTGTGGTCCAGCGGCGCGGTCAAGAAGTTGCGCGGGTATAGCTTCGGGGCCCTGACGGTCGGGCTCACCGCCACGACGATCCTCTGCAAGTCGACGGGATCGCTGGCGTTGCTGGTGGTCGGGCTGGGGACCATCGGATTGGCCCGGCAGACCCGGTCGAAATGGCCGGCCTGGCTCCTGCTCGCCATCGCCCCGATGTACTCGATCACGCGGACTTCCAACACCTGGTCGGGCGACCAGGCGGTCGAGATCGCCGGCGCGATCGCCGGCGAGGAACGGGCGGAATCGCTGAAGTACCGGTTCGATTGCGAGACGATCCACGCCGCGAAGGCCCTGAGCCGCCCCTTCTTCGGGTTCTCGCGGAACAATCAGTTCTTCGCCACGTCGGGCGACCAGCGGGCCCGGACCATCGACGGTTACTGGATCATCACCCTCATCACCAGCGGGATCGTCGGCCTGACGGCCCTGAACGCGATGCTCTTGCTGCCCTTGTTCCTGACGATCCGCCGGTACCCGGCGCGACGATGGCTCGATCCCGAGGTGGCGCCGGTGATGGCGTTGGCGGTCATGCTCGCCTTGTTCATGGTCGACAACCTGGCCAACGCCATGCTCAACCCGATCTATGCCGTCATGATGGGCGGGATCACGGCCATGAAGGCGACGGGCGGCGGCTCGCGGTCCCGACGGGCCGAGGAAGCCCTCGACGAGGCCTGGGACCTCGCGGACCGAGGGGACGCCGGCGAGGCGGAGGGCCGCTTCCGTCACGTCCTGGACTGGTCGTCGACCGCGGCCGGGGCCGGCCGGGAATCCGCCGAGATCCGGGCCCGGGCCCTCGACGGCCTGGCCCGCGTCCTCGAAGGGACGGGGCGCGACGCCGAGGCCGTCGAGGCGTTGCAAGGCGCGGTGTCGCTCCGGCTCGACCTCGCCATCGACGCCGAGACGCCCGAGGCCTACCGCGACCTGGCCCTCGCCCACGAGGCCCTCGCCCGCGCCTGGTCGGCGGCGGATCGCGTCGACGAGGCCATCCGGGAGCGCCGGAAGGCCCTGGAACTCTGGGCCGCCCTGGCGGCGTCGCGGCCCCGCGACCCCGAGGACCGGGCGGGCCGCGTCGCCTCGCTCAACGACCTGGCCTGGTTGCTCGCGATGGACCCGGATCATCCGGGGCCCCTCCTGGACGAGGCGGTCGCCCTGGCGGCCGAATCGACGGGGCTCGACCCCGCGAACCCGGCGGCCTGGAATACCCTGGGCGTCGCCCGGTACCGGGCGGGCGATTGGCCCGGCTCGGTGGAGGCGCTCAGGCGATCGATCGAGGTCGGGGCGCCGGGGGGGACCGCGTTCGACCATTATTTCCTGTCGATGGCCTGCCGGAGGCTCGGCGACCTCGACCACGCCCGCGCCTGGTTCGACCGGGCCGTCGCCTGGTCCGACGCCCACCTCCCGGGCCATCCGCGCCTGGAAGCCTTCCGCTCCGAGGCCGCGACGCTCCTGGTCGGCCCGGTCGAGCGGCCGCCGAGCCTGAACGCCCCGAGGGCCGACCCCGCCGATCATCGGCGGACGGCGGATGATGTCCAGGTTTGAAAGCGACACCCGGGGCGGGCCGACACTTTTTGGCAACATCCGGTCGACGCGGGGGATGACTCGGGTCGTTGACCTCGCTACACTTGGGGGCGACCCGGGTCCCTCGGGTGGTGGCGCTGGGAGCGTCCTTGTATGGCGAGCAGGAAGCCCCGGCCGTAGTCCTCGAGATCCCGCCCCATGAAGATCCTCCTGACCGGCGGCGCCGGGTTCATCGGTTCCGCCGTCGTCCGCCAGCTGATCCGCGAGACCGACTCCGAGGTCGTCAACGTCGACAAGCTGACCTACGCCGGCAACCTCGAATCGCTCGCCGAGGCCGGCCACGACCCCCGGCACCACTTCGAGCAGGTCGACATCCGCGACGCCGCCGGGGTCGCCCGCGTCTTCGCCGAGCATCGGCCCGACGCCGTGATGCACCTGGCGGCCGAGTCGCACGTCGACCGCTCGATCGACGGCCCCGGCGAGTTCATCGCCACCAACGTGGTCGGGACCTTCACCCTGCTCCACGCCGCCCGGTCCTACTGGAACAGCCTGGACGCGGCGGCCCGCGAGCGATTCCGGTTCCATCACGTCTCGACCGACGAGGTATACGGCTCGCTCGGCCCGACCGGCTACTTCACCGAGGAGACCCCGTACGACCCGCGGTCCCCCTACTCGGCGAGCAAGGCGGCGTCGGACCACCTGGCCAGGGCCTGGCACCACACCTACGGGATGCCCACGCTGGTCACCAACTGCTCGAACAACTACGGGCCGTACCACTTCCCCGAGAAGCTCATCCCCCTGGTCATCCTCCGGGCGGTCGCCGGCGAAGCGTTGCCGGTCTACGGCAAGGGGGACAACGTCCGCGACTGGCTCTACGTCGAGGACCACGCCCGGGCCCTCCGCCTGGTCCTGGAGCGGGGCAAGCCCGGCGAAACTTACAACATCGGCGGCCACAACGAGCGGACCAACCTCGAGGTCGTCCGGAGCATCTGCTCGCTCCTCGACCGGATGCGGCCCGACTCGCCCCACGTCCCGCACGCCGGCCTGATCAAATTCGTCGCCGACCGGCCCGGCCACGACCAGCGGTACGCCATCGACGCCGGCAAGATCGAACGCGAACTGGGCTGGCGGCCGCTCGAAACCTTCGAGACCGGCCTGGAGCGGACCGTCGCCTGGTACCTCGACAACGACGCCTGGTCCCAGAACGTCCAGTCCGGCGGCTACCGCCAAGAACGGCTCGGCCTGGGGGCACGCTCATGAGACTGGCACCGGAGACGGCGACCAAGGGCATCATCCTCGCCGGCGGATCGGGCACGAGGCTCTACCCGCTGACCCGCGTGGTCAGCAAGCAGCTCCTCCCGGTCTACGACAAGCCGATGATCTATTACCCGCTCGGCGTCCTCATGCTGGCCGGGATCCGCGAGGTCCTCGTGATCTCGACCCCCGCCGACCTCCCGAGGTTCCGCGAGCTCCTCGGCGACGGCAAGCAATGGGGGATCGAGCTGTCCTACGCCGAGCAGGCCGTCCCCAACGGCCTGGCCCAGGCCTTCGTGATCGGCCGCGACTTCGTCGGCGACAGCCCGGTCGCCCTGATCCTCGGCGACAACATCTTCCACGGCGACGGCCTGAGCGAGCAGCTCCAGCGGGTCGCGCGCCAGGGAGACGGCGCGACCATCTTCGGCTACCACGTCAAGGACCCCGAGCGCTACGGGGTCGCCGAGTTCGACGCCTCCGGGACCGTGATCGGCCTGCAAGAGAAGCCGGCGAGGCCCCGATCCTCCTACGCCGTCGTCGGCCTCTATTTCTACGACAACGACGTCCTCGACATCGCCCGCGACCTCAAGCCCTCGAAGCGCGGCGAATACGAGATCACCGACGTCAACATCGCCTATCTCGAGCGCCGCAAGCTCCGCCTCGAGATCTTCAGCCGGGGGATGGCCTGGCTCGACACCGGGACCCACGAGTCGCTCCACCAGGCGGCCAACTTCATCCAGGTGATCGAGGACCGCCAGGGGCTGAAGGTCGCTTGCCTGGAAGAGATCGCCTTCCGGATGGAATTCATCGGAGCCGAGCAGTTGACCCGGCTGGCTGGCGAGCTCCGCAACGAATACGGCCAGTACCTCCTGAGCCTCCTCGAGGACCGCCCGCCGCCATGAATGCGATCTCGACCCGCCTGCCCGGGGTAACCCTCATCGAACCGCGGATCTTCCGCGACGATCGGGGCTACTTCTTCGAGACCTGGAGTTCCGCGAAATACGGGCCCGCCGGCCTGCCCACCCGGTTCGAGCAGGACAACCTGTCTTGCTCGGCCCCGGGCGTCCTCCGCGGCCTCCACTACCAATTCCCGACCGCCCAGGGGAAGCTGGTGAGCGTCGTCCGCGGCAGCGTCTTCGACGTGGCCATCGACATCCGGGTCGGGTCGCCCACCTTCGGGCAATGGGAAGGGGCCCACCTTTCCGCCGACGACGGGCGTCAGTTCTACATCCCCGAAGGCTTCGCGCACGGGTTCTTCGTCACCGGCGACGAGCCCGCGGTCTTCGTCTACAAGTGTACCGAGGTTTACGACCCGACCGGGCAATGTTCCCTCGTCTGGGACGACCCCGACCTCGGGATCGATTGGCCCGGCCGCTCCCCCCTCCTCTCCCCCAAGGATCGCGACGCCCCCCGGCTCCGCGACGTCACCGAATCCCGCCTGCCCCGTTATCAAGATGAGGCAGGATCGGACCGCCCCGCTTGAACGCGGACCCGCCCCGACGCCCGCCCGCCGGATCATCGGATCGCCATCCCCCCATGCCTCGATCCATCCTCGATCCGTCCTGGGGTGACCTATCTTGGAAATAGGGCCGAACGGGCAGGGACCTTCATCGGGCATGGTTTGGCGAAAGTGCTGGTCACCCTGAGCATCTGGCTGCCTGTTGATTTGGCAGGACATGCACTGTCGCGAAGCAAGTTGATTGCGAGAAGCCTTTGAAAACTTACTGTGATGCGCATCATCAGGTGGTCTGTGATAAGTAAGATGCGACAAGGACGGCCTGAATTCGCGGATAACTCGCCAATTCGCGGCATGTTGTCCAAAATTGGCTGCGAATCGGCGGAAATGACTTGTCCGAAAAAAGCAACGTTGACCGGCAGTCCCTGCCCAGGGACCCGACACCAACCGCCTCGGCTCATTGACCTCCCATGCATGGTCTGCTAAGCTGACGACTCGACCTCTCCAGGTAAGACAGCGGGCTCGATTGTTTGGCCCGCCCCGCCGCCGGCAACGTCCCCAGTCGCCCGCGGGCCCCACGCGGGCCCTCCCTTTGGGACGATCCAGGAGAAGCCGCCACCATGAGCACCTTGACCCCCATGAGCCTCACCTCTTACGAGATCGCCCCGGGAATCCAGGAGATCGGGCCCGAATTCGAAGCGTCCGACCCGATGGTCGGGGCGTTCGAGCCCGGCCTGGCCACCCGCTCCGTCGCGAAAAGGGTCATGGATCTCGTCGGGTCCCTGTGCGGCTTGATCCTCCTGGCGCCGGTCTTGGTCGTGGTGGCGGCGCTGATCCGGCTCGACTCGCGCGGGCCGATCCTGTTCCGCCAGCGGCGGATGGGCCTGGCCGGCCGGCCGTTCTCGTGCCTGAAGTTCCGGACCATGGTCCCCGACGCCGAGGCCCGGCTCCGCGAGCTCGAGGCCCGCAACGAGAGCGCCGGCGGCGTCCTCTTCAAGATCAAGGACGACCCCCGCGTCACCCCGCTGGGCCGGTTCCTCCGCAAGACTAGCCTCGACGAGCTCCCCCAGCTCTGGAACGTCCTGGTCGGCCAGATGAGCCTGGTCGGCCCCCGACCGCTCCAGCTCCGCGACAGCGAGAAGCTCGCCGAGTTCGACCGCGACGGCTACGCCCGGCGGCTTTCCGTGGTCCCCGGGATCACCGGCCCCTGGCAGGTCGGCGGCCGGAGCGACGTCGACAGCGACCGGATGCTCGACCTCGACCTCGAATACGTCGAGCGTTGGTCGGTCGGGGTCGACGTCAAGATCCTCCTGCGAACGATCCTGGTCGTGGTTGCCGGGAAGGGTGCTTGCTGAACCGACGCCGGCAACGATCCCGACACGTCCAGGTCACGTCCGGGGGCGTCCGCCGTACACGGGTGGGACGCCCCAACCATTCCGCTCCGCCGCCCTCGCCCTCGACATCGACCCGCGCCCGAGAGGCTGGAGATCCAAGTGAGCACGACCGTCGACCCCGGACCTGCCCCATCGCTCGTCGCCCGTCGGTCTTCCTGGGGCCCGAAAAGCTGGGCATTCGTGGCGTGCTTGTTCCTGGCCGGGTCGGGGCTGTTCCGGTACCAGCAGGACCGGCGCTTCGACGTCGACAAGAGCTACCACGAAGATTGCCCGTTCCCACTCAAAACCCTGCCCCTGGAATTCACCGGCTGGAAGGCGACCGACGAGGGCGAAAAGTCGCTCGACCCGCTGACCCTCCGGATCACGGGCGCCTCCGATCACATCACCAGGACGTATGTCGACGAGTTGACCGGGGTTACCCTCCAGGTCCTCGTCCTGTTCGGCCCGGCCGAGCCCGTCTTGCCGCACACTCCCCAGGTCTGCTACCCGGCGTGCGGGTTCGTCCCGACCGAAGACTCGTCGCACCGGACCGTGACGATGGCCGACGGGCAGAAAGCCGTCTTCCAGTCCGCCGTGTTCGCCAAGGCCGGCGGTCGATCGGTCGTCCGCGAAGTGGCCTACCACTCGTTCCGGCTCGAAGGCCCCTGGTCGCCCGACATCGCCCAGGGGCGGAAGTTTCCCCGGAGAAATCCCGGGGTCTTCAAGGTCCAGGTCCAGCGGCGCGTGGTCGACGGCGAGCGCCGCGACCGTGATGACCCGGTGGAGCACTTCCTCGCCGAACTGCTCCCGGAGATCGACCGGCGCGTGGCCCAGGGTCGGGCCTCGAAGCCGGCGGGCCCGAACGCCACCGCGGCGGCCGCCCCCGAAACTCAGTGAGCGACGTGGGCCCGGCCATAGCGCCGGGCTTCACCCTGGGCCTGCCGCTCGAGCTTGGCCAAGGCGGCGGGATGGCGAAACTTCCGCGTGCCTCGAAGCCAGGCGCGGGTCCGCCGCGCCCTCCTGGCCACGCCCCCGATCGACACGAACAGGCCGCCGATCGCGACGACGAGCAGCAGGACCGGCGACAGGTAGATGGCCAGGCCGATGCGCACGACCCAACAAGCCCAGCCTTCGCGATGCGGGGCCGATACTCGGTCTCCGACGATGAAGGCGCCGGAAACCTGATGGGATGAGAGGTTGACCATGAAGGCTCTCCCCGTTAACCGTGCGCTCATTGCCTGATGGGTGGCGTGACGCTTCAATCCTGAAGGGGCGCAGTCCCGAACGGGCCCAGGCGATTGGGCCGGCGCGGCGACCGGACGAGGTTCCCGGACGGATCGGATCAATCCGACGAAATGCGGCTTCAACCAATATTATAGCTTCGAGGACGGATTGCGGAAGGCGGCATGGGAATTTTAATAATCCCGAAGGCCGCGGCGTCATCCATCGCGTCAATCGCATCCAAACGGCTGGCACTTCGAAGGTTGGGGCGGTTTGCCCGTCGAAAAGCCATGAAGAACTGGGGTCCGCCTCGCTCGACCGGGTCCAGATCCACGGGAGGGGGCCTGGCCCGTTTCGCTTGACCGTGGGACCGGCGGCTTCCGGGCGTTCGTCTCCTCGACGCAACCGCGTCCGGAGGGACATCGGGGCGACGAAGTCGGCCCAATCCCCGCGCAGGTTGGCGTTCCATGAATTATGCTACTTGCGAGGGAGTCGGCCCCGTCGAGCGGCGAACCCCCTCCCCCGGTCCCACGGCCCGGGGGCGACGGGAGGCCCGCCGGGGCGTTGCCGTCGCGAAACATGGACATCGCAAGTTGTTGATGCCGTCAGTTTCTCGTTGACCCTGGCGGCGAGAGTCCGGTACACTCCCTGCATCGCGGCCCGACCCGCGATCGTCGGAGCGGCTCCGCCGCGTCGACGCCCACCGACCGCGTCGCCCCCGGGCGCCCCGGCGGCCCGAGGCGGGCGGCTTTCGAGCCCCCGGCCACCGGCCTCCGCCCCGAAGGGCGTCCGCCATCCGCCCGCGTCATGGCCGATCCACCCCGATTTCCCCGCGGCAGAGCACCCACGATGGACACTTTCGATTCCCGACGATCATCCGTCCCGGCGAGGCTGCCTTCGGGGCGCCCGGCCGCCTCGCTGGCCCCCCGGCTCGGCTCTTCGCTCCCGGAATTGGCGCCGTCGTCGCCGATCTCGCTCCGGGTCGCCTTCCGGGGCGCCCGGCGGTACTGGTGGCTGGTGCTCGCGCTCTGGACCGTCGGGTCGGCGGGGATCGGCGCGTTCCTGTACCTGAAGGTCCGCCCGACCTATCGGGCCATCAGCCTGCTCCGGGTCGACCCGTCGGCCACCAACCTTTATGACTCCCGCTCCAGCGGCGAGAGCCTCGACCCGTTCCTGCAAACCCAGGTCCAGCTCATCACCAGCCCCAACGTCCTCACCGCCGCCGCGACCAACCCCAAGGCGGCCATCCTCCAGCGGATCCAGACCGCCGGCGACCCCGTCATCGAGCTCCGCAAGGTCATCCAGGTCGCCATCCTCCCCGGGACCTACCTGCTCGAAGTCTCGATGAGCTCCCCCAACGCCTACGAGGCGGCTACCCTGATCAACGCCGTCGTCGACGCCTTCATCGACGCGAACTCGGAATGGTCCGACGGGATGACCCGGACCCAGATCAAGAACCTGGAAACCTACCTCGCCGAACTCAAGAACCAGACCGAGGAACTCGAACGCCGCTGGAAGGAAGTGGTCGCCAAGAGCGAAGGGGGCCAGGTCATCCAGGTCAAGCAGCCCGCCAAGCCCGGGGCCGTCGTCGATCAGGGGTCGCCGGTCTCCATCTCGCTCGGGCATTACCAGCAGATCACCCAGAATCTCTTCGACCTCGGCATCGAGCTGGCCACGGCCGAAGCCGCGCTCGACGCGGCGCGCCGGGCCCACGACAACGCGGCCAGGAACCCCCCGGCCGCGCTCGAACGGACCCTCACCAACCAAGAGATCAACCGCAAGATCCAAAACGACCCCGGCTACGTCAACCTGCTCGGCGATCTCGATCGGGCCACGAAGAAGTTCGACGAAGCCGTCCGCGTTACCCGTCATCCTTCCGACCCCGCGCGGATCGCCGCCCAGAAGACCATCGACACCGTCCGCGGGAAGCTGTCGCGGGCCTACAAGGCCAAGGCCGATGAGATCCAGCACGAACGCGATGGCGGCGGCGGCGCGGTCGACTCGGAGAAGGACATCCGCCAGGCCGAGGCCCATGTGCAAGAACTCCTGACCAAGCAGAAGGCCTTGAAGGAGCAGCACGCCCAGCTCAAGGTCACCAACCAGAGGCTCGGCATCGAGGACGTCGACATCTACCTGATCAAGGAAAACCGCGAAAGCCTCAAGACCATGCAGGACACGGTCTATCGCCGGCTCGAACAGCTCCGGTTCGAAGCCAAGGGCGAGGACCGAATTCGCCCGGTCAACCCGGCGGTCCCGCCGAGCCGGCCGATCTCGGACAAGCGGATGCAGTACCTGGCGATCGCCCCGATCGGGGTCCTCGGCGTCGTCCTGGGCCTGGTCGTGCTCCTGGAGATCCGCTCGGGGCGCGTCGCCGACCCCGAACACCTGTCGTCGAGGGTCCGGCACGAGGTGTTCTCGATCGCCCCGCTGCCCAACATCCGGCCGGGCGACGAGGTCAACGACGAGAAGGCGGAGCAGCGGCTGGCCCGGTTCGTCCAGAGCCTCGATCACCTCCGCGTCGCCCTCTGCGAGGGGGGTATCCCGGGCGAAGGCCGGTGCGTGATGATCACCAGCGCCACCGGCGGGGAGGGGAAGACGACGCTGTCGGCCCACCTGGCCGCCCGCTGCGCCAACTCGGGCACGTCGACCCTGCTCATCGACGCCGACATGCGGAGGGCCTCGCTCGGCCGGCTCCTCGACGTGCCGGTGGGGCCCGGCCTCCTGGACGTCCTCGGCGACGAGGCCGACCTCGAATCGGCCCTGATCACCGTCCAGGCCGGCGGCTTCCACTTCCTGTCGGCCGGGACGCCGGGCCGCGACCCGAGCCGGGTCCTCAAGTCGGCGCGGCTGGCCGAGCTGATCGGCCGGCTCCGGCAGGCCTATGACCTCATCATCATCGACACCCCGCCGGTCCTGCCGGTGGCCGACGCCCTGATCCTCGGCCGGTGGGCCGACGGGGCGGTCGTGGCCGCCCGGTTCGACTCCAGCCGCCTCCCGCTGGTCGAGCGGGCCAACCGCCAGCTGGCGATGGCCGGCATCCCGGTCCTCGGCGTCGTGATCAACGGCGTCCGCGGGCAGGACGCCGCCTATGGCAATTATGCCTACAGCTACAATTATCAGAGCCAGCCCGAAGGGCCCGAGGCGAGCCCCAAGGCCTGATCGGGCCGCCGCGTCGCCCCCCGTTCGCGGGGCGGGCCCGGGGACGTCACGAATGGGCGGGCGGCGCGTAATCCCAGGACTCCCCCTTGCCCCGCCCCAACCCCTCGCGAACCATTGATCCACCCATGAACGACCCCACGACGGAAGCCCCCGAGCCGAGCCCGGCGGCCGGCTCGGCCCCACTCGGCGAGGGCCCGCCCGCCGCGAAGGGCTGGCATGGCTTCGGTTGGGCCGACCTGGTCGCCGCGGTCGCGGTCGCCGGGGCCTTCGGCTTCGCCTACGCGCCCAACATCGGCGGCCTGATCGAGGTCTGGAACCGCGAGCCGGATTATTCGCACGGGTTCCTGGTCCTGCCGATCGCCCTGGTCATCCTCTGGAAGCGATGGACGGCGGCGGGGACCATGCCGCCGTCCCCCTGGCCGGCGGCCTGGGCGATCGTGGCGGCGGCCCTGGTGGCGCGCGCCTACCTCCACGAGCGGGGTTCGAACTGGCTGGAAACGGCGTCCTTGTTGCCGGTCCTGGTCGGCCTGGTCGCGGCCCGGCTGGGCTGGCGATTCCTGCTCAAGACCTGGCCGGCCTTCGCGTTCCTGGTATTCTGGCTCCCCTTGCCGCCGATGCTCAACGCCGCGCTGTCGCAGCCGCTCCAGTCGATCGCGACGACGTGCTCATGCAAGCTGCTCCGGCTCTCCGGCCTCTGGGTGATGCCCGAGGGGAACGTGATCCTGGTCGGCAACGACCGCCTGGAAGTGGCGGCGGCGTGCAACGGCCTGTCGATGCTGATGAGCCTGGCGGCGACGGTCGCGGCGACGGTCAGCCTGGTCGGGATGGCGAACTGGAAGCGGGCGGGGTTGCTGATGACCATCATCCCGATCGCCCTGGTCAGCAACGTCCTCCGGATCGTGGCGACGGCCTGGTGCTATCATCGCTTCGGCTCCGAGTTCGGGGCCAAGTACGCGCACGACTGGGCCGGCTGGCTGATGATGCCCACGGCGATGGGCCTGGTGTTCCTGGAGCTGGTCGTCGCGTCCTGGGTGATCGTCGAGGCCCCAGACGCGCCCAACCAGCGGGATGGCCTGCTCCCGTCCCTGAATTACAAGGGGCCGGCATGATCGGCGAGGCTCGCGTCTGGGGGCTCCCGCTGGCGCCGATGACCCGTCGGCAGGCCGTCGACGCCGTGATGGCCCTGATCGAGGCCGGCCGGCCGACGTATTTCATCACCGCCAACACGCACTACGCGATGCTGACCGCCGAGCGTCCCGAGCTGCGGGCGGTCAACGAGCGGGCGGCCTTCCTCCTCGCCGACGGCGCCCCCCTGGTCTGGGCCTCGAGGCGCGGCCCGGTCCCGCTGCCCGAGCGGGTGGCCGGCTCGGACTTGATCTACGACCTCGCCGAGGAGGCCGCCCGGCGGGGGACCCGCGTCTTCTTGCTGGGCGGGGCCGAAGGGGTGGCCGCCGAGGCGTCGGGCCGGCTCCGGTCGCGTTATCCCGGGCTCCAGGTCGTCGGGACCTCCTGCCCCGGCCCCGACGACCTGGCGGGCCCCGGCCTCGACCGCCTCGTGGCGGAGGTCCGGGCCGCCCGGCCCGACCTCCTGATGGCCGCCCTGGGCCAGCCCAAGGGGGAACTCTGGCTGGCCGAGCATTCGGGGCGGCTGGGCGTGCCCGTGTCCGTCCAGGTCGGGGCGTCGCTGGATTTCGTGGCCGGCCGGGTCCGCCGGGCCCCGATGGCCTGGCAGAAGCTGGGCCTGGAGTGGGCCTACCGGATCACCACCGACCCCGGGCGGCTCGCCCCCCGCTACGCCAAGAATGCCCTGTTCCTCCTGGCGAGGGTGGCCCGCGAGCTGGCCTTGGGCCCCCGCCCGTCCCCCCGGCTCGCCCGGGTCGATCCCGCGCGATCCGGCCGGGAATGACCCGCCCCGACCATTCCGCCCCGCCCTTCCCCGATCCTCTCCCCCCGGAACCCGGACCGATATTCCTCGGAGGCCTGCCCGGACCCATGAACGACATCGGCGTGGTGGTCATCGGCCGGAATGAAGGGGATCGGCTCCGCGACTGCCTGCGGTCGCTGGTCGGCTCGCCGCTGGTGGCCGCCCTGGTGTACGTCGACTCGGGCTCGACCGACGGGAGCGTCGCCCTGGCCCGATCGATGGGCGTCGAGGTGGTCGACCTCGACCTCACGCGGATCTTCTCGGCCGCCCGAGCCCGGAACGAGGGGTTCGCCCGGCTCCGGGAGGTCGCCCCGGACATCCGCCACGTCATGTTCGTCGACGGCGATTGCGAGGTCGTCGACGGCTGGCTGGCCCGGGCCCGGGCGGAGCTGGAGGCCCGCCCCGACGCCGCCGTGGTCTGCGGCCGTCGCCGGGAAAAGTTCCCCGAACGGTCGATCTACAACCGCCTGGCCGACCTCGAATGGGACACCCCGATCGGCGAGGCCCTGGCCTGTGGGGGCGACTCGGTGATCCGGGCCGAGGCGTTCGCCGGCGTCGGCGGCTTCAACCCGACCTGCACGGCCGGCGAGGAGCCGCAGCTTTGCACCCGGCTCCGGAAGGCCGGCTGGTCGATCTGGCGGGTCGACGCCGAGATGACCCGGCACGACCTGGCGATGACCAGCCTCCGCCAGTGGTGCCGCCGCCACTACCGGAGCGGCTACGCCGGCCTCGACATCTCGACCCGGTTCCCCGGCGAGCCCCGGCTGTTCCTCCAGGAATTGAAGCGGGCCCGGATCTGGGGCGCGGGCGTGCCGGCGCTGGGGGTCCTCGGCGGCCTCGCCGCGACGGCCGCGGCTGGGCCGGTCGCCGGCGTCGCCGTCGCGGGGGCCGTGGCGCTGGCCTACCCGATCCAGGTGGCCCGGCTGGCGTGGAAGGTCCGGCCGGTGGTGGCGGACCTCGCGACGGCGGCGGCCTATGGTTATCTCACGACGATCGCCAAGTGGGCCAACCTGGCGGGCCAGGTCGGCTACGTCCGCGACAAGAGGCGGGGCCGGATGGCCCGACTGATCGAGTACAAGGGGGCCGACGCGGGCCGCGTCGGCCCGGCCCCGGCCGTCCCCCAACCCGCGCCCCAGGCCTGAAAGTCCGGCCGGTCGCCCCCCCGGGCCGGCGACCCACCCGACCCGATGGGACTTTCCCCTTGCGTATCGCCTACCTCGTCAACCAATATCCCCAGACGAGCCAGAGCTTCATCCGCCGCGAGATCGAGGCGCTGGAGGCGGCGGGGCAGGCGGTCGCCCGCTACACGGTCCGCGCCGTCGAGGAGCCGCTCGTCGACGACGGCGACCGCCTCGAGCGCGAGAAGACCCGGGTCATCCTCGGCGTCGGCAAGTGGGGGCTCCTCAAGAGCACCGCCCGGGCGGCGATGGGCCGGCCGGCGGCCTGGGCCCGGGCCGCGAGGCTGGCGATGACGATGGGCCGCCGATCGGAGCGCGGCCTGGCGGTCCACCTGGCTTATCTGGCCGAGGCCTGCGTCCTCCGCGAGTGGGCGGCCGAGGCGGGCGTCGACCACATCCACGCCCATTTCGGGACCAATTCCACGGCCGTGGCCGCCCTCTGCCGGGCCTTGGGCGGGCCGCCGTTCAGCTTCACCGTGCACGGGCCCGAGGAGTTCGACGGCCCCCGGTCGCTCTGCCTCCGGGAGAAGGCCCGGCTCGCGGCGTTCGTGGTGGCGATCAGCCACTTCACCCGGAGCCAGATCTTCCGGTGGGCCGACCATGCCGACTGGCCCAAGGTCCACGTCGTCCGCTGCGGGCTCGACCCGTCCTACCTCGACGGGCCGGCGCCGGGGCCGCCCCCGTCGACGAATCGGCTGGCCTGCGTCGGCCGCCTGGCCGAGCAGAAGGGGCAACTTTTACTCGTCGAGGCGGTCGGGCGGCTCCGCGACCGGGGGGTCGACTGCGAGGTCGTGCTCGTCGGCGACGGGCCGATGCGGGGCGAGATCGAACGCGCGATCGCCGCCCTCGGGCTGGGAGACCGGGTCCGCCTGGTCGGCTGGATGAGCAAGGCCGAGGTCCGCCGCGAGCTGATCGGGGCCCGGGCCCTGGTGATGGCGAGCTTCGCCGAAGGGCTGCCCGTCGCCTTGATGGAAGCCCTGGCGCTGGGCCGGCCGGTCGTCACCACCAACGTGGCCGGCATCCCCGAGCTGGTCGAGGACGGCGAGTGCGGCTGGCTGATCCCGCCCGGGTCGGTCGACGACCTCGCCGGGGCGATGGCCTCGGCCCTGGCCGCCCCGCCCGCCGAGCTGGAGCGGATGGGCCGCGTCGGCGCGGCCCGGGCGCTGGCCCGGCACAACGCGGCGACCGAGGCCGGCAAGCTCGCCACCTTGTTCCACGCCCGGGCCGACGGCGAAGCCACGGCGCCCGCCGCCGCCGTGCCCCCCCGATCCCGGACCGCCCCGCCGGCCCACGCCGCCCGGCCGCCGGCGGCCGAACACGCCTGATGATTTCAACCCGCTCGCGATGGGCGGCGGTCCCTTTTTCGGAGTCGGCAAGGCCGTGATCATCTCCCAGACCCCGTATCGCGTGAGCTTCGCCGGCGGCGGGACCGACCTGCCCGCCTTCTACCGCCGCGAGTTCGGCGCCGTCCTGAGCACGGCCATCGACCAGCATATGTACGTGACAATCCACAAACGATTCGATAACTCCACCCGGATCGGCTATTCCCGGACCGAGCTGGCCGATGGCGTCGACGCGATCCAGCACGACCTGGTCCGCGAGGCGATCAAGCTGGTCGAGATCGACGAGCCCCTGGAGATCACGACCATCGGCGACGTCCCGGCCGGGACCGGGATGGGCTCCTCCAGCAGCCTGACGGCCGGCCTGCTCACCGCCCTGTTCGCGTACCGGGGGCAGGTCGCCAGCCACGCCAAGATCGCCGAGCTGGCCTGCAAGATCGAGATCGACATCCTCAAGAAGCCGATCGGCCGCCAGGACCAGTACGCCGCGGCCTTCGGCGGCCTGAACTACTTCCGGTTCAACCCCGACGACACCGTCGACGCCGAGCCGGTCCCCTGCCACCCCGAGACCCTCGACGAGCTGGAGCGGCGGACGCTCCTGCTCTACACCGGGACGACCCGGAGCGCCGACGAGATCCTCGAGAAGCAGTCGAGCGGGACCGCCGACAAGATGTCCGTCCTCCGCGCCATGCGCGACCTGGCCGACGAGATGCGCAAGGCCATCGCCGGCCCCGGCGACCTCGACGGCTTCGCCGGGCTCCTCCACCAGGGCTGGGAGCTGAAGAAGTCGCTCGGCTTCGGGATCAGCATGGCGCAGATCGACGAGTGGTACGAGGCCGCCCGCCGCAACGGCGCCACCGGCGGCAAGCTCCTCGGCGCCGGCGGCGGCGGGTTCCTCCTGGTCATGGCCCCCCCCTGGCGACACCGGGCGATCCGCGAGGCCCTCGGCCGCCCCCGCGAACTCCCGTTCAAGATCGCCCGCCACGGGAGCCGGAATATCTACATCCAACAGTAATGGCTGATGGCTGATGGCTGATGGCTGATGGCTGATGGCTGATGGCTGATGGCTGATGGCTGATGGCTGATGGCTGGGGAAGTTTAACCATGAACCATCACGCATCAACCGTTTCCGGCTCGGACGGCTCGCGACCTTTCCTCTTCGATCGAGAACCGCGCGGAGCGACCATGACCGGCGAGGCGAAGGCGAAGGCGATCATCCTGGCGGGCGGGCTGGGCACCAGGCTCCGCCCCTTGACCGACACCATCCCCAAGTGCCTGGTCCCGATCGCGGGCCGGCCGCTGCTCGACTACTGGGTCGACGCCCTGGCCGGGGCCGGGGTCCGCCAGGCCCGGGTCAACAACCACGCCCACGCCGACCAGGTCCGCGCCTACGTCGGGGCGGTCACGCGGTCGGGCCGGCTCGCCCTGGCCGAGTCGTTCGAACCGACCCTCCTGGGGTCGGCCGGCACGATCGCCGCCAACGCCGACCTGGCCGACGACGCGGCCGAAGTGATCATCATCTACGCCGACAATTTCAGCGACGTTAACCTGAAGGACATGCTCGCCTTCCACCGATCGCACGGCGATCCGTTCACGATGCTCCTGTTCCGGGCGGCGAACCCGTCGGCCTGCGGGATCGCCGAACTCGACGACGCGGGGCGGGTCGTCTCGTTCGTCGAGAAGCCTCGGGAGCCGAGAAGCGACCTGGCCAACGGCGGGGTCTACGTCGTGGACGCGGCGGCCTACCGCGAGATCGCCGCGATGAAGGCGTTCGACCTCGGCTTCGAGGTCCTCCCCCGGTTCGTCGGCCGGATGCGCGGCTGGCCCTGGCCCGGGTATCACCTCGACGTCGGGACCTTCGAGGCCCTGGACCAGGCCCGTCGGGACGCCCCCGGGCTCCTCGACGGGACGAGGCCGGCCGCCGCTGGGACCCGGCCGGCGGTGTTCCTCGACCGCGACGGGACGATCATCGAGCACGTCCATTACCTGTGCGACCCGGCCGAGGTCCGCCTGCTCCCCGGGGCGGGCGCGGCCCTCGGGCGGCTGGCGGCGGCGGGGTTCGCCCTGGTCGTGGCGACCAACCAGTCGGCGATCGGGCGGGGGATCGTCACGGTCGAGCAGTACGAGGCGGTCACGGCCGAGATGCACCGCCAACTCGGGGACGAAGGGGTCGGGCTGGACGGGGTCTATTACTGCCCCGAGGTCCCGCCCGACGGCGACGACCGGACCGTCGTGACCCACGGCGACCGCAAGCCGGGGCCGGGGATGCTCCTGAAGGGCGCGCGCGATCTCGGGCTCGACCCGCTGGCCTCCTGGATGATCGGTGATATGATCAGCGACGCCCTGGCCGGGATCAACGCCGGTTGCCGGGGGACGATCTTGGTCAGGACCGGCAAGGGGCTCACCGAGGCCGAGGCCGACCGATGGCTCGGCGAGGGGCATCTCGTCCTCGACGACCTCGCCGCCGCCGCCGACCTGATCCTCAAGGGACCCGGCGCCGGGGACCTCGACCCTTAACCGATGGGCCGCGACGCGATGAAGATCCTCCTCACCGGCGGCGCCGGCTATATCGGCAGCGCCTGCCTCCGCTGGCTCATCAAGCAGGGCCACGACCCGATCGCCTTCGACAACATGCTCGAAGGCAACGCCGCGGCCGTCCCCGACGGGCGGCTCGTCGTCGGCGACATCCGCGACACCGAGGCGCTGACCCGGGCCCTCCGCGACCACGGGGCCGAGGCGGTCATGCACTTCGCCGCCCTGGCGTCGGTCCCGCTATCGATCAGCGACCCGGCGAGCTACTGGCGGGCCAACGTCGTGGGCACCAAGAGCGTCCTGGACGCGATGCGAGCGGCGGGCGTCCCCCGGATCGTGTTCAGCAGCACGGCGGCGACCTTCGCCTTCGGCGTCGACATGCCGATCCGGGAGACCACGCCGCAGGTCCCGGAGACCCCGTACGGGACGACCAAGCTCGCGGCCGAATGGATGATCAAGGAATATGCCCGGGCGTATGACCTGGGATATACGATCCTCCGCTACTTCAACGCCTCGGGGGCCGACCCCGACGGCGAGTTCGGCGAGAGCCGGCACGTCGAGGGGCACATCATCCCCTTGACGCTCATGGTCGCCGCCGGCCGCCGCGACAAGCTCAAGATCTTCGGGGGGGACTGGGACACCCGCGACGGGACCTGCGTCCGCGACTACGTCCATACCGACGACCTGGCCCTGGCCCACCAGCTCGCCGTCGAGGGGCTGGAGCCGGGCGTCGCCCGGGCGTACAACCTCGGCTCGGGGACCGGCACGACGATCCTGGAAGTCTTGAAGGCCTGCGAGGCGGCCGTGGGCCGGCCGATCCCCCACGAGATCGTCGGCCGCCGCCCCGGCGACCCGGGCACCCTGATCGCCACGCCGGAGCGGATCAGCCGGGATCTCGGCTGGACCCCGCGCCATCCCGACATCACCTCGATCGTGGCGACCGCCTGGCGGTGGCACGGCCGGTATCCCGACGGCTACGCCTCGAAGTCCGGGGCGGATTGACCTGGCGGCGGGACCGGGGCCGTGGTATGGGAAGGCTCGCGAGGCCCGCCGTCCCCCGGCCGCTCGGCCAGAGGGGACGGGGCCGGGCCGCGCCCTGGAGGCGAAGGATCGCCGATGAAACCCCATATCACCCCCGCGCCGCCGAGGCCCGCCGTCGACCGCGACGCGGGCCGACGGGGGCTCGTGGTCCTGCTCCCCGTCTTCAACGACTGGGCGGCGCTCCGCAAGTTGCTGGCCCGGCTCGACCGCGTCCTGGCCGATCGGGGGATCGAGGCCGACGTCCTGGTCGTCGACGACGGCTCGACCGAGCCGTTCGACGAGTCGGCCGTGGCCGACGGCTTCCGGGGCATTGGCCAGGTCGGCGTGCTCCACCTCCGGCGGAACCTCGGGCATCAGCGGGCCATCGCCATCGGCCTGGCCTACGTCGAGGCCGAGCGGCCGAGCTGCCGGGCCCTGGTCCTGATGGACTCCGACGGCGAGGACGACCCCGAGGACGTCCCCCGGCTCGTCGACGAGCACGAGCGCCAGGGGCACCACGCCATCGTGTTCGCCGAGCGGACCAAGCGGTCGGAGACCCGGCTGTTCCGGGCGTTCTACGCCCTCTATCGCCTGGCCCACCGGCTCCTGACCGGGCAATCGGTCCGGGTGGGCAACTTCAGCCTGATCCCCCGGGAACGCTTGTCGTGCCTGGTGGCGACCTCGGAACTCTGGAACCACTACGCCGCGGCGGCCTTCGCCTCGCGACAGCCCTACGCGACGATCCCGACCGCCCGCGCCGCCCGGCTCGACGGGCGGTCGCGGATGAATTTCGTCAAGCTGGTGATCCACGGCCTCAGCGCCATCTCGGTCTACAGCGACACCATCGGCGTCCGGCTCCTGATCGCCACGTCGGCGATGATCGGCCTCGACCTGGTCGCCCTGGCGATCACGCTGGCGGTCCGCCTCACGACCGACCTGGCCATCCCCGGATGGGCGACGAACGCCTTCGGCGTCCTGCTGATCATCTTGTTGCAGGCGACCATGTTCCTCTTCGTCTTCAGCTTCATGATCCTCGCCGGCCGGAACGCCGCGAGCTTCCTGCCGCTGAGGGATTACGCCTATTTCGTCGGCTCCGAACGGGTGGCCTATCGCCGATGACGACCACGACCATCGACTACGTGGGGACCGAGCTGGACCTGTTCTCGGCCGCCCGGAACTGGAAAGGCTACTTCCGCGACCGGATCGCCCCCTATCTCGGCGGCGACGTCCTGGAGGTTGGCGCCGGGCTGGGCGGGACGACCCGGGTCCTGCGCCGGGGCGACGAACGCCGATGGGTCTGCCTGGAGCCCGACACCGGCCTCGCCGGCCGGCTCGAAGCCGAGATCGCCGCCGGGTCGCTGCCCAAGGGGTGCGAGGTCCGCGTCGGGACCCTGGACGACTTCGCCCCGGGGGAGCGTTTCGACACGATCCTGTACATGGACGTCCTCGAGCACATCGAAGGCGACCGGGCCGAGGTCGCCCGGGCCGCCGCCCATCTGGTCCCGGGCGGGCACGTCATCGCGCTGTCGCCGGCCCACCCCTGGCTGTTCACCCCCTTCGACCGGGCGATCGGCCATCATCGCCGCTACACCAAGGCCACCTTCGCCGCCCTGGCGGGGCCGGACCTGGAGCCGATCCGGCTCGATTACCTCGACTCCGTCGGCTTCTTCGCGTCGCTGGGCAACCGCCTGCTCCTCAAGAGCGCGGCGCCGACCCCGGCGCAGATCGCGTTCTGGGACCGGGTCCTGGTCCGGATGTCGCGGGTCGTCGACCCGGTCCTGGGATACAAGGCGGGCAAATCGGTGCTATCGATCTGGAGGAAGAAAGCCGGATCGGTCGCGTCCGTGCAACAACCTGGGTGAAAGGGCCTCAAGTTGATAAGATGGGCGCGTCATCGAGACGGCCACCCCTCCGTCACCCTGATCTCGACCTAGGGAACCACATGCCGAGCACCATGACCTACATCAACCCGATCGATCGCGACGCCCTCCGCGACCGGGTCCGCGCCTCCAAGCCCGTGCCCAACTTCTGCATCGACCACTTCCTCGACCCGTCGTTCGCCGAGGGCGTGCTCGCGGCGTACCCCACGTTCGAGGAGGCCGTGAAGCTGGGCCGGTCGTTCGCGGCGGTCAACGAGCGGGGCAAGGTGCAGGTGACCGACGCGTCGACCTTCGCCGAGCCGGTCGCGGAGCTGAACCGGGCCTTGGCCGCGCCCGAGTTCTGCGAGACCCTGTCGTACATCTTCGATATCCCCAACCTCCTGCCCGACGCCGACCTCACCGGCGGCGGGATCCACCAGACCGGCCCCCGGGGGCACCTCGACGTCCACGTCGACTTCAACTACATCGCCGAGCGCGACCTGCACCGGCGGCTCAACATCCTGATCTACTTCAACAAGGACTGGAAGCCGGATTGGGGCGGCAACATCGAGTTGTGGGACAAGGACGTCAAGGTTTGCCACCACTCGTTCTCCCCGATCTTCAACCGTTGCGTCGTCTTCGAGACCAACGAGATCAGCTACCACGGCGTGACGGCGGTGAAATGCCCGGAAGGCCGGACCCGCAAGTCGTTCGCGGCCTATTACTACACCCGCGAGGCCCCCGCCCACTGGAACGGCGAGGCCCACTCGACGATCTTCCGGGCCCGCCCCGATGAGGTCCTCAAGGGCAACGTCATGATGCCCCTGGAGCGGGCCAAGAGGCAGTTCCGCGAGACCCTCCGGTCGATCAAGAAGAAGATCATCGGCTGACCTCGGCCCGCCGTCGGGCCCCGGGGGGCGGTCGGTGGATGGCGAGGGCCGGGACGGCCGGGCCCCACCTCCCGCCCCCCGTCCCCGTCAGCGGGCCGAACGGGACAGGCCCCAGGCCTTCGTCTTGCCGTTGCGGCCGGGGACGATCCGCTTCGGGTTCGTGGCGGCGACCAGCGACGACCAGTATCGAGCCGCCCCGCCGATCTGCGAGACGATCGCGGACGCGTCGAACGGGGTGGACACGTTGGCCAGGTCCCGAGTGGCGTCGCCGGTCCCGGCCGCTTGCCCGGTGTACAGGTACGCCGGCCATTCGGCCGCCTGGTCCTGGCCGGACAGGGTGAAGTGCATGAACAGCTTGCACCCGCCGTCGTCGAAGTTCCGGAGCATCTTCAGGACGATCCCGAAGAAGCGGGGATGCCGGGCGATGATGTGGTTCCGATGGGCGTCGACGGGGAATTTGTTGTACTGGTGGAACGGGGTCAGGAAGTCGGCGCCCCCCTCATACGACACCACGTCGGCCCCGGTCATGCCCCGGGCGTCGAGGTCGGCCCGGACCTGGGTGACCCAGGTCCCGTACCCCCCATGCAGGGCGATCAATTCCAGGAGGTCGAGCATCTGGGCCGGCGAGGCCGGGTCGGTGATCGGCTGGACCTGGTTCGACCACCCGGGCGCCGGGTTGTTGCCCCAATAGGGCGCGATCGCCACCTCGTCGACCAGGGTGGTCCAGGTGGTGGGGAAGAAATGCTGCAACGCGACGAGGTAGGCGTCGAGCGAGTCGTTGCTCGCCGTCTGGATGCCCATCACCCGGCGGACGTCGGCGGCCGCGCGGCCGGCGGCGACCCAGGCGGCCCGGAACGCCGCGTGGACCTGGACCATCCGATAGGCGTACCAGGCCGATTGCGCGTTATAGCCGCTATCCGGGATCGACTTGTCGGCGGCCCGCATCACCCGGCTCAGGCCCGAGGCCACGTACCACTGGCTGAAGCCGTTGTTCCAGACCTCGTTCGAGAATTCGAGGTGGATCTTGCGGCCCGGGTGGAGCCGGGCCGCCGCCAGGGTGGCCATCTTCGCCACGCAGGCGTCGGAGGCCAGGACCGGGACGTTGATCCAGATGTCCTGGTTGGCCGAGTTGGCCAGATCGAGGAGGTCCGTGTAAGCGATCCCCGAGGTCCCGCCGGCGTTGAATTGGGCCGTCGCCCCCGTCGGGGTCAGGGTGTTGGAGAACGTCCCGTTCCGGTAGCTGCTGATCAGGAACGTCGTGGGCGTCAGGACGCGGGTGATCCCGATGAAGCGGTCCATCTCCGTCGGCATGGCCCCGTCGGCGTAGGTGAGCTGCCCGATCGGCGTGGGGCCCGGGATCAGGAAGACGCGCGTCCCGTCGGTGAGCGAATGGGGGGCCGAGGTCGTGACCAGGGCGACCGCGTTGCCGTCGAAGAAGAATGGGTCATGGCCCGTGTACGGGGCGATCGAGACGATCGGGGCGGAGTGGCCGGCGGTCCCGACATACTTGGAGAGCTGGGTCGCGGTCGGGAAGTCGGCGAACTCGCGAACGTTGGAATCGTTGATCCCCAGGGGGTTCATGGTCCGGAACGCCGCGGCCCCGGCGAGTTGGGCCAGGAGCCCGGGGTGGAACTTCGGGGGGTTCCGCCAGGCGGTGTGGCCCGTCGGGTCGGCCGGGTCGGGCGGGTAGATCCGGAGGTTCTTCAGGTCGACGACCCCGGTCCCGTCGGCGTTGTCCGCGCACCGTTTGACGACGAGGTAGAACCGCGGGCACCGGGTCGTCGAGCCCGAGAGCATGAACTCGCGGTGGTTATTGACGCCCCCGGTGAAGGACGCCCGGGAAGCGTCCTCGACGCAGGCCGTGGTCCCGCCGAAGGAGTCGATCCGGCAATCGCTCGCCCCGTCCCATGCCACGGTGTACCGGCCCATCGGCAGGACGGGGATGCCCTTGCCGTCGCCCCCCGGGTCGGGGGCGAACTCGTTGACCAGCGAGACCCCGGTGGTGGAGTTCACGGCCAGCTTGGTCGGATAGAAGTCGGCGTTGGATTCGACGCAGTCGATCGACGCCATCCGGTACGCCAGGTTGGTGTAATGGGCCGAATAGCTGTAGTACAGCTCGGAATCGAGGTTCCAGCCGTGCTTCATCGCCCGGGGGGTCGTCGGATTGGAGGCCGGGATCAGGCTCCCTCCCGCGTGATTCGTCGCGGGCGCCGCGACCAGGGCGGGGGCCGGGCCGGCCGCCGACATCACGAATCCGGCCGGGGCGGAGAACGTCACCACGTCGGCCGGGCCGACCGTGGTCGAGCCCGGCAACAAGTAGAGGGCGCAGGGCAGGCTCTGATCCCAGACCGGTTGGGGCAGCGCGATCGAGGGACCGCCGTTGATCGCGATCGAGGGGTATTGCCCGCCCACGGCGCTGCCGCGGGACCCGTCGTGGACGACGGTGACGGCCGGGTCGCTGGCGGTGAGCGTCGGCTGGGCGGTGGCCGCCAGGGTCCCGGCGAAGCGGACCAGGTAGACGCCGGTCTCGGGGTTGGTGACGACCACGCCGCCGGCCGGGATGCCGGGCAAGGCCAGCAGCGCCGCCTGGATCGCCGCGGGGTCGGCGGTAAACCAGTGCGTGTAACCATTGGGCTGGGTCTTGTGTTGCGAGTCCCAATCCCCCACCAGGGTCGCCTTCGAGAAATCCTGGATGGTCGCCGGCGAGTCGTTGGGGTCGTTGCCGGGCGGCCCTCCCGCCGGCGTGACTTGCGCCGCGAGGGCCTGGATGTAGCCGTGGTAGGTGCTGGAGGTGAAGCCCTGCCCGAGCATCCGGAGGGTCAAGGTGGGAGTGGTCGCGGCGAAGGTCGCGATGTCTTCGAAGGAGTAATAGCCGTTCGCCGCGCCGGTACCGTAGGTTTGCGTGAACCGGGTCAGGTCGAGTTCGACCTGGTTGACGACATGGCCGGCCCCGTCGATCAGGTTGAGCCGGGCGACCCCGTAATAAGGGTTGGCGTAATGGGCGATCCGGGCGACGTATTGCTTGCCGGGGACCAGGCCGGTGAACGTCCACGTCGCCGAAGTCGGCGCGTTGTCCGTCACGGCGATCGGCGCGGTCGCGTGGCCGTTCCAGGACAGCGCGACCTGGCCCCCGGCGGGATAATCCCCGATGACGATCGCCTGCAAGTCGTCGAGCGACAAGAGCGAATGGATGTGGCTCGGCTTGCCCTGGAGATCCAGGGCGGTGACCGCGATGGCCGTGCCCGAAGGAGCCACATCGACCTTCGACGAGGGCCCGGGGGGGCTGTAACTGAGGCTGGCCGATTGATAAGTCGGCGACGAACCCACGACCGTGGCCAGGTCGAGCCCCGAAGCCGAGGCGTCGCGCAAGCCGGGGTCGCCGACGGTCGCCTTCAGGCCGTCGGGGCCGGCGAGCGTCCACCGCGCCACGATCGACGCCGGCGCGATCCCCGCCGGGTGGACCGCCCGCGAGCTAAGGTCGGCGGCGTCCCGGGCCGACAAGGAATAGCCCACCCAGACCGCCGGCTCGTCGAGGGTGACGTCCGTCCCGCTCGAATCCGAGCCGAGCCGGAACGGGACGGCGGCCGCCTTCGAGGCCGACCCCAGCGAGCCCGGGAGGTTCGTGGCGTGGGCCAGGACGCCGTCGAAGTAATATTGCTGGAGGCCGCCTTGCCAGGTGATGGCCAGGTGGTGGCTCGTCCCCGGCGCGAGGGCCCGCGACCAGCTCGACCCGCCGCCGGCCAGGACCCCATCGGGGAACCAGCCCGCGTGCAGGTTGCCGGCCCCGTCGAGGACGATCGACACCCGGCCCGCGCCGTCGCCGAACAACTGGGTGCCGCCCGGCACCGACACATGGCTACCGGGATTGAGGCGCACCCAGAGAGAGACCGATGCCGACGTCGCCCCGATCAGAACCTTGGTCGGGGCCGTCGCGAGGCACTGCGAACCGATACAACGGACGGACATGAAGCGGATTCCCGGCTAAACCGCGAAATCCCGCGCCTCGGGCGTCAGGGGAACCATCGTCCTACCGTCTTTCATATTCAAAATTTTTCGGGCCCGCTTAGCAGGGTATTCCGCGGATTCCGCGGATCGCCGCGGGCCGATCGTTCACCCCGCCGGCAGCAGGAATTCGACGATCGACAGGTCGTCGACGAACTCCTCCGACCCCTGGAGGTCGCGGGCGTGGGCGATCAGGCGGTCCATGTTCGAACCGTCGGCGGTCCCGGGGCCGGCGGCCATGAAGGCGACGAACTCGCCGAACGGCCAGGTCGTGCCGTCGCCCCGCTCGATCTCGAACGCGCCGTCGCTATAGAGCGAGAGCATCCCGAAGGCCCCGACGGTGCAAGTCGAGGTCGCGAACGTGAGGTCCGACAGCGCGCCGATCATCGGGCCTTGCGACTCCAGCGACTCCAGGCGGGCCGAGCCGGGGTCGGCCCCGGTCAGGAGCAAGGCGGGCGGGTGCCCCCCCCCCGAATAGTCGAGGCGGCGGGTCGGCCGGTGGTAGATCCCGTACCAGATGGTGAAGAACAGGCCGTTCTGCTGGTCCATCTGGAACGCCTTGTTCAGGGCGGTGAGGACCTGGCCGGGGTCGCGGAAGTCGGCCTGGGGGAGCGACTGCGACCGGAGGGCGTTCAGGGCCGACACCGAGAGCAAGGCCGCGCCGACGCCGTGGCCGCTGACGTCGAGCAGGTAGAAGGCGAAGTGGTCGTCGTCGATCCAGTCGTAGCCGAACGAGTCGCCCCCGAGCGCGGCGGAGGGGATGAACCGCCAGTCGGCCCGGATCGGCCCCTTCTTGAGCTTCTCGGGCAGGAGGGAGAACACGTACTTGGCGGCCTGGGCCACGTCCTTGGCCAGCATCTTCTGGCTGGCCTGGAGGGCCCGGTACGCCTCGTTCCGCTGGAGGAGGTTGATATAGCCCTTGGAGTGATAGCGAATTCGGGCGAGGAGTTCGAGGCGATCGGGGAGCTTGACCAGGTAGTCGTTGGCGCCGAGGCCGAACGCCTCGGCCTTGATCTTGGGCTCCTCCTTGGTCGACAGCACGATCATCGGCGTCTCGCGGGTCGCCTCGTTCTCGCGGAACAGCTTGACCAGGCTGAGGCCGTCGATGTCGGGCATCACCAGGTCCTGGAGGATCACGGTGGGGCCGACCTCGGCGGCGCGGGCGACGGCCTGGGTGGCGTCCTTGCAATAGTGGAAGGCGATGTCCTCCTCGCCGGCGAGCATCCGCCGGACGGCCTCGCCGATGATCGGCTGGTCGTCGACCAGCAGGACGGTGACCTTGTGCTCGGTCAGCAAGGACGGCTCGGCGTGCATCGGCGGGTCGCTCCGTGCGCGAGGGCGTTGTTAAGGTCGTGGGCCGAGCCGCGCGGCGATCGCCCCGGCGATCTGACCGACGGGCAGGACCAGGGCGGCGGCGCCGAGCGCGACGGCGGCGCCGGGCATCCCCCAGATGACGCTGGTGGCCTCGTCCTGGGCGATGGTCAGCCAGCCGGCCCGGCGGAGGGCGAGCATCCCGACGGCGCCGTCGCGGCCCATCCCGGTCAGGAGGACGGCCACCCCGGGCCGGGACCAGTTCCGGGCGACGCTGGCGAAGAAGACGTCGGCCGACGGCCGGAAGAAGTTCGCGACGGGCTCGACGTCGTGGCGGAGCCGGCCGCGGGCGTCGAGGATGATGTGGTCGTTGGTGGCCGCCAGGAGGATTCGCCCGGCCCCGGGACGGTCGCCCGGGCAGACCAGGGCCACCTCGCGGCCGGTCCTTTCCCCGAGCCAGCGGGCCAGGCCGGGGGCGAACGCCTGGTCGACGTGCTGGACGATCACCATCGCCGCCCCCGACGCCGCCGGCCAGCCTCCGAGGACCTCGGCCAGCGCCGCCGGCCCGCCGGTCGACGCGCCGATCACCACCAGGGGGCACGTCGCCGCCAGCTCGTCGGTGTGCGACGGCCCGAGGGGGATCGACGACGACGGCGGGGGCTGCGCCGGCCGGCCGACGAGCTTGGCGACGGTCGCGATCTTCTCCAGGAGCGGCGAGGCGCCGGCCATGTCGCCGGCCGGGCCGAGGGCCGGCGTGTCGACGGCGTCGAGGGCCCCGAGGCCCATCGCCTCGTAGACCCGCCCGAGGTGGCCGCTCACCGTGGCCGTGACGACCAGGATCGGGCACGGGCTGGCTTCCATGATCCGCCGGGTCGCCTCGACGCCGTCGACGCCCGGCATGATCAGGTCCATCAGGATCAGGTCGGGGCGATCCGACCCCGCCAGCTCCACCGCCTCGGCGCCGTCGCGGGCCAGCCAGGCGACCTCGTGGGCCCCGGCCGAGGCCACGGCCCGGCGGAGGGCCTCGCGGGCCAGGGGGAGGTCGTTGACGATCCCGATCCTCATGAGAGGGCCTCGCCGATCAGGTCGGCCACGGCGTCGAGGAACGTCCGGTCGTGGAAGCTGCTCTTGGTCAGGTAGCCGTCGGCGCCGGCGTCGAGCCCGCGCATCCGGTCCTCGTCGCGGTCCTTGTACGACACGATCACCACCGGCGTCGACTTCAGCCTGGGGTCCCCCTTGATCGACCGGACCAGGCCGATCCCGTCCATCCGGGGCATGTCGACGTCGCTGATGACCAGATGATAATCCCCGACCCGCACCGCGTTCCAGCCGTCGACGCCGTCGACGGCCACGTCGACGGAGTACCCCCGCCCTTCCAGGAGCTGCCGCTCCAGCTCGCGGACGGTGATCGAGTCGTCGACGACCAGGATCTTCTTGGCCGCCTTGCGGGCCCGGGCCGCGCCCGAGGGGCCGGCCAGCGACCGGAGCCGCCGGCCCCCCAACAGGTTGTCGATCGAGCGGACCAGGTCCTCGACGTCGACGATCAGGACCGGCCAGCCGTCGTCGAGGACCGACGCGCTGTTGAGGTCGGGGGGCTTGCCCAGGCGAGGGTCGAGCGGCCGGACCTCGAGGTCGCGCTCGCCGAGGAATTCGTCGACGATCAGGCCGAACCGATGGTTCCGGTCGCTCACCACGACCACCGGCATCGGGTCCTCGCCGCCGCCGAGGTCGGGCAGGCCCAGGACGAGCACGGCTTCGACCAGGCCGACCAGCTCCTCGTCGACCACGAAGTGCGGCCGCCCTTCGAGCCGGCGGACGTCGTCCCTCGGGACCCGGACGATCCGGTCGATCCGGTTGAGCGGGAAGGCATAAGGCTCGCCGGCGATCTTGACCAGGAGGGCCCGGACGATCGACATCGTGATCGGCAACTGGAGCGTGAACCGCGTCCCCCGGCCCGGCTTGGACGCCACCCGGACCACGCCGCCGACGGTCTTGACCATGTCCTGGACCACGTCGAGCCCGACCCCCCGGCCGGAAATCTCGGTCACCGCCTCCTTGGTCGTGAACCCGGGCAGGAACAGGAATTCGAGGAGTTCCGCCTCCGTCAGCCGCCTGGCCAGCTCGTCGGTGGCGAGGCCGCGCTCGACGACCTTGGAGCGGAGCCGGGCGGCGTCGATCCCCCGGCCGTCGTCGGACAGGGTGATCTGGAGCATCCCCGCGCTATGCCTGGCCTCCAGGCGGACCAGGCCGGTGGGGTCCTTGCCGGCGGCCCGGCGGTCATCGGCGGGCTCGATGGCGTGGTCCAGCGCGTTGCGGATCAGGTGGTTGAGCGGGGCTTCGAGCTTCTCGAGGATGTCGCGGTCGACGCCGGTGGTCTCGCCGCGGACCTCGAAGCGGACCTGCTTGCCCAGCTCGCGGGCCATCTCGCGGATCATCCGGGGGAAGCCGCGGACCCCTTCGGACATCGGCCGCATCCGGCTGGTCAGGACCTCGTGATGGAGCCGGCCGGCCAGGTCCTCGCCGCGGCGGGCGTACTCGTCGAACGCCTCGACGTCGCGTCCTAACTGCTCGACGCAGCGGTCGGCCTCGGCGCGGGCCCTGGCGATCAGCTCGGCGCGGACCGCCGGATCGTGGACGTCGCCCCGGGCGTCTTCCAGGGACCTCAGCGTGTCGATCAATGCCGTTTGCCGCCGCTTCAGGCCGATCAGGGCGTCGATGAACGGCCGGAGTTGCCGGGCCTGGACCAACGATTCCCCGGCCAGGCCCATCAGCCTCGACAGGCTCTCGGCCGAGACCCGGACCACCCGCGTCGGCGGCTCGGCCAGGGTCGGGCCGCCCGCCCCGATGTCGGGGGCCGGCCCGTCCGGGTCGGCGGGCGGCCCCTCGATCGCGACTCCGGGCGGCAGTTCCACCGGGAGATCGGCGACGACGGCCGGCCCCTCGGGGGCGATCGGCGGGGCGATCGCGGCCGGCGTCCCCGACCGGAGGGCGTCGAGGGCCTTGACGATCGCGGCGACGCCCGGTTCGTTCTCGGACTGCCACGAGCCGGCCCGCTCCTCGGGGAGCTGGCTGATGGTGGCCAGGAGGTCGACGGCCTTGAGCATGACGTCGACGTGGGGCGTGAGGATGGCGAACTCGCCCCGCTGGGCGGCGACGAAGCCGTCTTCCAGGGCGTGCGCCACCCGGACGGCGGCGTCAAGCCCGACGATCCGCGCGGCCCCCTTGAGCGAGTGCGCCGCCCTCATCAACGGCTCGATCGCCGCCGGGGCCGTCGCCGAGCCTTCGAGGGCGAGCAGGCCCTCGGTCAGGGTCGCGACCTGCCCATCCGCCTCGGAGCGGAACAGGTCCATCAGCGAGAAGCCGCTGAGGTCGTCGTTCACGCGCCCATCCTCCGGAGGCTGGCGAGGACCCGGGGCTCGTCCAGGACGACGACGCTCCGGCCCGGGCCCCAGGCGAACACGGCGCGGCCGAAGCTCCCGGCCGGGTTGGCCAGGGTCGAGGGGACCTTGCGGAGCTGGTCGCGGCCGACCTGGCGGACCCCCACCGCCTCGTCGGCGGGGAAGGCCCAGGTCTCGCCGTCGCCGCGGATCACGACCAGGCGGGGCCGCGCCGGGGCGTCGTCGTCGGGCTCGGCCGGGTCGATGTTGAGCAGGCCGTGGAGCGAGACGCAGAGCCGCAACTGGCCCCGGAGGCTCACCAGGCCCGAGAACACCCGGTTGGTCCGGTGCGGGACCCGGTGGATCGGCCGGGGGGTCGTCACCTCGGCCACCACGCCCAGCCCCAGGGCCAGCCACTCGACCCCCAGCCGGAAGATGAGCAGGCCCACGGCGTCGACCGCCGACCCGGCGGCGGGCCGGCCGATCAGCTCGGCCCAGTCGGCGAGGTAGCCATCGGGGGCCGGTCGGTCGAAGAACGCCCGGGCCGCCCGGGCGAAGACCGGGCAGTTCCGGCAGTGGACGTGCTGTTCCAGCTCCGGGCACGTCCGGTCGCCCTGGACGCCGATCCGGTTCCAGCAGTCGTCGAGGGTCGCCAGCGTGGGCAGGTCGGGGATCATGGCCGCTCCTTCCGGGCCAGGACCCGCGCCGCCCGCCGCCGGTAGGCGGCCTCGCCGGCGACGTCCCCCTTGCGGCGGGCGAGCAGGGCCAGCGCCAGCAGCGCCTCGTCGTGGTTGGCGTCGAGGTAGACCGCCTTGAGGAGGTGGGCCTCGGCCCCGTCCCGGTCGCCCGCCGCCTGGCGGATCATCCCGAGCAGGAAGTGGCCCGCCGCGGTCGCCCCCCCCTCGGCCATCGCCCGCCCGGCCATCCGGGTGGCCTCGTCGTATCGCCCCCGATCGGCCAGGCTCGACGCCGCCCCCAGCGACGCCCCCGGGGCCGGCTCGCCCGCCGGCGGGGGCGGCGGGGTCGGGGGCGGGACCGGTCGAGCCGCCGCCGCCGGCCCGGCGGTCGTCGGGCCGGGCGGGACGATCGGGCGGGTCGGGCGGGTCGCCATCCGAGGGGCCTCGACGGCCTTCGGCGCCGACGACGGGCGGGGCGGGCCCTTCCGGTAGGCGAAGCTCCCCTTGTCCGCCAGCGGGGCGAACGGCGAACCCGGCGAGTCGTCGCCCCGGTCGGCGTGGCCGAGGAACAAGAGCCCGCCGTCGACCACGAGCCGGCCCAGCGTGGCGAACGCCCGGGCTCGCGACGGCCCGTCGAAGTAGATCAGCAAGTTCCGGCAGAACACGACGTCGAACGGCGGGCGCTCGCGGAACAAGGCGGGGTCGAGCACGTTCCCCTCGTGGAAATGGACGGTCGAGCGGACCGCCGGGTCGATCGCGAATCTCCCCCCTTGCTCGCGAAAATAGCGATCACGGATCGTCGACGGGGTCCCCCGGAACGAGTTCGCCCCGTAAACCCCGGTCATCGCCCGGCCCAGCGATCGGACGCTCACGTCGGCGGCGTCGACCCGGAACCGGGCCCGGTCCAGCCCCAATTCGAGCATCGCCAGGGCGATCGAGTACGGCTCCTCGCCCCCGGCGCACGGGAGGCTCAGGGCCGAGAACGCGGGGCGGCCCGGGTCGGCGACCCAGTTCGCCTTGACGTGCTCGCGGAGGACGGCGAACGGGCGATCGTCGCGGAAGAACCAGCTTTCCGGGATCACGATCTCTTCGATCAGGGCTTGCAACTCCTTGCCCGACCCGGGCAAGGCCCGCTCGTACTCGGCCCAACCCGCCAAGCCTAGCGCCTCGACCCGGCGCCGGACCCCGCGCTCGATCAGGCCATCGCCGACCGACGCGACGTCGAGCCCGATCCGCTCGGCCAGGAGCCGTTCGACCAGCCCCGACGAGCCTGGCGTCATGGCGCCACCGCCTCGGGTTCGAGCGGGATCGAAGCCGACCCGGCCGGGATTCGCGAAGGGTCGATCATCTGGAGCAGGCCGTCGTCGGTCTCGTAGACCTCGCCAAGATAAGGGGCGCCGGCGATCCCCACCAGGCCGGCGGCGGCCCGCTTCGACTCGTCCACGACCCGGACCTCGTCCACGCCCTCGGCCACCAAGGCGAGATAACCGAGCCCCGTGCCCCCGTGGACCCCGGCATCCACCAGGATGAGCCGCGTGTCGAGCCGATCCCGGCAGGCCCCCGCCCCCATCAGCAAGCCCAGGTCCACCACCGGGACCGCCCCCCCTCGATACCGGAGCAGCCCCACCAGATGCTCCGGGGCATGCGGCAACGCCCGGAGCCCCACCCGAGGCACCACCTCCACCACCCGCCCCACGGCGATGGCATACGGCACGCCGAGAATTCGGAACGTCAAGACCAGCAAGTTGTCCCCCGATCGAGTCGATGGCCTGCCCGGTCCGCCCCGGTCGTCGCGACCCCTTGCGTGATCCAGTATAACCTCCCCATCTCCCGATCGCCGCTTTTGCGATGGACCGTGCCCGGCGAGATTCGCCGAAGGCCTGCTTCCTTCATCTGCTCATCTCGGCGCGCCCGGTGCCCGACCCCTCCCCGAGCGGGCAACAAGCCGCCTTGCAACCCCGTGTCATCGTCGGTAGGATTCGCGCGAGTTCGACCCGAGAGCGCATGCAACGATCTCACGCTCACTCGCGGGGGACCGGAAGGAGACGGGTCGAGGCACCATTGAAATATCAGAATTAATAACAAATTTTAGGAGTGCAGTTTTGCGTATTGAGGCGCATGGATCATCGGTGGTAACTTTACTGCTTGCGTCCGGCCTGTTGGCGGTCGTGACCTGGAATGTCATCGCGACTCAAGGGAACTTGGGCTGGGATGACGCCGACTACTTGCGCAATGGGTTGAAGACAGCGAACGTGATCCGGGCGACTTGGCTGACAAACCCGTCTCGCGCCTTGGGCTCATTGATGCGCGTGCGCCCGAAACCTCCGATGCTCGTCGGGTGGATCAGCCTGGGCGGCCTGATCCCGCCCCTGCGGGAACCCATCCGGTTGATCTTGTTTTCATCGGTCGTACCGTTCGCGTTCCTGCTTGTCGCGGTCTTCGCCACGACACGCGATCTTTCCGGGGTGCGTTCGACCTGGGCCGCGATACTGGCGGTAGGAGCATCCCCGATGGCCCTATCGTTCGGTTCGAAAGTCATGGTGGAAACCTTCATGGCGACATGGGTCCTGCTCACCTACTTCTTCGCGGCCAAATTGCTGGACCGTCCGTGCGGAACACGCTCGATGGCCCTCGGCACGGCCATCGGTCTGGTGATGATGACGAAGATGACCGCACCCATGTTCCTCGCCGCGCCGGCACTCTGGTACATATATCGGTTCGTTGGGCGGCATGGCGGCAAAGCCGCGTCGCGCCGGCTGCCTTGGATACTGATCCCGATCGTCCTGATCTCGGGCCCTTGGTATGCCGCGAACCTGGGAAAGGCCATCCGATTCGCCACGTTCTCGGCCCAATATAATGTCGTTGCTTTGGCCGAAAGTGACGGGATATCGCGAATTTCCAGGCCACTCGCATTGGTCCAGGCCTTGCTCGGCTGGCCTCTCGTCGCGGCGGTCATCCTGGCTGGGATAATGCCGAGAAACCGCCGGGGGGGAGGAGTTCAACGAACCGACTCGGCCAACACGTTCATGATCCTCTCGGGATTGGGTACCGTGTCTGGCGTTGTCTTCCTGCTTTTTCCGCCGTATTTCGACCCGCGTTTCCTCCTGCCGATCTGGCCTTCGCTCGCCATCGTCCTCGGCCCCTCCTTGCGTGATGCCATCCGGGATCGGGACCGGGTCCTGGCCGTCGCCACCGTGACCCTCCTGTCGGTCGCCATGATCGATTCGACCACGCGGCTCGCCCGGGAACAACACAACACGACGTATTGGAAGCTGTCGAGCCTGATCGAACACCTGGTCAAGGATTATCATGTTAAGAATATTTACAATGTCGGGGATTGTCCCGATTGGAACGTCAGCAAGACCGGCTTCCTGAACGAGCTCAGGCCACACCCGGAAGATTGTTTCGTCCTCCACGACCTGTCGAAGGCCGGCCTCGCGGAATACAACCAACGGATACCGGACGCCGACGCCGTCGTCGCGCTGGATCGTGGCCGGATACCCACAAGCTGGTTCGCTTACGGGCCCGAATTGAACAAGGGATGTGACCAGATCGTCGATCATCTCGAACACGACGAGCGATTTTTCCGGATTCATCACTTCAACCACGCCGATGTCCCGCCGTTGTTGGTTTTCGTCAGGGCGAGATAAGTGACGGTCCCTCTGTCATCGCCACCCGACAAATACATGAGGGGATGCCTAGGCCCGGTCCAATGGGCGAGGCAGGGCGACGTAATCGACGGTGAAGCGGGACACTTCTTCCTTGAGGCCGCCGACGGCCTCGCGGAGGTGGTCGGTGGCCTTGTTGAACTCGCGGAGGGAGATCGAGGTTTGATGGGCCCCTTCGCTGAGGCGGATGACGGCCTCGCGGATCTGCTCGGCCCCCTGGGACTGGACGCGCATCCCCTGGTTGACCTGGTCGAACCGGCCGGTGAGGCCCTGGACGGCGTTGATGATCTTGCCGAGGGCGTCGCCGATCGAGGCGACCTCGTCGACCCCCCGGCGGACCTGGTCGCTGAACTTGTCCATCTCCATCACGCCGGCGGAGACGCTGTACTGCATCTCCTTGACCATCCGCTCGATGTCGAGGGTGGCCACGGCGGTCTGGTCGGCCAGTCGGCGGATCTCGCGGGCGACGACCAGGAACCCCAGGCCGTATTCGCCGGCCTTCTCGGCCTCGATCGCCGCGTTGATCGACAGCAAGTTGGTCTGGTCGGCGACCTTGGAGATCGTGGTGACGACCAGGTTGATGTTGCTGGCGCGCTCGCTGATGACCGACAGCTTGGAGCCGATCGAGGACGTCGACTCGGCCAGTTGCCGCATCGACCGGCCCATCTCGGCGAGGCTCCCCTGCCCTTCGCTGGCCATCTCGGCGGTCTGGCCGGCGACGAGGTTGACCTCGTTCATGGTCTTGAGCAGCTCCAGGCTCGTGGCCGAGATCTGCTTGACGGCGGCGGCGGCCTCGCTGGTCGAGGCCCCGTAGTCGCTCACGGCCTCCCCCTGCTGGCGCGAGGTGGCCGCGATCTCGGTGGCCGTCGACATCAGGGTGATGCTCGACTGCTGGATCCGCCCGATCAGCGAGCGGAGGTCGGCGGTCATCGCCTCGACGGCCCGGAGGAGCTGGCCGGCCTCGCCGGTGGCGGCCCCCGTCACTCGCGCCGTCAGGTCGCCCGAGGCCACCCGCGCGGCCACCTCGGCCGCCTCGCGGATCGGCCTCGTGATCGTCCGGGCGACCTGCCGGGCCACCACCAGGACCGCCAGGCCGGCGCCGAGCATCAGGGCCAGGACCCCGAGCCGCTGCTTGCGGAGCAGCTCGAACGCCTCGTCGACGTCCTGCTTGACCGTGATCCCCAGGCGGAACGACGGCAGGTAGGTCCAGGCCGTGACGACCGGCCTGCCCGTGTGGTCGACCATCTCCTGGTAGCCCCGGTTGCCCCGGACCGCCCGCTGCATGTCCCGGCCGATTTCGGAGCCGAACCGGAGGTGGTCGCGGAACGCCGCGGCGGGGTCGAACCGGGTCGGCGCCACGTAGGTCAGGCCGTCGCCGTCCTGGGCCGCGGCGGTCACGTCGCCGGTCTGGCCCATGCCGAAGTAGGTGTTGAACGACCGGAACACCTCGGCGTTGTCCAGCTCCAGGGCGACCACGGCGATCACGGCCCCGTCGCGGTAGACCGGCCCGACCACGAACGCCGACCACGACTTCCGGCCCGCGTAGGCCTGGAAGTTGGTCACCACCGGCTGGAGGAGCGCCCGGGCCCTCCAGAACGCGTCGGCCAGCTCCGAGCCCTGGAGCGGCCCCGATTCCAGCCCGGGCCCGATCTCCAGCGCCGGGCCGTTCGAGGCCAGCGGCGCGCCGTCGAGGCTGAACAGGTTCAGGCCCGCGTAGGAGCCCGATTCGACGTAGGCGTTGAGCCGGGCCCGGTACGAATCGACCTCGCGGCGGAATTCGGGCGCGTCGCGTTGGCCGTCCTTGACGAGCTGGCCGAGCCGGGTCACGAGCTCGACGAACCCGCCGGCGTTGGCCAGGCTGTTCAGGTCGTCCCGCCGCTCGCCGATGTACGATTCGAGCTGCGCGGCCTTGGAGTCGCAGAGGACCATCAACCGATCGCGGACGGTGGCCTCCAGCGATTTCCGGGAGTAGTGGAGCGTGATCGTCAGGACCAGGACGCACGGGATCAGCGAGATCAGGAGGAACCAGCCGACCAGGCGGGTGGCGATGCTGGACCGGTCGGGCAGGAGCGATCGGAGATTCATGCGGTCCTCGCCTGTCGTTCGAAGGGGTCGCGGGCCGGTCCGGCTTAGGGGGAGGCGGAGGCGGCGGCCCGGGCGCCCGCGGAAGCCGACCACCGGCCGCCCCATCGGGCCTGGAGCCCGGCGACGAACTCCCGCCATTGCGACCGGGATCGGGTCCCGACGAAGGCCACCGGGCGGATCGGCTTGGTCACCGACCAGACGACGTCGAACTGGCCGTCGGGCCGCGACCGGCCGACGTGGAATGGCCGCCAGACGACCCGGGAATCGGGGTCGATGGTGATGATCCCCTCCGGGGCGTCGAGGCTCTGGCGGTCGAGGTGCTTCTGGACCGCGCCCGGCTCGGCCGTGCCGGCCTCGGCGGCGGCCTGGGCCCAGAGCATCACGCCGTTGTACGCCGCGACGATCGCGTCGCTAGCCACCCGGTTGGCGCCGTATTTCGCCCGGAATTTGCGGACGAAGTCGCGGCTCTCGTCGCGGTCGACGCTCTGGAAATAGCTGCAACCGGCATAGTGGCCCGCCATGTCGCCGGCGGGGAACCGGCGAAGCTCGTCCTCGGCGATCCCGAAGCCCATCACCGGCAGCTTGTCGGCGGCCAGGCCGGACGGCCGGAGCCCCGCGTAGAACGGCAGGCACGACTCGCCGATCATGGTGTTGAGGATCAGGTCGGGCCTGGCCGCCTTGATGGCCCCGATCGTCGGGGCCACGTCGCCCCCGGCCATCGGCAAATAAGCCTCGCCCGCGACCTCGGCCCCGGCCGCCTTGGCGGCGTCCTTGGCGATCTCGGCGGCGCATCGGGACCAGATCTCCTCGTTGCCGACGACGAAGAACCGCCGGGCCTTGAGGGTGTCCACGCACCAACGGACCGCCGGCACGACCGTCTGGTTGGCCGACCCGCTGGTGTAGAGGACGTTGCCCGACCGCTCCATCCCCTCGTAGTTGGCCGAGAAGACCAGGAGGTTGTCTTTTTCCTCGACCACGGCCAGGATCGCCTTCCGGCTCTCCGAGGTCCAGCCGCCGAAGAGGGCGACCGCCTTCTCCGAATCGATCAGCCGCCGCGCCTGGGCCCCGAAGACCGCCGGCTCGGACCGGCCGTCGGCGACCACGCCCTTCACCGGCCGCCCGCCAACCCCGCCCCGGTCGTTGATCTCATCGATCGCCAGTAACTCGGCGTCGAGCAGCGACTTCTCGCTGATCGCCATCAGGCCGGTCTGCGAGTGGATCAGGCCGATCACGATCGGCCCGCCGGGGCCGGCCCCGACCACACCGAAGCCGGCCGGTGGCCGGCCGCCCAGGGCGATGTAGGCCCCGCCGGCCGCCACGGCCAGGGCCGTGACCAGGCCGGCCCAGGCCCAGAGCTTGCGCCCCATCGATCATCCTCCCAACGCCCGACCCCTCGCGACATGGGCCCGCCCTGGGAAGTATAGCCGACCGGATCGCCCGAAATGACAAGATCACCCAAATTTTCCCGGCCTCCCCGATCACCAGACCGTTATCACCCCGGGCGGTCATCGATCCGCGAGGTGATCGCCGCCGGAGGGTCGTCGCGGGCGGTTCGAGCATCGAGCCGACATCATCATAATAAATCACAACTGAACCATCTCACGCCTAAAAGTCGGCGGATGGTTTAGTGTAATACAATTATCTATACTTTTACCTATAAATCATTAACTACATTTCGATTGAAAATTCGATGAATTGCGTGGTGAGTTGACGGCGAAAGCTTGAGCTGCCATGGACGAACATAACCCGCAATGTATACCACCCGGGTTTTAGGACATAAAGCTCATCCAATCGCCTCCCGGGATCATCCATGTACGACTTGCTAGGTTCGATGTAAACCGCGACATTCCCCCGCCGGCTCGGAGTTCCGAATTGGCTCTGCCATCGCAATCCTTCCGGAGTATATTGTGGCGCATGCCCCGTTGAGTTACGAAGGATGATTTGATGATCCGTGCAGAATTCGGTGACCCAATATTCCATCGGCCGCGTACCTATATTGGTTACATAGAATTTGAAGGGGATGGGATCGCCAAGTTTGAATGAACGAGCGGACAGACTAATCTTTCCTGAGGGGTACTGCTTATCCACCATCGCATTTTTGTCTATTGACGTAGTGTGAAGCGAGCCGAAGCTATAGCACAGAAAGAACAGGGCGAAAGCGATCCCCAACCCTGATGTAATGAGAAGAGAACGCAATCCCCATTTCCGCAATAACATCGCAAACCTCCGGCTTAAATTCTTGACTAATTTCCCTGACCGATCATACGCCGCCTCTTGAGAAGATAAGCCAGCCCAAGGCCCATCGCCAATGTGAGGCAAGAAGACGGTTCGGGCACGGCGGTGATGACGAAGTCTGGTATGAAGGCTCCTGTCGCACTTCCCCAATGCCAACCATCGTAAACTTTCAACGTAACCGTTCACGGGGTTTTCCCTCCCCATATTTCCGACCGGTTGCTTATGGGTCGTTGAGGCGTGGACCGGCGCAGAGCAAGGGAATCGCTTGGCCCCGGATGTTTGCCTCGAAGCACGCC